>Ga0209487_1003204_pt1 | contig 12936 bp, 14 predicted proteins | sample Poulit2012_FD_187524 | JGI IMG/M metagenome (GOLD analysis project Ga0209487, IMG submission 187524) | Agricultural soil microbial communities from Georgia to study Nitrogen management - Poultry litter 2012 (SPAdes) (version 2) | ecosystem: Environmental > Terrestrial > Soil > Agricultural land... | reverse complement strand
AAGTCGATGTGCGAGCCCCAGGAGACGGCGAGCCGCCGGGACCGAACGGTGCAGGGTCACAATCTCGACGACAGCAGCACCTTTGCGGACCTCGGCTCATCCCCAAGCACCCTCACCGCAGGAGGATGGCTCACCGGGACGGAGGCCGATAGCAGGCCGGTGGGGCAAGCGCCGCGTCGGGGTAGCACTGCGCAACAGGTCTGTGGCGGTGTTCTTGGACCTCAACGCAACGGTCCGGGCGGCTTCGGGCGGCGCTAGCAGCAGCTGGTGGGGCCGTTGCCCCGGTGTTCGACGCGGAGAACCTCGCCGAGGGTGTCGAGGGCCTGTGGGACGACGGCGTAGTAGGCCCACTTGCCGCGCTTGTCACGGGTGAGCAGGCCGGCCTCGGTGAGGATCTTGAGGTGGTGAGAGACCGTGGGCTGGGACAGGTCGACGGGCTCGGTGAGGTCGCACACGCAGGCCTCGCCTCCCTGGTGGGAGGCGATGATGGAGAGCAGGCGCAGCCGGGCGGGGTCGGCCAGGGCCTTGAACATCGTCGCCAGGTCGCGCGCCTCCCCGTCCGCGAGCGGCTCGCGGATGAGCGGGGCGCAGCACGCCGTCTCGACCTCGGGAGTCTGCGGGATCACCGTCATGACACCATCATCCCTCACCGATTGACGTCTGTCGATACGATCTGGCATGCTGTGATGGTCTCATCGAGAACCATCAATGGGAGGGTGCGGGTCGTGCCCTCTGGGGAGGGACCAGCTATGTCCTCGACTAGAACGACGTCGTTGCCGGTGATCGTGATTGGCGCCGGCCCGGTGGGCCTGGCGGCCGCCGCTCACCTCGTGGAGCGAGGCCTGGAGCCGCTCGTGCTGGAGGCCGGGGACTCGGTCGCCTCGGCGGTGCGGCAGTGGGCGCACGTTCGGCTGTTCTCGCCGTGGCAGTTCAACGTCGACGGCGCTGCGCGCCGCCTCCTGGAGGCGGAAGGGTGGCAGGAGCCGGGCCCCAAGCGCCTACCCACCGGTGGTGAGCTCGTCAGCGACTACCTCGAGCCGCTGGCCGCAACGGCCGCCCTGGAAGGCCGAATCGTGACCGGGGCGCGTGTGGTGGCGGTGAGCCGGGAGGGCATGGACAAGACCCACGGCCGCGGCCGCGCCGAGCGCCCGTTCCTCGTGCGCGCCACGGTCGACGGCGAGGTGGTGGACTACCGCGCCCGGGCCGTGATCGACGCGTCGGGAACGTGGTCCCAGCACAACCCGCTCGGCACGGCCGGGCTGCCCGCCCCGGGCGAGACCGACGCCGCCTCCTTCCTTCTCGGCCCCCTTCCCGACGTGCTCGGGCGGGACCGGCAGCGGGCGGCCGGCAGGCACGTCGTGGTCGTCGGTGCGGGGCACTCGGCGGCGAACACGCTGCTGTCCCTGGCCCAGCTGCGTCGCGCGGAGCCGGGCACCCGGGTGACCTGGCTGGTGCGGGGAGGCTCGGTGGAGCGTGCTTACGGCGGGGGTGATGCCGATGGGCTGCCGGCGCGCGGCATGCTCGGCTCCCAGCTGCGGCGGGCGGTAGAAGCAGGCGAGGTCGAGCTCATGCTCTCCACCACGATCACCGCCATGCGGCCGGCCGGGGACCGTCTGGAGCTGACGGTCGCCACGGCCGGGGGTGAGCGCCGGCTGGTGGTGGACGGGGTTGCGGGTGCGACGGGGTTCCGCCCGGACCTGGGGATGCTGCGCGAGCTGCGCCTGGACCTGGACCCGGGAGTCGAGGCACCGAGCCGGCTCGCTCCGCTGATCGACCCGGAGTTCCACTCCTGTGGGACGGTTCCCGCGCACGGCGCGGACGTGCTGGCCCACCCGGAGCCCGACTTCTACATCGCCGGGATGAAGTCCTACGGCCGCGCCCCGACCTTCCTGCTGGCCACCGGCTATGAGCAGGTGCGCTCGATCGTCGCCCAGCTCGCCGGGGACACCGCCGCCGCGAGCACGCTGGAGCTGGCGCTGCCCGAGACCGGGGTGTGCTCCACCGCGACCCCGGTGGTGGAGGCCGACGGCAGCCTGAGCATCGCCCCGGAGGCAGCCGCTGACTGCTGTGGTGCGCCGGCCGAGCCCGCGCTCATCGGCTTCCCCACCGGTTTCGCCCACGGCCGCACCGCCCTCTGACCAACCACACCCCCAGGCTGAGCCCTCCCCCGCGTGGGGGCAGGGCTTCGCCGCGCGATGGAAGGACACCACACGGTGACACCCGCACTCGACCCCCGACATGAGGCACCCCGCGTTCAGCCGCTCGGGACCTCCAGCTTTACGGTCGGGGGTGCGCCGTGCTGCTAGCCGTGGGGATCTTCCTCGCCACCCTGGTCCTGGTGATCTGGCAGCCCAAGGGCCTGGGCATCGGGTGGAGCGCGCTGGGCGGGGCAGCGGTCGCGCTCATCGCCGGGGTGGTCCAGCTCAGTGACATCCCGGTGGTGTGGGACATCGTGTGGAACGCGACCCTGACGTTCGTCGCGGTCATCATCATCTGCTCGATCCTGGACGAGGCCGGCTTCTTCGAGTGGTCCGCCCTGCACGTCGCCAGGTGGGCGCGCGGTAACGGCAGCGCCCTGTTCAACCTCATCGTCGTGCTCGGGGCGGCGGTCGCGGCCTTGTTCGCCAACGACGGCGCCGCCCTGGTGATGACCCCGATCGTCTTCCAGATGATCCTGGCCCTGAAGTTCTCGCCCAAGGTGGCGTTCGGGCTGGTCATCGCCACCGGCTTCATCGCCGACACCACCAGCCTGCCGTTCGTGGTCTCCAACCTCGTCAACATCGTCATCGCCGACTTCTTCGGCATCGGCTTCGCCCGCTACGCCCTGGTCATGGTTCCCGTGGCGCTGGTGTCGCTGGTCGCGAGCCTGGTGGTGCTGCGCCTGTTCTTCCGCAAGTCCATCCCGGGCCGCTACGACGTGAGCGCGCTGCGCCGCCCCGCCGAGGCGGTGACCGACCCGACGACGTTCCGCGCCGGCGTCGTCGTCCTGGGCGCACTGCTCGTCGGCTACTTCGCCGCCGACGCCATCGGGATCCCCGTCGCCGCCGTGGCCTCCCTGAGTGCCATCGTCCTGGCGCTCATCGCCGCCCGCCGCCCACGCCCGCTCTTCCGGCGCGCCGAGATCCGTCCCGCCGCAACCGACGACGACCTGGTGACGGTCCCGATGAGCGGTGGTGGCCAGCCGGCGGCCAGCGCCGCCCCGTCTTCTGGCGACGGGGCCACGCCCGCGCCGACGGGGACCATCACCACTGCCGAACCGACGATCGCGGTGTGGTCAGTGGTCAGGTCCGCGCCGTGGCAGATCGTGCTGTTCAGCCTGGGCATGTACCTGGTGGTCTACGGCCTGCGCAACGAAGGCCTGACCGACTACCTCGGCCAGGTCCTCGCGGGCATCGCCGAGCACGGTGGCCTGGCCACCGCGGCCGGCACCGGGTTCCTCGTGGCAGGGATGTCCTCGGTGATGAACAACATGCCCACCACCCTCATCGCCGCCCTGGGCATCGAGGCCGCCGGCACCAGCGGCCTGACCGAGCAGATGATGGCCTACGCCGCCGTCATCGGCGCCGACCTCGGCCCCAAGATCACCCCCATCGGATCGCTGGCCACCTTGCTGTGGCTCTCGGTCCTGGACCGCAAGGGCATGCACATCGGCTGGGGCACCTACTTCAAGGTCGGCATCGTCCTGACCATCCCCGTCCTCGCGGTCACGCTGCTCGCCCTGGCCGGCTGGCTCACCCTCCTCGGCCCCTGAGCACCACAGGGCTAGACAAACACGCCCCAGTCAGCGATCATTGAGTCAATGGCTACTGACTGGAGTGACGTGGAGGGGCGGGCGCGGCTGCACGCCGCGCTGGCCGACCCTGCCCGGCTGCGGATCGTCGATGTGCTGAGCCTGGGGGACGCCTCGCCCTCCGAGCTCGCCGAGCTCCTCACCGCGCCCTCGAACCTGGTGGCCCACCACCTGGGAGTCCTGGAGCGCGAGGGCATAGTGAGCCGCAAGAGGTCCGAGGCCGACCGGCGACGCAACTATGTCCAGCTCGTCCCCGGGGCGCTGGACCACATCACCCCGCGCGACCAGCGCGCGGTGGCCCGCGTCGTGTTCGTCTGCACCCGCAACTCCGCCCGCTCCCACCTCGCCGCGGCACTGTGGCGCCGCGCCAGTGCGGTGCCCGCCACCTCGGCCGGCACCCACCCCGCCGACCAGATCCACCCGGTCGCCCTCGAGGTGGCCCGCCGCCACCGCCTGGACCTGCCCCGGGTAGCGCCTCAGCGCGTGAGCGACGTGCTGGGCGCGGGTGACCTGGTCATCAGCGTGTGCGACAGCGCCCACGAGGAGCTCACCACCCCGATCGACATCCACTGGTCGGTGCCCGACCCGGTCGCCGCCGGCAACGCCGAGGCCTTCGACGTGGCGCTGGCCGACCTCACCCGCCGGGTCACCACCCTGGCCCCCCGCCTGACCCCCACCCACTGAAGGAGACCCCTATGTCTGACCGTCCCAGCGTCATGTTCGTCTGCGTCCACAACGCCGGCCGTTCCCAGATGGCCGCCGGCTTCATGACCGCCCTGTCCGACGGGCAGGTCGAGGTCCGCTCCGCCGGCTCCGCCCCGGCCGACCAGATCAACCCCGTCGCTGTCGAGGCGATGAAGGAGCTTGGCATCGACATCACCGCCAACAAGCCCAAAATCCTCACCCCCGACGCCGTGGAAGCCTCCGACGTCGTCATCACCATGGGTTGCGGCGACGTCTGCCCGTACTTCCCCGGTGTCCGCTACGAGGACTGGGAGCTGACCGACCCCGCCGGCCAGGGCATCGAGACCGTCCGCCAGGTCCGCGACGACATCCGCGGCCGGATCGAGGGCCTGCTGGCCGAGCTCCTCCCCGCGAAGGCCTGAACCCATGATCGAGCTGACGCCCATCACCACTGCCACGCCGCAGACCGACCCGGGCGAGCTGCACGAGGTCCTCATCGTAGGCTCGGGCCCGGCGGGCTACACCGCGGCGATCTACGCCGCCCGCGCGAACCTCGCCCCGGTCATCATCGCCGGCGCCGTCACGGCCGGTGGGGCGCTGATGAACACGACCGAGGTGGAGAACTTCCCAGGGTTCCCCGAGGGCGTCATGGGCCCCGAGCTCATGGACAAGATGCAGGCCCAGGCCGAGAAGTTCGGTGCCACCGTGATCTACGACGACGCCGTCTCGGTGGACCTCACCGGTGAGGTCAAGACCGTGACCACCGCCGAGGGCGAGGTCTATCGGGCACGCGCGGTGATCCTGGCCAACGGCTCGGCCTACAAGGAGCTCGGCCTGGAGGGCGAGAGCGAGATGACCGGCCGCGGGGTTTCCTACTGCGCCACCTGCGACGGGTTCTTCTTCCGCGACCAGCACATCATCGTCGTCGGCGGCGGGGACTCCGCGATGGAGGAGGCCACCTTCCTCACCAAGTTCGCCGCCAAGGTCACCGTCGTGCACCGCCGCGAGGAGCTGCGCGCCTCCAAGATCATGGCCGACCGTGCCATGGCCGACCCGAAGATCGACTTCGCCTGGAACAGCGAGGTCGCCGCGATCCACGGCACCGACAAGGTCACCGGCGTCACGCTGCGCGACACCCGCACCGGCGAGGAGCGCGAGCTGGACGCCACCGGCGTATTCGTGGCGATCGGGCACGTGCCGCGCACCGACATGCTCACCGGGCAGGTCGACCTGGACGCCAACGGCTACATCGTCGTCACCTCCCCCTCCACCGCCACCAGCCTCCCGGGCGTCTTCGCCTGCGGGGACGCGGTAGACCACACCTACCGCCAGGCCATCACCGCCGCCGGCACCGGCTGTGCCGCGGCGCTGGACGCCGAGCGCTACCTCGCCGCCCTCGGCCAGGCCGCCGAGCCGGCCACCGACGCCTCCCAGACCCCCCAAGGGGCCGTCCTCGTGTGAGGGCGGTCCATGAGCCAAGGAGATGAGCCGTGCGTGTTCAACGAGGAATGCCGGGCCTGCTCGACACTGACCATGTCCTGCGCACCATCGCGCGGGACCTGGCCGGGCGGTTCACCGGGGTGTTCACCCCCGAGACGGTCGAGCGGTACGTCTTTGAGTCCTACACCGCGCTGGCGCGGACCGCGAAGGTCACCACTCACCTGCCGGCGTTGACGGCTCGGTTCGCCGCCGATCGGCTGACCGCCTTGGCCCAGGCCAAGGGCGCCGCCCCGCACGACGTGCCCGAGGTGCTGTTCGTGTGCGTGCAGAACGCCGGACGCTCCCAGATGGCCGCGAGCCTGCTCAACCGCCGCGCGGCCGGCCGGGTCCACGTGCGCTCGGCGGGCTCGGCGCCCGCGGAGGCCATCCACCCGGCCGTGGTCGCGGCGATGGCCGAGGTCGACATCGACCTGGCCGAGGAGTTCCCCAAGCCGTTGACCGATGACGTGGTCCGCGCGGCCGACGTCGTCATCACCATGGGTTGCGGGGACGCCTGCCCGATCTACCCCGGCAAGCGGTATGAGGACTGGACCCTGGATGACCCGGCCGACGCCTCCATCGAGGAGGCGCGCCGGATCCGCGACAACATCGATGACCACGTCCGGGAGCTCCTGACCGAGCTGGAGCTCAGTCCGTGAGAGACCGCCGGCCCGGGGGCCGACCGGGGCGGAGCCGATAGGATGAGGCCCCATGACGTCCTTGCCGGCTCGACCCGCCGCGGGTGCGGAGCCGGTTCCCACGGCCCTGCAACCGGCGATGAGCCGCGAGCAGGCAGAGAGCACAGCGAGCTTGTTGCGGGTGGTCTCCGACCCGACCCGGCTGCAGATGCTGAGCCTGATCCATCACAGTGCGGCGGGCGAGGCGTGCGTGACCGAGCTCGCCGACGCACTGCAACTGCGCCAACCCACGGTCACCTACCACCTGAAGGTGCTCGCCGAGGCCGGGGTCATCACCCGCGAGCCTCGCGGGCGTCACGTGTGGTGCTCGATCGTCCCGCAGCGCCTGTCGGCGATCGGGGACCTGCTCAGATAGTCCCGGCCGCCCGGGGGCCGCGGTGAGGGACCTGCGGGCCCGGCAGGCGGCGGTGATGTCCGACCCGGCGCGCGTGCAGCTCCTGGCGCTCGTGCTTCGCCGGTGGGACGTGACGGCCCGGGCGCTGGCCGGCCCCGGCATGGATCTCGGCGCGGTCCAGAGTCACCTGCGGGCGATGGCCGATGTCGGGATCCTCGACCATCAACATGTCGAGGGGACAGAGTCCTACGCCCCCTCCCCCGATGCCCTCGCCCGGTTCGGTGGGCTCGTGCTGGACGATGCGCCGGTTTCGGTGCCGGGCCCACGACCGCGCCTTGACCGGCTGGTGGAGGACCTGGCCCGGGAGTTCGACGGCGTCTTCGCCGCAGAGACCGTGGAGCGGTACGTCATGGAGAGCTATGAGCTCCTCGCCTCCCGCGCCACCGTCCGCACCTACCTGCCGGTGCTGACCGCGCGGTTCGCGGTCGACCGGTTGACCGCTCTCGCCCGCGCGGAGGGGCGCCTGACCCAGCCGGGCACCGACGTCCTGTTCGTGTGTGTGCGCAATGCCGGCCGTTCGCAGATCGCCGCGTCGGTGCTGCGCAGCAGGGGCACACCCAATGTTCGGGTCCGCACCGCAGGCTCGGCACCAGCTGCCCGGATCGACCCCCAGGTCGCCGCGGTCCTGCGCGGCCGCGGGCTTCCCGCGGTGGCCGAGTTCCCCAAACCGCTGACCGATGAGGTCGTGCGTGGCGCGGACTACGTCATCACCATGGGCTGCGGGGATGCGTGTCCGTTGCATCCCGGTCCGCGCTACCTCGACTGGCAGGTGCCCGACCCGGCGGGCCAACCCACCGACGTCATCGAGCGGGTCGTTGATGAGATCACCGAGCGTGTCGACACCCTGCTGGGAGGCATCACCCCGTGAGGGCCCCGCTGTCCAGCAGGTAGCCCAGCCGGCGGACGGTGCGGATCGCCCCGGCGCCGCCGGCCAGGTGCTGCCGCAGCCGGGCGACCGCGCCCACGACCGCGGCGCCGGTCACGTCCCGGCCGGGCCAGCAGCTGGCCATGATGACCTGCTTGGTCACCAGGTCGTCGGCGTGCTCGGCCAGCACATGCAGGACGGTGAACTCGGTTGGGGCCAGGTGCAGCCGGCGGCCGGCCAGCGTCACCTGGCGGCTCGTCGGGTCTAGGGACAGTGCGCCAACGGTCAGGGGGGTGAGGTGGCGTCGTGGTGTCGGGAGCTCTGCCAGGGCGCTGACGACCGTCTCGATGCAGGTGGTCGGCGCATGGATGGGCAGCGCACCGGCCAGGATCACCGGGGCGAGCTGTTCGGCGTCGGCGCCTGTCATGGCGAGGATGGTGGGGACCGTGAAGTCCGAGCGCAGCGCCGCGACAGTGCGCACGGCGTCGGCGACCGGGACCGCGGCGGACATGACGACAGCGTCGGGCCGGTGCTGGGCCACGAGCAGGACCGCGCGGAAGGCATCGACGCAGATGGAGGTGTCCAGGCCGGCGCTGCGGTATCGGCTCAGCAGCTCGGGGTGGTGTGCGGTGTCCGGTTCGAGCACCACGACGCTACGGACCTCGGCCGGCGCCACAGTGCGCTGGTGGCGCCGGCGTTGGCGCGTGGCTGCTGAGGCAACGGCGGCGGTGGGAGCCATGAGCGCAGCGTCATCATCCGAAGCGGCCGGAGATGTAGTCCTCCGTGCGCTGGTCGGCGGGGTTCTCGAAGATCTGGTCGGTGGTCCCGTACTCCACCAGCTGCCCAGTCCGGTCCCCGGTCGACTCATCGGGCCGGGCGGTGAAGAACGCGGTGCGGTCGGAGATACGGGCGGCCTGCTGCATGTTGTGGGTGACGATGATGATCGTGTACTCCTCGCGCAGCTCGTGCATGAGGTCCTCGATCGCGCCGGTCGCGATCGGGTCCAGTGCCGAGCAGGGCTCGTCCATGAGGATGACGTCGGGCTCGGTGGCGATCGCCCGCGCGATGCACAGCCGCTGCTGCTGCCCACCGGAGAGGCTGTATCCCGACTCCTTGAGCTTGTCCTTGACCTCCTCCCACAGCGCTGCCCGGCGCAGGCACTGCTCGACGTGGTCGTCCATCGAGGCCACCTTCATGCCGGTGACCCGGGGGCCGTAGGCGACGTTGTCGTAGATCGACTTGGGGAAGGGGTTGGCCTTCTGGAACACCATCCCGATCCGGCGGCGGACCTCGATGGGGTCGACCTCCGGGGCGTAGACGTCCTGGCCGTGGTAGGTCACCGAGCCGCTCACCCGGGCCGAGGCCACGAGGTCGTTCATCCGGTTCAGGCAGCGCAGCACGGTGCTCTTGCCGCACCCGGAGGGTCCGATGAGGGCGGTGACCTCGTTGCGGCGGAAGTCCAGGTCGACGTCGGCGACGGCTTGGAAGTTGCCGTAGTGCACGTTCAGGCCACGGGTGGCCATCACGGCAGGGGCCGGGGAGGAGGATGTCGCGGGCTGGGTGCGCTGGGCGTATCGCAGGTTTGCGGTGGGGGGTTTGGTCACTGTGACCACTCCTTGGTGAACTTGTTGCGGATCCAGATCGCGATGGAGTTCATCGAGATCAGCACCACCATCAGGACGAGGATCCCGGCGGCGGCCAGGATGCGGAACTCTTCCTGCGGGCGGGTGGCCCAGTCGAAGATCTGCACGGGCAGTGCGGTGTAGGCGCCCGACAGCATGCCGTCGGGCCGGTAGGTAACGAATACCGTGGCGCCCACCAGCAGCAGCGGCGCGGTCTCCCCGATCGCACGCGACAGCGCCAGGATGGTGCCGGTGACGATCCCCGGGACGGCCGGTGGCAGCACCTGGTGCCAGATGGTGCGCCACTTGGTGGCTCCCAGCCCCATCGAGGCCTGCCGGATGCTGCTGGGCACCGAGCGCAGCGCTTCGCGGGCGGTGAGGATGACGGTAGGTAGCACCAGCATCGACAGGGTCAGCGAGCCGGCGTAGGCGACAAAGCCCAGGCTCAGGGGTCCCCGGACGACGAAGGCCAGGCCGAGGATGCCGAAGACGATCGACGGCACGGCTGCCAGGTTCTGGATATTGAGCTCGATGAGCCGGACGTACCACTTGCGCCGGTCGGCGAACTCCTCGAGGTACAGCGCAGCGCTCAGTCCCAGCGGCACCACGGTGAAGATGACGCCCGCCATCACGTAGATGGTTCCCCAGATGGCGGAGTTCATCCCCGAGGTCTGCCGGTCGAGCGTCGAGGGCATGTTGCGGATGAGGTCCAGGTCCAGCCGGGGCAGGCCCTGGAAGAAGGACTGGAGCAGCACCGAGATCAGCGTGGTGATGGCGATGACCAGGCACAGCAGCAGCAGGGCTTGGAACAGCACGCCGCGCAGCCGGCCACGGCCGCTGCCGGCGAGCTGCAGGGTGGTGGTCCGGGCGGCTTGGGTGGCCACCCGGGTGCGAGCGGAGGTTCTCATTCGTAGGTCTCCCGGAAGCGCCGCACCAGAGCGATGCTTATCATGTTCATCACCAGGGTGGAGACGAACAGCAGGCTCCCGACGGCGAAGACGGTGTAGTAGGTGATGGTGCCGGTGGCGATGTCGCCGGTGGAGGCCTGGCCGATGAAGGTCGTCATCGTCATCACTGACTCGTTGGGCATCATCGTCAGCTGCGGTGTGGCGCCGGCGGCGATGAGCACGATCATCGTCTCGCCGATAGCGCGTGAGATGCCCAAGATGAACGAGGCCACGATCCCGGACAGCGCGGCGGGCACCACGACCCGGGTGGCGACCTGCATCCGGGTGCTACCCAGGCCATACGCGGCCTGACGGAGCCCAGCGGGCACCGCGTTCATGGCGTCCTGGGAGATCGAGGCGACCGTCGGGATGATCATGATGCCCATCACCAGGCCCGCCGAGGCCGCGGAGAAGATCCCGGGCGGGTTGCCGAAGTCGCCCGGCAGCCACGTGGGCCAGACCTCCCGGAGGATCGGGGTGATGAAGGTCAGGGCGAAGAAGCCGTAGGCGACGGTCGGCACCCCTTCGAGCACCTCGAGGACCGGCTTGAGGATGCGTCGCCGTCGCCTACCGGCGTACTCACTGAGGTAGATCGCCGCCCCCAAGCCGGCGGGAATCGCGATGAGCAACGCCCAGAACGTCACGTTCAAAGTGCCGACCACGATGTTGAGGACACCGAAGCCCGGGGGCTGGAACGTGGGAGCCCACTCCTCGGCGGAGAAGAAACGGCCGACATCGACCTGCCGGAAGAACTCGATCGTCGGGCCGACCAGGGCGACGATGATCCCCACCGTCACCAGGACCGAGAAGGCGGCGCAGCCGAACAGCCACGCCTTGATGGCCCGTTCCCCATACCGGCCGCTCGACGGGCTCAGGCTGGGCCTGTGCGGGGTGAGTCGGTCAGTAGCCTCGGTACTCATCACATTCCCTCTCGGTCCTGGCAGGTGGACGGGTCAGTTACCGACCAGTGCGGCGACCTTGTCCAGTGCCTCGGTCTTCTGCTCCTGGGTCAGCGGGATGAAGGTTGCTGCCTCGGCGATCTCGTCACCGTTGTTGATGTAGAACTCGACGAATGACACGACCTCCTCACGCTGCAGCGCATCGGCAGAGGGGTAGATGAACAACTGACGCCCCAGCGGGTTGTAGTCCCCGGACATCACGGTCTCGTTGCTCGGGGCCACGCAGTCACCCGCTTCGTTCTCGACCTCGATCGACTTGACCTGGTCCCCGGACTCCACCACGTAGGACAGTGGGATGAAGGCCATTGCTCCCAGGCTGCCGGTGACGCCGGTGACGGCGGCGTTGTCGTCCTCACCGATGTTGTTGTAGTCGGTACGGATAACGCCTTCCTCCCCGTTGATGGCCTCGGTGAAGTAGTCGAAGGTGCCCGACGTGCTGCCGGGGCCGTAGAGCGAGATTGGCTCGTCCGGGAAGTCGGGGTTGATCTCGTTCCAGCTGGACACCTCGGAGTCCCGGGTCCAGATCTGGGAGAGCTCGTCGACCGACAGGCAGGTCGCCCAGTCGTTCTCCGGGTTCACCACGACAGCCAGGCCGTCGTTCGCGACGCCGAGCTCGTCGTACTCGATCCCGGCCTCGGCGCAGGCGTCGATCTCCTCCTGCTTGATCTGGCGCGATGCCATCGAGATGTCGGTCTCGCCGTTGCAGAACTTCTCGAAGCCACCACCGGTGCCCGACGTCCCGACCGCGACACGAACGTCGGGGTTCTCGGCCATGAACAGCTCAGCGGCCGGCTCGGTCAACGGGGTGACGGTGGAGGAGCCGTCCACGGCGATGTCACCGGAAAGACCGCCACCATCAGCAGCGGTGTTGCCACCGGAGTCCCCGTTGCCGGTGTCCGTGCCGGTGTCGGCGTCGGAGCCGCAGGCGGCCAGGGTGAGCGCCAGCACCAGGGCACCGACCGGAAGGGCGGTACGGCGCGGGAGTGCGAACATAAGAGAATCTCCATTCGTCTGTGGTCCGCGGTGGCCGAGTGTCGACCACACACGAGACACATACAACGCGCTCTATATGAACGCCGGGTTAACGCACGCTGTCCCTACGGCAAGCATAGAGTCAAATCTATGAGTTGGCTGTCTCGTGCGACGAGATCGGTTTGCCTCACGTCTTCCGGAGCTTGCGCTGGATCGCACGGTTCGGGCACTGGTGACAGTCGCGATGACGCGGTGTGGCTGGCGGACGTCCCGATAGAGGAACCCCTTACTGCAACGCCCCAGGTCAGGACGGGTGTCGGGCAAGGGTCGTTCCGTAAGACCCGCCCGAGAGAATGCCCGGTGAAGGGGCGCCAACCGGAACATCCCTACGACCCTGCCGGTGCGCCGCAGGTCGGTGGCCACGTAGGCCTGGAGCTCCGCGGGATGCCGCCCTGCGCGGCGCCCATCGCTGGGTGGCTAACCAGCTGTGCCGACGCGTTGTTCAAGTGAGCAGGCGGTGCATCCG
>Ga0209487_1003203_pt1 | contig 12940 bp, 10 predicted proteins | sample Poulit2012_FD_187524 | JGI IMG/M metagenome (GOLD analysis project Ga0209487, IMG submission 187524) | Agricultural soil microbial communities from Georgia to study Nitrogen management - Poultry litter 2012 (SPAdes) (version 2) | ecosystem: Environmental > Terrestrial > Soil > Agricultural land... | reverse complement strand
TACATCAACGAATTAGAGGATTAGGTTACAAAGTTACATTCCTTTACTTATACAGAATAATATATAGTGCTGTTGATAAGATGTAAGAAAAATAAACCAATATATTGTTATATTTTTTTGTAACTTTTGTAACCTATTTACATTTTCTCCTCATCATATAAGCCATATAGTAGGATACAGGTAGTTAATTTAATTTGTAACCTCTTGAAACTCTTGTAACCTGTCGAGTAGATGTGCTATTCTACGTTGTTTATATTTATTCCGTTTCATCAAAGTCAAATCCTAAATCACTTACATAATCCATATTTAATGGTATTACTCTATATGTTTTACCTTCATGTTTAATTGCTTTATAATCTACATAAGAATCTTTATTTTTTGTTGGAACTACCATTCCTCGCTTTAACCATTCTTTACGAATCTGTCTTTCCTCTGCACCTAACATTTTTGAAAGGTAATTAGGTAAAAGATATAAAATACCGTTTCTATAAATGGCATGTGTTTCAAAAGGCTCATTTTGTGAATTTTTGGTATAGATCATCGATCTTGTGCTATCTAGATTTGTGAGAATCTCTTCTAAAAACTGCTTAGGTTTATCTATAGATTTGTTTTCTTGCGAAATTTCATTAAATAAAAACTCTATTTCATCTAAATTAATGTCCAGTCCTAATTCTTTTTTTAGTATTACTCCAGAAAAGTGAACTGCTGAATAATAACTAGCTAATCTGGTTAAGACTTCATTACCTTTCGATTTTTCCATATAACACCTTTTAATCTTATGGTATTCAGGAATGAATTCTTTCTTATGTTCCAGCCATTTTTTTAAAAAATCAATTCCAATAGCCCCATAATTGTTTTCGATTCCTTCGTATAATTTTTCTAATAAAACTGTATCTACATTCGGTAACGGTGAATCAACTAAAGGAATTACCCTTGCTGCTGCGCCACCAGCATTTTTAGCATACTCAGTTAACGGAACCTCACCATTACTTAATAAAATGTTGTGCCATGTATATTCTCTCCGAGTTCCTTTAATAGATCCTCTTCCTTTTGAACGACCACCAGAAAATTGATAAATGACATCCTGTAATATATATTCGTTTGCTTTTCTTGTATCGTCCAATATTAAAGGATAACTATTAAGATAAGCAGCTTTCATTTCAACCGCTACCCTAGTTAAGTTCCATTCACTTATTAGATTGTCGTTTCCCCAAACACTTGTAGCTATTTTCGTTGTAGTGGTTTTTCCCTGAGAGGTACTCCCAGCAAGATCAACAATAAATGGAGGAACTTTCAAATCCTTTATTATTACACTGGTAAAACTAGCTAATACAAAGAACACCGCTTTTGGGTAATTTTTAATAAGCTCAAATACTTTTAAATTCCAATCTTTGCTTAACCCCTTTACTTCGAACCCCTCAAGTATTTGTCTCTCTCCTTGATCCACAGCTATTATTTTTATGTTTTTAGTAAGAATGGGATGTATAAAATTATTTTTTATATTCCCTAACCGTTCTACGGCATAATGTTTCTCAATGTTATTATTCAACAAATAGAGATCCATGAATTCTATTAAGGGTCTTACATTGTTCTCATTAACGGAAAATCCTTTTTCACTTAATTCCAAAAGCTCCTTCCGAACTGCAATTGTTGAAGCAGGTACTACTTCAATAATTTTATTTTTTCCTTGTTCCCAAGTAATTTCATATAAGACTTGCGGTCTTTCTAAGTTATGAAATTCCTTAGTAATTATAGGTACATGACGTGATACAAGGTTTGTTTCTTCCATTTCTTTTATTACTTTTATTGCATATAATGATTCATTTAAAATGATGTAAGGATATGGAATTATATGATTATTTTTATTTTGCTGAGTTTGAATATGCTCTTCATAAAAGGATTTTACTCGCTTATCCTGTTTGCAAAATTCGATCATAGCCCTATAGCTCGGCTTGTCATTCTTTATTTTCTCCGTTTCTTTGTCTAAATGGCTAAATTTGTGTAATCTATACAAGTCAAAACTATTTACATTCTTGCCACTTATAATGTCAGTACTATGAAAACTATGGGCATGCGTATCGTCATCATAAATTACCATTCCACCCTTTGTTGATCCAGGTAAATAGGTGTACCTATCATTGCTGAAAGGTTCATATACATCGTTTAAAAAATTATTTAAAACATCGCTAATCGAATATACGCTACACCATGCTCCAATCCAATCTTTTTTAGTTCTTGGATCTCTTTTTTTGGAGTCCCCATTCATATATGAACGAATACTCTTCTTTTGATTTACTATAGAAGAAGGATCAAAAAACGGTGAATCTCTATATTTGAACTCATAAACTGACGGATCTTCACATGTCGGATAAAACATTAACCTTTCAAATTGATAAGAGGTTTTATCTACTTCAATTTGAATCAAGTCTACTAGGAAACGTGCCACTTCTTTATATAGCCATGGCTCAATATCATATTTTAACGGTATAATTAATCTATAACGTGGTGAATCCGGTGTGCTATTATGGCTGGAATAAAGTAAAATGCTAAAGTTCGTATAATTTTTCACATTGTCCCATACATCAATGGAAGTTGTATCATCAATATCTAGTGTGATCATACTTCTACTATGAACATTAGTTTTATTTCTTTTATTTTTAACTCGACCAGCAATAAAGCCACCAGCACTACCTTTTTGTTTTGATATTTTAGGTTCTTGTAGGCTTCTCAAAAAATTACTATATGTCATTTCTTTATGATAAGATGTAACATCTGTTAATGAATTAAAATGAGTAAATTCGATTACTCTGTCATGCCTTAAAACTATTTTTTCTTTGGTTAATTGCAAAGACTTCACACCTCCTAACAATTTAAAAAGTGAAATGTATGCCAAAATAATTATTGAGATTTTATTTAGATAATTGATCGAAGTTTTTTCTATGAGTTGCTTAAAGCATTCTTGTTAAAAGCCCATTTTCCATTTATAATTGAATGGAAATGGAAAAAATAGCCCACCCTAAAAGCTGAGCATATACCAATGCAGCCTTTAGGATGGCATTATCCTATTCTTGCATAGACATTGCCGTGTCTGTGCTTTTTTAATGCTCATAAGAAGTACCTGCCTGCTCTTCGGTTTGATCTATTAGTTCTGTCAAAGCTTCTTGACAACCAAATATAATTTCTTGGATTCCTTGCAAGTCTACTAAAGTGTAAAATAGTAATCTATTAACGACATCGATAGTAGATTGTAAACTGAATATTTCTTGACGATTATTGATACTACCTACTTTATAATTCACTTCATTTAAAACTTCTGGTATTCCCTTCAATCCTTCAAATAATAAGTAAAGCTTACCTACTTGTTCATCTAAATCATTAATTGCAAATTTGTATTTTTCATCCATTCATTTTCACATCCTTGTATTGATTTATTTCCAATAACTTCATCCTGTATTTCCTTTGGTACACTTCCCCAACATTTTGGCACTTGATAAAATCTTCCATGAATGTAAAGTCAGAAACATCCATATTTTTTACCCATGCCAAATAATTAACATAATCCCTTAACGCCTGCCCTTTCGGTTTAATAATTACCATTCATCAATAATTTCAAGAATTGCTTTAACTACTGGCTCATACAACCACCAACGCTTGCGGTTTTTCCTTCTTTCATGCATTTTTACTCGTGGGTCACATAATAAAGTATCCTCAAGATAACGTGGACTCATTGAAAGAAGCTCTGATAATTTGTTAATATCAACTAACAATAAATTCTGCTGTATTTGCTTGTCTAACTGTTGCTTAATATAATTTTTCATTTCTTTTGTATCTATCTCAACTTTCACACTCGCTGGAACCATTCTTTCACCTCCTTACCGTTGCTATTGTTAACGAATATATCATAATTTGTATACTTTTGCAACGGTTTACCTGCATTTTTCTTTTAAACGTTGCAATTGCAACTATTAAGGTGTATTATTTAACTAAAGGTGGTGATTAAATGTCTGAAATAGGGGATTTCATTAAACGAATACGAATTGAAAATGAAATGAACATTACTGATTTAGCGAGACTGTCTGGAATATCAAGACCATATCTTTCCCAAATTGAATCAGGGAAAAGGAATCCGTCTAATGATTTGTTGTACAAACTTTCAAAGGCTTTAGATGTTTCATATTCAGTCATGCTTGAAAAAGCTGGGGATAAAGAATTGGCAAAAGCAGTTAAGAATTCACGATCCAATTATGATGATTTGATTAATCGGATCGTGGATCTTCAAAAGAACGATAGTCTTGGGGAGTTTATTAGAGCTATAAGAATAGCATTGAATTATTCTATTGATGATGTTGTTAAAACAACTGGTCTTCCTGCATCAGTTCTTAAAAGTATAGAATCAAATAAGGAAACAGAGATCGACAAAGAAACCCTATATAGGATTTCCGTACATTTTGAAAAAGATTTATTAAATATATTTACTGTTTTATTACAACTTGCTGGACACGTTGAACTACCTGATCATTCATATATCGATATATTGTATGACAATTCGGGCTCTATTGAGGAAAGCCAGAAAGTAGAAGAAATGTTAATTCAGCATAGATTCAGTAATAAAAGTTATATTGAGTTATTACAAGAACAGGAAAGAAAGTCTAACACATTTCATCTTGAAAAGGTTCTATCAAACGACAGTGAAGTTTATTATGAAGACGTTTTATTAACCAATGAAGAAAAAGACAAAATCAAAAAGTTTATTATGCATTTTTTATGATAAATGCAATTAATAAAATGGATTTCTAAATTGTAATATACCTATTCCCTTACATACGCCTGCCCATTAGTATGAAAGGAATGGTATAAATGAAGTTATACAAAACTAAAATCGATGATGAAATTTATTATTATTATTTAAAGAATGGTGAAAAACGTTTCATGTATCGCCATAAATTTGTAGATAGTTTAGGAAAGAGAAGAGAAAAGAAAAAAAGTAGCTTCAAAACGGAAAAAGAAGCCCTGAGATCACTACTGGAAGTGAAGGCTTCCATATTGAGCGGTCAAACTAGACATATTGAACATAGTCAAATGACCGTATCCAATTGGTTAGATATATGGTATGAAACTAAAAAAAGAGGTTGGAAAGTATCGACCAAGCGGATAAATAAAAATGCAATAAGTCATCTTAAACGCTTAATAGGTAAATACAAATTGAATTCCTTGCATAGCACCACTTACGAAAGGGAATTTATAAACAAGTTACTCGATGATGGATTTAAACCACACTCAATTATAGGTTATCATGAAACCTTTAAAACAGCGATAAATTCGGCCGTTGAGGATGAAATATTACTCAAAAATAGATTTGTTAATATTCGGATTGAACACAATAAGGATTTAGATAATTTCCTTACACCCGAAGAATTGGATAAATTTTTAAGTGCTGCTGAAAAGTATGGAGATATAACAGAATACACTCTTACCTTGCTCCTAGCCTATACAGGATTTAGAAAAGGTGAAGCACACGGGTTAATGTGGAAAAACATTGACTTTCAAAATAAAACAGTCACTGTTGAACGTACCAGGGATGATGACGGGGTTAGATCACCAAAGACTAAAAATAGTTACAGGACAATAGAAGTGGATGATATTGTAATCAAACAACTAGAAAAATATCAAAAATGGTGTATTAAGATAAAATTTTCTCTGGGTATGCAATTCGATAAAGAAAATGATTATGTATTTATCACTGAAAATAATATTGATGGGGTTTATGCGGCGTATATAAATTACTTTTTCAACATTTTGTACCGCAAATTGAAATCAAACAATGTAAATATTAAAAGAATTACACCTCATGGATTACGTCATACTCATGCAACCATATTGATTGATGAGTTAATACCGCCTACTGATATAGCTGATAGATTAGGAAACACATTAGAAATGATATACCGTGTTTATGCCCATTCTTTTAGAAAAATTGAGAATAAAACGGTAATAGCATTCGGTAAGCGGCTCAAAAATGTAGCTCGATAAAATGCTAAATGGGGCTAAATTTGGGGCTAAATAATTTTAACCTAACTGAAAACATTGATACATCAGGCATTACGGTAATCTAATAGCCCCTTTTCATTTATGGTGGTCGTACATGAAGACAGTACGAGAACGAAATATTGGGTGGAGAATTGATTATTTTATTGTGTCCGAACGACTGATTGAAAAAGTACAAGCATCAACTACAAATCCTGACATAATGGGAAGTGATCATTGTCCGATAGTACTAGAACTATATAGGACATAGTATGTCTCCAAATAAAATTAAAAAGGAAAGAACATTTTCTGATTTAATGTTCCTTCCATATAAACTTTCAATAATTTCTACCCCAGTAAGTAGTTGTGCAATGTTAAAAAACAAATCATTTGCAAGTTGAATTATCTATTTCGAAATAAGAAAAATTCACTTTAGTGATTTACTGGACTAACCTTAAGATACAATTCGTAGCTACCTTTCTAACACAAATATTTAAATAAATATCCGATTATATTTATTAACTATGAAATAGTTCTCACAGCTACTTTAACAATCGGCATTATCGTAGTTAAATCAACAAGGTGTGTCCCAAAATAATCTTATAAATTACAGTTTCCCTCCTTGCTATTGAAAGTGAAGTCCAAAGAATTTCGGTTAATTAATAACTTCCTCAGCAATATTTACTGCATGATCCCCTATACGCTCCAAATTGCTTAATATATCAACAAAAACAATACCTGCTGATCCATCACATAAACCTTCATTCATACGGATAATATGTTTTTTGCGATAATTTCTTTCTAATGTATCTATTTCTCGCTCTTTTTGTATCACTGTGAGAGCTTCTTCTTTGTCCATTAGTTCGAGAGCTTTAACTGCTTGTTTTACTGTTGAAATTGTCAGTTCAAACATATGATTTAAATCTTCTTGCGCATACTCCGTAATAATTACTTTATTAGATATTTTATAATCGATTAATTCAATAATATTCTCAAAATGATCTCCGATTCGTTCTATGTCTTTAACTGTACCTGTTAAAGCTGTGTGTTTTGCGCTATCTGCATCAGACATAGTACCACTAGATATCTCTATTAAATATTCAGTAATACGATAATCTAGATTATTTAAGGCCCCTTCAACCTGCATAGCTATTTCGGAATGTTTTTGCTGGTGAGTGTTCAAATAGGAATATGTTTCACCAAGACCTTTACATGCATATTCACCCATTCTGATAACTTCTGATTTTGCCTGATCCAGTGCAACAGTAGAAGATTGCTGAATGAATATTGGGTCGAGATGCTGCGGTTTATACTCAATCATTGTATCCTCACCAGGGATAATTTTTGTTACCATCCACGCGAGTGCTCCAATAAATGGAAATTGAATAATAGTATTTAAAATATTAAAACTGCCATGTGCAAAAGCTATCGTCATTTCTGGGTTTAGGTTTAATTGGTTTTGCAAAAATCCGATAAAAATAGTATAAACCCCTAAAAATATCATAAAAACAATTGTTCCAATTAAATTAAAAGTTACATGGGTAAGAGCTGCTCGTTTTGCGGCAATTGTAGCACCGATACTCGCCAATATAGCGGTAATTGTTGTCCCCATGTTATCACCCATTAAAACAGGTAAAGCAGCGTTCAATTCAATTGCACCTTCAGCAAACAAACCTTGTAGAATTCCGATTGTTGCACTAGAACTCTGGACTATCAGGGTGAATATGGTACCAATAACAACACCTAATATAGGGTTTTTACTCATGCTCACAGTTAGTTCATGAAAAGCCTCTAAACTTCGTAATGGTTCCATACCACTGCTCATTAAACCTAAACCAAAAAACAAGGCACCAAAACCAAATACAGCTTGTCCAATAGCATTTATTTTTTGCTTTTTAAAGAAGAAAAGTAAAAAACAGCCGATTGCCATAATTGGTAAAGCATATTCGCCAATATCCAAACCTATAATAAAGGCTGTAACAGTTGTACCGATATTAGCCCCCATAATGACACCAATTGCTTGACGTAAAGTCATGAAACCAGCGTTTACTAAACCGACTGTTAATACTGTAGTACCCGAACTACTCTGAATTAATACTGTTACGACTATCCCGGCTAATACACCTAAAAATGGATTACTAGTAAATTTGTCAAGAATATCTCTTAAACGGTCCCCAGCCGATTGCTGCAAACCATCTCCCATGTATTTTATTCCTAACAGAAATATCCCCAGACCTCCGATAAATTCAAAAAGAACCGTTTGCACATCTAATTCCAAATCATTCCTTCCCTTCAGACTTTGTCAAATTATGTCGTACATCATTATTATTAGAAAAGAAACGTCAGTTGTAAATAGCCTATATGCAAACTTTACATTAAATTTACAATCACCCATATTAATTTGAAAATATCAATGAAAAGGAAATTAAGTATATTGAATGTTACAAATACAATAATCGATGTCCAGTATGCTTTGTCTAAAATCCATCAATTTGAAATTTCTAGATAGCTACTTGTACACCTTCTACAAACACCTATCTGGAATATCAGCATCCCTGCCTTTGTGTTTTTAATCCTTTTCAGAGATAGTTGCAAATTTATCTCAAAATAGATAGGTGAATGTAATTGCTTTTGTACAATTAAGATAGATTAAATTTTCTCCGAAATTTCATCTTTGTGTATTAAAACAATACATAATGCAAACCCATACTTTTGTATTGCTTCATTACATAATCATTTACTTATCCCCAACACGATCCCAACAGATGACATTTTCCATAATTAAAGATAAAAGTATTCCAACCAATAATCCATTACTCAAAAATGGGCGAATAAATGAAGGTACAGATTCGAAATAATTAGCTGGGAAAGTCATTATTATTATCCCTACAAATAACGGAATAGCTACTCGGTACACATTTAATGTATTAAAACGTACCTCTTTAAAAAAACTCCACGAAGAATTAAATAATTGTAAGTAAGCAACAAATAAAACAGCACTACCAATACTTAAAGGAATGGAAGCAAAAAATACGCTAATCGGCTGAAAGACACCCATAATAAAAAACAAAAAACTTCCGATAATAAATGGAATTCGATCGTAAATATTTGACTGCCTTAAAAAGCCAATGGAAGAAACGTATGGTGCATAAGGCACTAAACCAAAAACACCTGCCACAACAGTAGAAAAGCCTGTTACCGAAAAAGAGGCTAAATAATCTTTCTTTGTTGTTTTTGTACCAAATAACTCATCAGATCCTTTTAAAGAACCAAAGGTATTTGAAATATTTAACACCCCTGCAAAAACCGTCGTTAAAACAACACCAGTATTCCACGTTATACTTCCAAAAGGAAATATTGAAACAGTAGCACTTTCCCCTCCAATAAATTTATTTTCACCAAAAATAACTCGATATAAAATCCATCCGATAATAATCCCAATCAAAAGTGCGTAACTTCGAATATTTGCTGGAGATTTAATACTTATTACAATGACTATAAAAGCAATAAAGGTTGCTAGAGCTGCTATAGGAAGATCAATATGTGCATTTTCACCCATCCCAAACGGGATACCGAACATTCCTTTTAAAAAAATTTGAATTAATGTCACCCCGAGCAAAAACATAAAAACACCCATAACAGATGGATTAAACCATTTAGCAATAATCGGTCCAATACCCATTATTCCAATAAATATAGTGACAAATCCCGATATAATGACACCTAACGCTAGGCTGCCACCTAATACATGTAGTGGCATACCTTGTGCAGATGTTGTTGCAACTAATGTTAAAAATATTCCCCACCACAATCCTGATTGCCCCTCTAAAATTGGCCTCCTATGACCAAAAAAAGCTTGTGCTAAACAAGCTAGTCCAGTAACAATGAATGAAAGTTGAATAATCGGAATTATTTCACCATTCGATAACCGAAATGCTTCTCCAATCGTAATTGGAATGATAATAATATTTGCAAAAATAAAAAAGAACCACTGTAACCCAGCAATCCAGTGTTGTGCTTTCTTTAATTCATTCAAAAATACCACTCTCTCTGATTCATCTAGTATTCATCTTAACATATATTGACAACTCACTTAATAAATATTAAATCATACTCATGCGTATAGAATATTATTTTAAGCCAAAAATAACATTGATAATATAGAAGGAGGAAGATTTGTATGTTCAACCAAAATCAAAATAAATCGGGGAGTATGGAACAATCCTCCCAATTACCACCACAACAACAATTTGGTGGACATGAAGTAATGGAAGTGCACGAGGCCATTGGTGCACTAGTTGGAGGTCTTGAACATTACACACTTTTTGATGAACAAATACAAGATCAACAATTATCATCGATTGCCGATCGACAACGCACCTTTTTAACTCAACTATACAATACGATATTAGATACTTTTAAATCCGGAAAAGATCCTGCAGTTAAAACCCAAACATATAATATGCAACAAACGCAAACAAATACAACTTTTGGAATGCAACCATCTACACCAAAAACACCGATTCAGTCGATGAATGAATTAAACGATGAATGTATTTCCAGTGCATTTTTAGGACATTTAAAAGGAATTGCCACTCATTTCACAACTACTGCTTTGGAAGCGACCCATCCGGTATTAAGAAGAATATTTGCGGATAGTGTCCCAAATATAATTGAGATGGCTTATGAAATTTATTTATATCAAAATCAAAACCAATATTATCAAGTACCACAATTATCACAAAATGATATGCAATCGATTATAAATAGTTTTGCCCCGGTACAAGGAAACATTTCTCATTAAGACGGACATTGTTTGTAAAGAAGTTGCATACACTTATATTTGAAGTTTAATCACCTATTTGAATCTAAATAGGTGTTTTTTTAATAGCAATTAAGGGTATTAATAATATTGTGCTTAGTACATTTACAAATATTGTAACTATATTCCAATGAACATTTTGTGAATTGTGTTGCATTCATTGAATAAATTTAGTAAAATATGAATTTGTCTAATGATTCGTAATGAATTTTAATTATGAGGTGAAGTTGAAATGAAGAAAATACTTTCTTCAAAAATGGGGTTTTTTACAATTGCGGTTGTCCTATTATGGGTTAAATCGTATTTTGCTTATTTATATGAATTTAACCTGGACATACAAAATAGTATGCAACATTTTTTATTATTTATCAATCCAATTAGTTCAACACTAATTTTTCTTAGTATTGCTTTATTTGCTAGAGGTCGTCGAGTTGGTGGTTATATAATAGCCATTCACGGACTGATGAGCTTATTCTTATATGCAAACATCGTTTTCTACCGATTTAATAGCGATTTTATTACATTACCAGTTCTGACACAAACAAGTAATTTTGGTAGTTTAGGAAGCAGTGTTCTAACACTTATGCAATGGACAGATGTATTTTACCTTTTTGACATAATCTTATTACTATTCTTATTTGTATGGAGTAAAAAAGATTGGTCAATCGAACGAATGCCAATCAAACGTCCATTTATTATTATTCTAACTGGTATTATCGTTTTTTCAGTGAATCTTGGTTTAGCAGAAGCAGACCGACCACAATTATTAAAGAGAACATTTGATAGAAATTATATAGTCAAATATTTAGGTGCTTATAATTTTGCGGTTTATGACGCCATCCAAAATGTAAAGTCATCAACTGAACGTGTACTTGCAGATAGTAATGACATAACTGTCGTCAAAAACTACACAGATAATAAATACGTAGCACCTAATGATGAATTATTTGGTATCGGTGAAGGGAAAAATATTATAAAAATTCACCTAGAATCATTTCATTCATTTTTAATTGATTTTAAATTACATGGGCAAGAAGTTACACCATTTTTAAATTCACTTGTTCATGATCAATCAGAAAATTATACGTATTTTGAAAATTTCTTCCATCAAACGGAGCAAGGAAAAACAGCAGATGCTGAATTAATTATGGATAACTCCCTTTACGGTTTACCGCAAGGAAGTGCTTTTGTAACAAAAGGGAAAAATACGTATCAAGCACTACCAGCAATATTAAATCAAAGAGCTGGATATAAAAGCGCAGTATTCCATGGGGACAATAAGTCTTTTTGGAATCGGGATGAAATATATAAAGAATTTGGCATTGATTATTTCTTTGATGCTGAATATTATGATATGAGTGAAGACCAAGTGATTGGATATGGTTTAAAAGATAAACCATTCTTTAAGGAATCTATGCCGATACTTGAATCATTAGAAGAACCATTTTATGCACATTTCTTATCATTAACTCATCATCATCCTTATTTAATTGACGAAGAAGATGCAACAATAGATCCAGCCGAAACTGGAGATGGTTCTGTTGATAGATATTTTCAAACAGCACGATATTTAGATGAAGCTTTGGAACAGTTTTTTAATGATTTAAAAACAGCCGGATTGTACGATGATTCAATAATTATGATTTACGGTGACCACTACGGCATTTCCGACAATCATTTACGTGCTTTAAGCGAAATATTTGGAGAGGAAATGACGAATTACAAGTATGCTGAATTGCAACGTGTTCCATTTATGATTAAGGTTCCTGGTGTTAAAGGAAAAGGGATTGTGGATGAATATGCCGGTCAAGTGGATGTCATGCCAACTATTCTTCATTTACTAGGAATTAAAGCTCAGGATTATATCCAATTTGGAACAGACTTATTTTCAAATGACACTGATCGGGTCGTTGCATTTCGTAATGGGGATTTCTTTACAAAAGACTATGCAATGGTTAAAGGCGTCTATTACGATAACCACACTGGTGAAGAAATTGAAGCAAACGATGAATTAGAATCAATAAAAGAAAAGGTTGAACATGAGCTCAGTCTGTCTGATAAAGTTTTACAAGGGGATTTATTCCGCTTTTATGA
>Ga0209487_1003200_pt1 | contig 12950 bp, 11 predicted proteins | sample Poulit2012_FD_187524 | JGI IMG/M metagenome (GOLD analysis project Ga0209487, IMG submission 187524) | Agricultural soil microbial communities from Georgia to study Nitrogen management - Poultry litter 2012 (SPAdes) (version 2) | ecosystem: Environmental > Terrestrial > Soil > Agricultural land... | reverse complement strand
GCAAGCACGCTCCGGAATTGATCGAGGAAATCGAAATAGCGTCGTTTGGCGAAGCAGGGGAGAATCGGTTTTACGGTTTCCCCCATATCTGCGTGCAGCAACCAGTCGACGAGATCGGCCGGACGGCTGTTCAACTCCTACTCGAGCAAATCGACGATGACGACTCGGACTGGACGCCCCAGAACGTCGTGCTGACGACGAAGCTCTACCCTTCAGCTGCCGAATACGCACGCCTGAAAGAAGGCGCAGTAAGCTGACCATTTATAATTCGCATTCCGTAGACAGCCGTGTCCTCCGCTACTAAACCGGTAACTTCCGAACCGAACCTGCCTCGATTGAGTCGTCGGGTTGTTGGCACTGGTGCAGACGGTCACGCGCTGCCGGAGTCAATCGTGCAATTCGGCACGGGCGGATTCCTGCGGGGCTTCGTCGACGCGTTTGTGGATCAAGCCAATCGAAGAGGCTCGCGTGGGCCGGGCCGGGTGGTTGTTGTGGGATCTACCGGCAGCGGCCGTGTTGCGGATCTCAACGATCAAGACGGCCTCTACACGCTGTTGATGCGGGGGAGGGCCGGTGGTTCGGTTGTCGACGAGACGAGGATCATCCACAGCATCAGTCGCGCGATTTCGGCCGCGGATGACTGGCCCGAGGTGCTCGAGCTTGCGCGATCCCCCCACATTCACACCGTCGTCTCAAACACGACCGAAGTCGGCATCCGGCATGATCCGAACGATCGTCCCGACCTCCAGCCTCCCGCCTCGTTTCCAGGTAAGCTGACCGCCTTTCTTGCCGTCCGCGCCGAGCATTTCGACTATGATGTGGAACGGGGTCTCGCCGTTCTACCCTGCGAACTCATCCAGGATAACGGCGACCGATTGCGCGACATCGTCGAGACTCTTGCGCATGAGTGGAAGCTGGGCGCGAGATTCATGGCGTGGCTCGATCGATCCGTGATCTTTTGCAATACACTTGTCGACCGGATCGTGCCGGGCATCCCCGACGGTGAGGAGGCGTCGCGGTTATGCGAGCGGCTTGGATATGATGACCGTCTCCTGACGGTCGCCGAGCCCTACAGGCTCTGGGCGATCCAGATTCCCGCCGGCCATTCGGCGGAGCAACTGGCCCTTCGTGCTACGGATGAGGGTGTCATTATCGTCGACGACATCCGGCCCTACCGCGAGCGTAAGGTGCGCATCCTCAATGGCACGCACACGGCCATCGTGCCGGCGGCGTTGTTATTCGAGTTTGCGACCGTGGCACAGGCCGTTGGCCACGCCGTCTTTGGCCGCTTCGTATCGAGGATGGTGATGGATGAGATCGTGCCCAGTCTGGATGTTGATCATGATATGGCCGCGTCCTTCGCGCGCGATGTGCTCGAGCGGTTCGCGAATCCCTTCATCCGCCACGAGCTCGTTGACATCAGCCTCCAGCAGACCGCCAAGATGGACGTCAGAGTGATGCCGTCGATCTGCGGGTATACGGCGCGCCATGGCAGCATACCTCCGCTCCTGACGTTTGCCTTCGCGGCGTTCATTGAATACAAGCTTCGCACCTGCGGCGAGGGCGGCCTTCCTCACGACGACGCCAACGGCTTCTGGAGCGAGATGGCGGCCCTCGACCGCCGGTCGGGCATCGCGGCCGTTATCAGCAGCGTCGTCGGTAGTCCGGAATTGTGGAAGGAGGATCTCGAGGTCCTTCCAGGTTTTGTCAGCGCCGTAACGCGGCATGTTACCGACATCCGCCGCGATGGGATCGCATCCGCACTCGCTTTACATTTGGCGCAGCCGGTAACTGACCGGACTTCGTCACCATAGTCATTGTCGTACCCATGAAAGAACGCAGAGAATCGATCGTTCGTGCTGTCTCCGACGCCGGAGCCGTTGCCGTCATCCGGATGACCGATGCCGAGAAGCTGGCTCGCGTCGTTGAAGCGATTCGGGAGGGCGGTGTGACCGCCGTCGAAATCACGATGACCGTGCCAGGTGCACTTGACCAGATCTCATTGCTTCACCGCGAATACGGCGATGCGATCCAGCTTGGGGTGGGGTCGGTGCTCTCGGCCGAGGTAACCCATCAGGCCGTCGACGCCGGCGCGAGCTACGTCGTCAGCCCGGTGTTCAAGCCCGAGATCATCGCTGCGGCGCACGAGCGCGGCGTGCCTGCGATGCCGGGTTGTTTCACCCCGACCGAGGCTCAGTCTGCCACCGAAGCCGGAGCCGACGTCATCAAAGTCTTCCCCGCCGACGTCGTTGGAATGCCCTTCTTCAAGGCAATTCTGGCGCCGATGCCGCATCTCAAGCTGATGCCCACGGGCGGCGTCTCGCTGACAAACGCCGGCGACTGGATACGCGCCGGAGCCGTTGCCGTCGGCGTTGGGAGCGCACTACTCGACGGCAAGGCAATTGCCGACGGCCGCTATGAGCAGCTCACGGAGAATGCGCGCCGCCTCATCGACAGCGTGAGGTCGGCACGCGCATGATGCCCGTTTCGCCGCGGTCGATTTGTCGGTTATGCCGGCATCGCGGCCCCATCAACAGGAACACTGAACCATAGCCTCGCCGCCTATGTCTCCTTCCCACACCTCACGACGCACGTTCATTCGTAACAGCGCGCTCAGCCTCGCCGCCGTTGCCGTGGCGCCCGTCATCGGCTTCGGCGGACGCTCCTTCGCATGCGCACCGGCGGGTTCGAATTATGAGGACCCTTGGGATCAACTGCCGGAGATCCTGGCGCGCATCCGTCCGCCCGGTTTCCCGGATCGGGATTTCTTGATCACGGATTTCGGTGCTGAGGAAGGAGACTCCGGCGATGCATCGCAGGCGATATCCGATGCTATTGCTGCGTGCGCCGATGTCGGCGGCGGGCGCGTCGTTGTACCTGCCGGTCTCTTCATGACCGGCCCGGTGGTGCTTCGTTCGAACGTGAATCTGCTCGTGGCAGACGGTGCGACGCTCAGGTTCCACCGCGAGCCCGAACGATATCCGCTCACGCTTACCCGCTACGAAGGCGTCGAGCTGATGAACTATTCGCCGTTCATCTATGCCTTCGGCGAAGAGAACGTCGCGATCACCGGCGGAGGGACGCTCGACGGCAACGGCGATTGCGAGCACTGGTGGCCGTGGAAAGGACGCACAAATTGCGGATGGTCGGAAGGAGATCCGCGGGAGCATCCCGAGCGTGCACGTCTTTTCCAGCTGGGAGAGGAGGGGGTGCCGGTCGAGGAGCGCATTTTCGGGGATGGGTCGTACATCCGGCCCAATTTCATCGAGCCCTACAACTGCCGCAACGTCCTCATCGAGGGCGTCACCGTCACGAACTCGCCGATGTGGTGTCTCCATCCCACTCTGTGCGAGAACGTGACCATCCGCGGCGTCCGTGTGGTAAGCCATGGGCCGAACAACGACGGCTGCAATCCCGAATCATGCCGCGATGTGCTGATTGAAGATTGCTATTTCGACACCGGCGACGACTGCATCGCGATTAAATCCGGCCGGAACGCTGAAGGTCGTCGTCTTGCCGTGCCGTCCGAGAACATCGTCATCCGCCGCTGCCATATGCGCGACGGCCACGGCGGCGTCGTTATCGGTAGCGAGATGTCGGGCGGTGTACGCAACGTGTTCGCTGAAGACTGCGAGATGGACAGTCCGAATCTCGACCGGGCGCTTCGCTTCAAAACCAACTCGGTGCGGGGCGGGACGGTAGAGAATGTCTTCATGCGGAACGTGACGGTGGGTGAAGTGGCCGATGCCCTCTTCCGCGTCAACTTCTACTACGAGGAAGGGGATGAAGGCAATTTCCCTCCGGTGGTACGCAACATTGAGATGCGGAACGTGACGAGCCGCAAGACACAGCGGGCGCTCTATGTGGTGGGATATCCGAATGCTCCTGTGATGGACGTGCGGATTATCGACTGCACGTTCGACAACGTGGCCGAGCCGAGCGAGGTGCGTAACGTTCAGGGGCTTCAACTCACTAACGTGTATGTGAACGGTCAGCCGTTCACGCTCGACACGGTCGGTCAATCATAATCCATTGAGGTGTTGGTAGTTACATGATGGATCTGTTCTCGCTTCAGGGGAAGCGCGCGCTTGTAACCGGTGCCAGCCGTGGGCTCGGCCGGGCGATGGCGGAGTCACTGGCCGCCGCGGGTGCGGACGTCGTTTGCTCGAGTTCGAAGAAAAGCGGTACCGATGAGACGGCCGCCGCCGTGAAAGCGCTTGGGCGCGAGGTTTGGCAGATCGCCGCCGACCTGAGTTCAACCGAAGGTGCTCACCGCCTCGTCGACGAAGTTACTGAGGCCGTCGGGCACATCGACATCCTGGTGAATAACGCCGGGACGATCAAGCGGCATCCGGCCGTCGAGTTTCCGATGTCTGAATGGGAGGTCGTACTTCGCACCAACCTCGACTCCGTCTTCGTGCTGTCGCAAGGCTTTGGCCGGCGAATGGTCGAAAAGGGAGAGGGTAAGATCATCAACGTGGCATCGCTGCTTTCATTTTCAGGTGGCATCACCGTGCCCGCATACACGGCCAGTAAGCACGCCGTTGCGGGCCTGACGAAAGCACTTGCGAACGAATGGGCGGCCGATAACGTGCAGGTTAACGCCATCGCGCCCGGCTACTTTGCGACGGACAATACGCAGGCCCTCCGCGATAATCCCGAACGCGAGCCGGCTATCCGAGGCCGCATCCCCGCAGGAAGGTGGGGCACGCCCGACGACCTTGGAGGCGCAGCGATCTTCCTTGCTTCGCGCGCCAGCGATTATGTCAACGGTCATGTGCTGCTGGTAGACGGCGGCTGGATGGCCCGATAGTTACGCGTCGCACGCTGCGACGAAGAGCCCTCCGGGGAAGTCCCGGCCGGCGCTCACATTATGTATCACATTAACAACCGATAGATATGCAGTATCTGCCTGATGTCTCGCGATACCAGCGAATGACCACCGAGGAACTACGTGCGTCTTTCCTCCTACCTGACCTGTTCAAAGAGGGCGAGCTTGTACTCCGTGTTACCGATCTCGACCGCGCCATCGTAGGAGGGGCCGTGCCTACCTCGAACGGAATCTCACTCGGCGCGCCGGAGGAACTCGCCAGCGAATACTTCGCCGAGCGGCGCGAGATCGGCATTCTCAACGTCGGGAACGCCGGCACCATCACCGCCGACGGCACCGACTACAACGTCGACAAGCTCGACGTGGTGTATGTGGGCCGCGGCACGCGCGACGTCGTACTGAGTTCAAACGACGCCTCGTCACCGGCTCGATATTACCTGATCAGCTATCCGGCACACGCCGAATATCCGACGACGCTCATCCGCCGCGATGATGCGGAAGTAAATGAGCTCGGCTCCGACGAAGCGTCCAACAAGCGCATCCTGCGCAAGTACATCCACCCCGACCAGGTTAAATCGTCTCAGCTTGTGATGGGCGTGACCGAGTTGCAGACCGGAAGCGTCTGGAACACGATGCCGGCGCATACCCACGAGCGTCGTACGGAAGTCTACCTCTACTTTAACCTCGACGATGATAACGTCGTGTTTCATCTGATGGGGACTCCGCAAGAGATCAGGACCGTCGTTCTGCGCAATGAGCAGGCCGTGCTTTCACCGGGATGGTCGATCCACTCGGGCGCCGGAACGACGAACTACACGTTCTGCTGGGCCATGGGCGGTGAGAACCAGGACTTCGGCGATATGCAGTGGGCCGACATGAAGGACCTGCGCTAATGATTCGCAGCGGTGGCTCCGAGCACAGGGCGGAGCCACCGCCTCATTAAATTGACTCTTTGAAAGCGCGTTGCTTCCTTTACTTAATCGGTAAAGTAGGTTGGGAAGGGGAAGGGTCTTTGCGACTCGGTCCCGGGTGGGCGAATTTTGGACCGACAATGCAGCATCCCGATGGAGATATCTTCCTGCCGGCGATGCATCACATCTCCTCCGGATTTCCTGCTGTGATAAGGACCGCCGGTTGGCCGGAGGATGCCACTAACGTTCGTACTTGAGGAGCCTCAATAAGTGGAAGCCCTGAATCTACACCCTGATCGATTTTTCGGACCCGACGACAACGTGCGCCGCATCGCGCGCGAACTCTTCGACGAGGTCGAGCACCTGCCGCTCATTTGTCCGCACGGGCACGTGCCGCCGTCTCTGCTGGCCGACGACGAACCGTTCCCTGAGCCGACATCCCTCCTGATCACGCCGGATCACTACATCTTCCGGATGTTGTACTCGCAGGGGATCACGCTCGATGAGCTCGGGATTCCCGGCCGCAACGGTCGCGCCGTCCACGCCGACCCGCGCACGGTGTGGCAGATCTTCGCCGACAACTATCATCTCTTTCTCGGTACGCCGACCCGCGCCTGGCTCGACTACGTCCTTTACCATGTCTTCGACATTCGTATCAAGCTAAACAGCGATTCGGCGGGCCGAATCTATGAGACGATTCAGGAGAAGCTGAATGACCCGTCGTTTCGCCCTCGTGCGCTGTTCGAGCGTTTCAACATCGAAGTGCTGGCAACGACCGACGCCGCGGCCGACACACTCGAGCATCACCAACGCATTCGCAAGTCAGACTGGGCGGGACGCGTGGTACCCAGCTTCCGTCCGGATGCCGTGATGGAGATCGCCGCGCCCGACTGGCCGGCGCGGATTCGTGCGCTTGGTGAATCTGCGGATGTTGAGGTCACGTCGTATACGACGTTCATCGACGCGCTTGAACGGCGGCGCGCCTTCTTCAAGGAGATGGGAGCAACAGCCACCGATCACGCCGTGCTCGATCCTTACACGCAGCGCATGCCCGAGGCCGATGTTTCGCGTCTCTTCGACGACGCCCTGAAGGGCAACGTGGGCGAGCAGGAGCAGCGCGCCTTCGAAGCACATATGCTGATGGAGATGGCGCGGATGAGCATCGAGGACGGACTCGTAATGCAGATTCACGCCGGCGCCTATCGCAACCACAATCGCAAGATTTACGAGCGCTTCGGTCCGGATAAAGGCGGCGACATACCGGTGGCAACCGAGTGGACGCGCAACCTGGAGGCCCTGCTGAGCGAGTACGGCAGCGACCCCGGCTTCACCGTCATCGTCTTCACGCTCGATGAAAGCACGTACGCGCGCGAGCTGGCGCCGCTGGCCGGCCACTATCCGGCGATGCGCATCGGGCCCGCCTGGTGGTTCCACGACAGCATCGAAGGCATGCGTCGATACAAGGAGAACCTGGTCGAAACCGCCGGTATCTACAACCTCGCCGGATTCAATGACGACACACGCGCATTCCTGTCGATCCCCGCGCGGCATGACCTCGCGCGGCGCATCGATGCCAACTACGTAGCCGGCCTCGTCGCGCGCCATCAGGTCGACATGTCCGACGCCCGGCAGATGATGCGCGCATTGTCGTACGACCTCGCCCGTACCACCTATCGCTTCGATAAGGAGCCGGCTGCCTCGGTGAAGTGATCTCCAGCCTTCCATCCACGATCTCCCGGTTCTGCACCGTGGTCTCGGCTTTGATCATTGCTATGCCAATGGCAATGGGCCAAACGGTGCCTGCCTTTCCGGGCGCCGAAGGCTTCGGGGCGACAACGCCGGGAGGTCGGGGTGGAACGGTGTGGCTCGTCACCACGACGGCGGATTATGGGGAAGCGGAGGAAGAGATCGACGGATCGCTCCGGCAGGCAGTCGAAGCCGAAGGCGCCCGCACGATTCTCTTTCGCGTGGGCGGATACATCGACCTCAAGCGGCCGCTCGTGATCGAGCATCCACATGTGACGATCGCCGGACAAACGGCGCCGGGCGACGGGGTCGCCATTCGGCACTACGGTATTGTTGTCCAGGCACCGCACGTTGTGCTTCGGCACCTGCGCGTGTGGCCGGGCGATGTGTCGGGCGCGGAGCAAGATGCCATCGACATCCGGGCGGGCCACGTTGTCGTCGATCATTGTTCTGTGGGATGGGGAACCGATGAGGTGCTGAGCGTGACCGGGGGCGCCACGAACGTCACGATCCAGTACACGCTCATCGCCGAAAGCCTCAACGAGTCCGTACATCGAAAAGGCGCGCACGGCTATGGAACGCTCATCGACGATGCCGACAGCGTGACCATCCACCATTCGATTTATGCGCTGCACCGGAGCCGCAACCCGCGCCCGAAAGATGCACTACTCGACTTCCGCCATAATCTGATTTACGGTTGGGGAGACGCAGCGGGGTACAACATCGATGATCGGACGCGGCTCAACTATGCGGGGAATCACCTGTATCCGCTTCCCTACAGCAGTCATCCTGAGACGGCCTTTCATTTTGGCGGCGATGGGTCTCGCGTCTACGCGCACGGCAACACTCTCGAAGGCCGCGATATAAACCATCAGCAGGATTTGTTTTTGATGAGGGCGGATGTCGTGGACCTCGCTTCGATTTTTGTCGAGCATCCGTTCGGCACGCCGTCGGTTACCACGCGCGGCGGAGACTTGGTGGGATACCTGCTCGACAACGTCGGTGCGACGCTCCCACGTCGAGACGCCATCGACCGGCGGATCGTCGAGTTGATTCGCCACGGTGAAGGCCGCCTCATCGACAGTCAGGCCGACGTCGGCGGTTGGCCGCACCTCGAAGGGGGCGTCGCGCCGCTCGACTCAGACGGCGACGGCATGCCGGACGAGTGGGAGATCGCGCACGACCTCGATCCGCATGATCCTGCCGATGCACATGGCGACCCTGACGGCGACGGATACACTAACCTTGAGGAATATCTGAACGGCACCGACCCTTTCGGAGACGATCATCCCTGAATTATCCGACACATGCGGCTGTTTTCGCGGACAATCTTAGACGCGATTATAGCCGATCAGACAATCACGCCCTTCATACCTGATCAGTAACATGCGAAGCTCCATCTTCATCGCCTTGCTTGCGGCTTTTTTCCTGGCCGCATGTGGTACGGCCGATACACCGGTCGAAAGCGTACTCGTAACGGTGACCAACGCGGGCGACGAGGCGCAACGTCGCGTCATCGAACTGGATGCCGAGAAACTCGAATCACTGGGTGACAATCTTTCGGCAACGCGCGTGCTCGACGACGAAACCGGAGAGGAGGTCCCTTCGCAAGTCGTTGAGATTGATGGACGCACGGCGCTGCTCTTCCTCGCCGATGTCAGCGCAGGAGCATCACGTGTATTTACCGTTGAATCCGTTGAAAGCTCGGCCGACTTCGATCCACTGGTCTATGCCATGCACCACGAGCGCCGCGACGACATCGCGTGGGAGAACGATCGTGTGGCGTTCCGCACCTACGGCGAAGGCCTCTGGACGCTCGAGGATCTGGTGAGCAGCGGTATCGATGTGTTTACCAAGCGTACGGATGCGCTGGTTCTCGATCGTTGGTATGAATCGGGCGATTATCACACCGACCACGGTGAAGGTGCCGACTTCTTCTCCGTCGGACAGACGCTCGGCGGCGGTGGCACGGCCGCATACGTTGACGGCGAGTTGCACCCGGCTCCTAACTTCCACTCGCAGCAGATTCTGGCGAACGGTCCGCTGCGCGCCGTTGTGGAGATGGAGTACGGTCCGTGGGATGCCGGCGACAGCTCGGTGCAGGAGCGGCGTCGCATCACGATCGATGCAGGGCAAGATTTCTACCGCCAGGAGACGTGGATGACCGGTGATGTTGAGGGGATGAATGTCGCAGCCGGCCTCGTCACGCGGTCAGGCGTTCAGACGGTTTCGCAGCAGGACGACGACGGAACAGCCGTGTTGATGTGGGGCCCCGTCGGAAATCAGGGCACGGGCGAACTCGGGACCGCCATCGTGTCCCCCGCCGGTCAATCCGTTTCGATCGACGAGGATGACAATCACCACTTCCTCCACGGGAATATCCCCACGGATGGTCCCTTTGTTCATTATGTGGGCTCGTGCTGGACGGACGCGGGATGGTGCGATGACCTCGAAGCGTGGGAGGAGATGGTACGGCAGTTCCGCGCCGGACTGGATTCCCCCGTGCTCAGCGTGGATATCCGGTAGCGTGCACATTTCGATGATTCGTTGGCCTCAGATCATCCTCCTGTTCGCATGAGCCGTCAGCAGAGCATACACCATCCTACATCAACGCTGATGTACCGCGCACATATCCGCCCGCGCTACCAACGGACCACGGTGCTGATTGCATCCGGCATCATGGTATTGGCCTTATTGACATCGGGTGCAGTTCTGGCCGCGTGCGCCCCGGCCCCGCACGTGCAGAGTCAGCCCGTCGAGGGGCAGGACGCCGAGGCACCTCTCGTCGAATCGGTCCCGACCGATCTCAAATGGTCCGAGCGAATGGCCCTGTCGGAGATCAAGCGGGTGCCGGATCCTCGGCTGCTGGATTTCCAAGAGCGCCCCAAGTGGGAATACACGAACGGCCTCGTCCTGCGTGCCATCAACCTCGTCAACGATCGCCATCCGGACCCCCGCTACATCGAGTATATCGATGCATTTTACGATCGCATGGTGCATGACGACGGATCGATCGAGCGATACGATATCACGCTATGGAATATCGACCGGATTGCGCCCGGGCGGCTGCTTTTCAACCTGTACGACCGCACCGGCAACGAAAAATATCTGAAGGCTGCCGAGCGGCTTCGCTACCAGCTCGAATGGCAGCCTCGCAACTCTCAGGGCGGTTTCTGGCACAAGCTCGTCTATCCGTGGCAGATGTGGCTCGACGGCGCGTTCATGGGTCCAACGTTCTATGCCGAGTATGCCGCGCGCTATGACGAACCCGGCAGCTTCGACGATGCCGCGCATCAGCTCATCGTGATGGAGCGCAACATGCGCGACCCCGAGACCGGACTGCTGTATCACGGGTGGGACGAAAGCCGCACGCAGCGGTGGGCTGATCCCATAACCGGACTCTCGCCGCATTTCTGGGGCCGAGCGATCGGCTGGTACGGGATGGCGCTCGTGGAAATCCTCGACGTGATGCCGCCTTCGAGCACGCACTACGACGACCTTGTCGGCATCCTCAACCGGCTGGTCGTCGCGCTCGAGCGGTTCCAGGACGACGAAACGGGCCTCTGGTATCAGGTCGTCGACCTCGGCCACCGCGAAGGCAACTACCTCGAGGCGTCGGCGTCGGCCATGTTCGTCTACGCCATCGCCAAAGGCGTCAACGACGGCCACCTCGATGCGCGGTACATGCAGATCGCCGAGCGCGGTTATGACGGCATCATCGGACACCTGGTCACGGTCGATGCCGACGGCGAAGTTCACCTCAACCAGGTGTGCGGCGTGGCAGGGCTTGGCGGCAGCCCCTACCGCGATGGCTCGTACGAGTACTATGTTAACGAGATCATCCGCAGTAACGACCCGAAGGGCACCGGTCCCTTCATCAAGGCGAGCCTTGAACTCGACCGGTAGAGACGGTCAGTCCCACACCCGGCCGAGCGTCCAGGTGCCGTCTGTCTTGTAGATGTCGATGGCGCGGTGCTCCGTGCGCACGCGGAAGTACACCCGGCGCCGAGATCCCCGCCACCACTCGCCCTCGACCACCCACACGTCGATAATCTCACGGACGGCCTCACGACGGCCGTTCCACTCAACAGCCACCGGCCAGCCCCTCCGGGTTTCCACGGAAAGCGTTCGGCTCCGCCGCGGCTGCGTAATGCTGCCCCGCGTTGTCTGCGTTTCAGGTGATGGACGAACAGGTCTTGACATGAATTGGAAGTTTGACGGTTGATGCCTCCGGCGCGGACGCGTAATATAGTGTGTGCAATATATGTGTGTGTCATCCGTTCGCGTTCTGCTTCTTCTCGTGCCGACCTTCTGCTTCCATATTCCGGAGTTTCATGCATGGGCCGTAAGCCGCGCCGAGTCTACGCCTCAACCCGTGATTGTGATGGAGGGAGGGCGCGTCGTATCGGCATCGCGGCGGGCGCGCCGGGCGGGCATCGAGAATGGGATGCAGGCCTCGCGTGCGCAGATGCTGCTGCCGGATGCCCTCGTGCGTCAGCGGGATGCCGCGCTGGAAGAAGCCGCCTGGGAGTCGGTGATCGAGCAGCTCAACACGCTCACGCCGTTTATCGAACCACGCCGGCCGGGGCTCGCATTTGTCAGGGGATGTGATGAGGAAGCGATCACGGCCTCGGCGCGCAAGCTCAATGCCGGTGTTGGAGTAGGACCTCGCCGCGCCGTTGCACATTTGGCCGCGGTACGAAGTACACCCGGACACGTGCTGCATATTCCGCGCAATGCCGTAATCCGCTTTTTCCGCCGGTTCGAGACACGGCGACTCGATTTAATGGACTTCGGCCCGGAGTTCATCGAGCGGCTGGAATGGCTGGGCATCCTCACGCTTTACGATGCACGGCACCTCACCCGGCGGCAACTATCGTTGCAGTTCGGCAAGGAGGGCGAGCGGTTGCATGGATTGCTGCACCCCGAGGGTGCCGAGAAGCCCGTCGCAATGTACCAGCCGCATCCCACCGTCAGCGCCGCACATGACATCGAGCCGGGCGAGGAAACCGCCCTGGAGGCCCTGATCGCACACCTGGCGGCAGAAGCCACGACGATGCTCGGCGGGCGATTCCCCAATTATTCGTCGCGGCGTCTCATGCTGGAGCTTGACTTCCGGTCTGGCCGCACCTTGACCGCCGGCCGCATCCTGAACACACCTCTGCGTACCGAAAAAGGCGTTCGCGAAGCTGCCTACCGGTTGTTCAGGTCGATGCTTGAATCCGACGAAAGCGACAGCCGCACCCTTTCCACCGTCAAACTTACCCTGGGAAGCCTGACACCGCCCACCGCATCGCAGGTCAAACTGTTCGGCCGGCGCCCGGCCGTGCACCGTGTGATGCGATCGATCGCTCAGAAATACCCCGGCGTGCTGAAACGCACCGAAACAGACCCCCACGCGCTGTGGGAGGAGGAGAGGGCGAGAATGGTCAGTTATGAAGGGTGAGTGTTGGTTGTTGGTT
>Ga0209487_1003199_pt1 | contig 12951 bp, 9 predicted proteins | sample Poulit2012_FD_187524 | JGI IMG/M metagenome (GOLD analysis project Ga0209487, IMG submission 187524) | Agricultural soil microbial communities from Georgia to study Nitrogen management - Poultry litter 2012 (SPAdes) (version 2) | ecosystem: Environmental > Terrestrial > Soil > Agricultural land... | reverse complement strand
CAACCAGTGGGCCACGGTCTGCAACATTGGTGGCGGCCGAGGCATCCGACACGAGTCGTACTGCGCCAGGATAATGCTGAAACCACCACCGGATGATTTCGAAGTCGACGTGGTGCCCGTCGGCGATAAGTTCGACGATGACGCGGTCAGATTGTGCTGCTTCAAGGACGGCTAGCAGGGGTCCGGGGTCGCGATGGTGAAAGCCACGCATGGCGTTATACAGGTGGGTGATGATCACCGGTCTACCGGTGAGCGCGTGAACCGCATCAATGCCATCCCGCATTTGCTCATAGGTTGCGCCAGTATGGCCCAGGGCCGGTTCGATCCCGTGGTGCACTAGCCGTGCTGCAAGTTCCTCGAATCCAGTAAGCTCTGGGGCAACGGTCATCATCGTGACCATCGAACTTGCTGATTGATGCTCCAATACCGTCTCGAGAAACGCCCGTCCGGCAGAGCTATCGGGTGGTAGCAGTGCATGGTGCGGGTGTGCTCCTGCATAGTCGGAAGCAAGAAATGGCCCCTCCAGGTGCACCCCATTGAGCGCACCTGCTGCATAGACACCACGAAGGCGATCAAGTGTTGCAGCAACGACGTCGACTGTGACCGTTGGAAGCGAAGCGGTTACGCCTGTGGTGCGGCGTGCGGCTAACAGCTCCAGGGCCGCACGAATCTCAGCCACGTGTGAGGTGGCGAAATCAACTCCGGCGATACCGTGGATATGGCGGTCGGTGAAGGTCCGGGTGCAGCCACTAGAAGAGTCGTGATTCGGCATCGTCGACGCCTCGCATCGCATCATAATCAAGGGTCACCGTGGTGAACCCACGATCTTCGGCAAGAACACGAGCCTGCGGCTTGATCTGTTGGGCAGCAAACACGCCGTGCACCGGGGCCAATAAGGGATCGCGGTTGAGTAATTCCACGTAGCGTGACAGCTGTTCGACACCATCGATATCGCCTCGGCGTTTGAGCTCAACCGCTACGGTCTCCCCGTCGCCATTCTTGGCCAAAATATCGACCGGCCCGATCGCGGTCATATACTCGCGGCGGATAAGTTTATAGCCGGAACCCAGCCGGTACATTTGTTCGGCCAACAGGCGCTGCAGATCGGCTTCCACGCCGTCCTTGACCAAACCTGGATCAACACCCAGCTCATGGCAGGATTCGTGCTCGATTGAATAGACACTGATGATCAAATGGTCATCCGATTTCTGGGACTGCACCGTCCACACGGCCGTGATCCCCTCAGCTGCCTGAGTCTCGGTTGGTTCCGACTCCATAACCTTGGCCGGAGGAGTCATCCAGTTCAACGGCTTATAGGATCCGCCATCGGAATGTACCAGGACGGCGCCGTCGGCTTTGAACATGATGAGACGTTTGGCCGGAGGTAAATAGGCATTCAACCGGCCGGCATAGGTGACAGAACATTCGGCAATGACAAGTCGCATAACGGCTACATAGTCTATCGGCTGTTTTACGTTTCGTAGCCCAGCGGTGGCCGCCGGCGAGTATGTGACAATAGTGGTATGGCCCGGAAGAAAAAACGCCGTCGTGAGCAGAACCCCAAACGTGGCAGAAGGCGTAGCGTCTCTCCGAACGAGGGCTCCCGCGTCATCCCCGATACCAATTACAGCTACGAAGAAGATTTTGATGGCGCCTGGCACGTCCGGCACATTTCTTCCTGGCGCGCAGTCAAAACCTATACGTGTCCCGGGTGTTATGGGCTCATCCCGCAGGGGCAACCACATATTGTGGCCTGGCGTTCCGACTGGGTGATGGGTGATGAGCAGGCCGCTCAGTTACGACGGCACTGGCACACGGCGTGTTGGAAAAATCGCCGCCAGGATCGGCGCTAACGCGAGTCCTGATAGGGGACATACACCTCACGGACCAACACGAGAATCCCGGCCACCGTTGGGATGGCCATGAGGGCACCCAACACACCCAATAGTGAGCCTCCCGCGATCACACCGATGACCGCCAGGGATCCGGGAATGGCGACGGTTCGTTGCATGATCCGCGGCGAGATCATATACGCCTCAAACTGCAGGTAGATGAAATAGATGACCGCAAAGATGACTGCCGACTGCCAGCTGACCAACAACGCTAACCCGGTGATAACGATCCCGCCGGTGACCGCCCCGACTAACGGTATGAAGGCCATAAACGCGGCGAAGATAGCTAATAGTGCCACATACTGTAGGCCGGCGATGGAGGCGGCAATGAAGGCGACGACGCCGTTGATGGTGGCCACCAGGGTCTGGGCGACGATGTAGTGACCCACCGAACCGGTAATTTTCTCTGACAGATATTTCAAACGCTCTCGGCGTGACCGCGGAGCCAAGCGGTACATCCACGATTTGATGCTCGGCAGTGAGGCCAAGAAATACAGCGTCAGGACCACCACGATCAGCACCGAAAAACCGATATTGAGAATTGCGCCGCCGACACCAAGAATCCCACCGAGCAGGCTACTGATATTCGCGCTGTTGGACACAAACCGGTTGACCTCGGTGGTTATCACAGATGCCACATCAAATTCGTCGTCAATGGCTCGAAAGAAATCTGATTCGATGAAATCCGAAACCACGGTAGGCAAGATTTGGACAAACTCGGTGGATTGCTCGATGACCACGGGCACAAGTGCTGCCACAAAGAGCGTGGCGATCCCCAGCAGCAGGATGACCGCCACGAGCACGCCCACAACCCGGGGAGCGCCCCAGGATTGAATCTTTGACACAATCGGGTCAAGACCCAACGTAATAAACAGGGCGGCCAAGATCCACACGAGCAGTTGCACATTGGACGAGACCAGGACGTAGAGTGCAAGCGCTAACCCAACGCCGACCGTCAATAAAAACCCGGTCCTGACGGGACGAGAAATCACGTCCGCAGCCACAACCAGCGGTGAATCCGACGGTTCGTCCCCGGTCTCAATACCTGGCGTGTTGGGATACTCCTCGGGATCAGGCACGGTGAACTGATATTGCGCGCGTCTGCCGGCTAACTGCTCGCGGGCACCAGAAATGCGCCCTCTGAGCTTTTTGAACACGTTGGCTACGGCCCCACGTGCTGAAGGTTTCTCGGCCACGAATACCACATTACGGCAGGATCCCCCAAAGATGGCAGACCCAAGCGGCGAGGTGTATCTCGAGATTGCTACTATGGTGGGAGGCTAGCCGGGTGGCATCAAACTGATGCGCCAAACCGAAGAATCGAACAAAAGGTGGCAGATTTTGAAATCTCTGGGCGGTATCGGCGCCATCATCTTAGGTGTCGTGGCGATCTTAGTGGCGGTGGGACTGCAAACAATTTGGGCCCCTCCGGCCGAGTTTAACGCCACCACCAGCGACACCCAAGAGGCGCCGCTGACGATCGTCACCGAGGGCATCGACGTCGACCCCGATGACGACATTGAATATACCGTCACCGGTGATGGCGAGTTCACTCTCATGTACGGGCAACTGCGCGATATTGAAGCGTGGGTCGGGGATGCCGCTCATAACCGCATCGACGGCGTCAACACCGATGTTCCTCGCGGCGAAGACCCGACGGTGGAGGTCACCTACGTCGACGGTGAAACCGAGGTACCCAATCCGGTCAATTCAGATCTGTGGTTGGCCACCCAAGAGGTCACCGATGAGGTCACGCAGCGCTGGACCAGTAGTGATGCCGGGGAATGGGCCCTGCTGATCGCCACCGATGGCACCCAACCGGCACCCACAGATTTCAGTGTCTCGTGGGTCAATATGGAACCTGATTCGCCGTGGATCACCCCGCTGATGATCATCGGTATCATCCTGATTTTGATCGGGATCGCGCTCTTAATCTGGCGCTTTATCGAGTTCCGGCGCCGCGCCAAACAAACTTCCGGCCGACGTGCCGCAGTCCGAGGAGACTACACCGGTCTGACCGCAGCAGACGTCATGGCCGACACCGACACTTCGCAGCAGACCATGACGATGCAGCAAGTAGACGCCGGTGAGCCGGTTGACACCTACGATGACGAACAACCCACCGAGGTGGTCGCCGGAGCAGCGGTCGCTGACACGACACAACCCGTTGACGACGAAGACGCGGACCACGCTGACGAAGACAAGCCAGCCAACACGGATGATTCTGAGCATCGCGACGACACCGACGACGACGAGTTCGACGACTCCTCCGGTGCGACAGATCAGACTGAAGCACTGCCAATCCAAGATGAGCCCACGGATGATGAGACCAAAGACAATGGTTTCTTGCGGCGCATCGTCACGAGCGTGGCAGCACTGGGGCTTACCGCTGGCCTAGGAATTGGCCCGGCTCAGGCCGACACGGCGAGCCCAGAGGCTGAAGACATTGAAGAGCAGGTCGATGAAGACCAAATCGACGAGGAAGTCGACCCTGAAGAACCAGAAACTTTCCCCGTCGTCGTGGATTCGCAGTTCCAACAGATCTTGGAGTCCATCTCGTCCACTGTGGCTCGCGGCGATGAGGAATTAGACGCCGATCTGCTCACTGATCGAGTCGACGGCCAGGCCCTGCGGGTACGGGAAGACTCTTACCGCAATAACAGCATCGAAGAAGACTACCCGGACCGTGTCCCGATCGCCTCGGATGAGATCTTAGCGACCTGGATGTCGCGCGATGATTCCTTCCCTCGCACGATCTATGCGGTCACCTCCGACGAAGAAGCGACAGCAACCCAGCTGCTGGTACTGCGCCAAGAAAATGCGCGCTCGCAATACAAACTCATCAGCAACGCACCGTTTGCCCCGGGTGCTGAGGTGCCAGCAGGCAGTCTCACCGACCACAACGTGCAAGCGATGCCACGGGATGAATCTTCTGACCTAGTGATGTCACCGGATGCTGCGATTGAAGCGCTGGCGGATTATCTCACCGATCCGGAAGCGGAGGCCGCAGACCGTATCGCCGATAACGAATGGATCGATATGATTCACGACCATCAGGCCGAGCTGGTCGAAACCCACGGCGAACACGACACAACAGCATCCGTGTCCCGGACGGTCTTTGAAGACTCGGTCAATGCTGTGCGCCTGCCGGATGGCTCAGCACTGGTATTTGGCGCGATGAACTCGCTGGAATCCCTGACCCCAGAAGAGGGAGCGACCGTGTCGTTGAACCCTCTGACTCAAGAAATTGGGGAATTCGCATCAGCCGAAGTCGATGAAGAGGTTCGAATTCGCTACCGCGAACAATTTGCGCTGCATATTCCGGCGGAGGGCGAAGTTTCGCTGGTCGGGTATGAAACAGTTCAATCTACCGTTGACTGACCGGACTACTAGACTGGAAAGCAGTTTCACGAGCCGAATCTGATAAAGAAGAGGATTATGAGCCAACAGCCTGACAATAGATCCCAGCAAAACACCCCACCTTCGCACTCACGTGACGCGATCGACCTATCGAAGATTTCGAGCACATCTTCGGGGCAATCCGGTTCCGATCAGTCCTGGGTCTTAAAAGACGTAGACCAGCAGTCTTTGCAAACCTTGTTGCAAAATGCGGCGAGTGTGCCGTTGATCATTCACTTGGCGGCCCCGTCGAACCCAGCATCCAAGCAGATCGATGACGTGCTGCAGCCGGCAATCGATGCTCGCGGCGGTCGCATGGTCATGGGCCGGATCAACACCGAAGCCCATCCGCAATTACTGCAAATGTTCGGTGTGCCCTCAGCACCTATGGTCATTGCGCTCATGGGTCAACAGGCCCTGCCGTTATTCAATGAACCGGTGAGTTCCGAACAGCTAGAGAAGCTCTTAGACGAGATCAACGCTTCAGCAGTCCAAGCCGGAATGGCCGGTACGGTTCCTCCGCTGGTCGAAGCCACCGACGACGACGGCCAAGCCGTGCTGCCGCCGCTGCACCAAGAAGCCGCCGATGCACTCCAAGCCGGCGACTACGACGCCGCCATCGCCGCCTATGATAAAGCCCTTGCCGAAAATCCGCAGGACGATCAGGCAGTCGCCGGAAAAGCACAGGTCGCGCTCATGAAGCGGGCCAAAGATCTGGATCCCCAACAGGTTCGAACCAAGGCGGCAGAAAACCCCGACGATGTCGAGGCCCAGATTGCCGTCGCAGACCTGGACCTCTACGGTGGTCATGTGCAAGACGCTTTCGATCGTTTGGTCAAATTCATTGGCCGAAGTGCTGGTGACGACAAGGAGACCGCCAGAAAACACTTACTGGAGCTCTATACCGTGGTCGGCGATCACGATGAGCGGGTCGCAGCCTCCCGCCGCAAACTCGCGGCAGCCCTGTTCTAAGCCCCAGAACTGGACCTTCCGTCCCCCGTCCGAGCCGAATTTCAATCGGGCGGGGGATACGTCGTGCCCGGGAAGTTTCTACACTAGAAGTTATGTTAGAAAAATCAGCGCTACCCGATCCTGACCACGCGGTGGTCATCCGATCCTTGGGGAAACAATTCGGCGAAAAAATCGCCGTCAACGGTATTAACCTGACGATACCCGCCGGCTCGTTCTACGGCTTCGTCGGCCCCAACGGTGCGGGGAAAACCACCACCATGTCGATGATGACGGGGCTGTTGCGGCCCGACCACGGCCAAGTCTGGATGCACGGCTTCAACATGTGGGAGGCCCCGCACGATGCCAAGGCTATTCTGGGCGTGCTGGTCGATGGGGCCGTCGTCTTTCCACGCTTGACCGGTGCCCAGCTGGTTACCTACTCCGGGCTGTTGCGCGGCATGGATGCCGACGTGGTAGCCGAACGAGTGCCAGACTTGTTACGAGTCATGGACCTAGAAGAGGCTGCCAATAAGATGGTGGCCGACTATTCGGCGGGGATGACCAAAAAGATCGGCCTGGCGGCCGCGATGATTCATTCACCGCACGTGCTCATCTTGGATGAACCCTTTGAGGCGGTCGATCCCGTATCGTCGGCCCGCATCCGTGCGATTCTCAACGACTACGTCACCTCCGGCGGTACCGTGATGATTTCCTCGCACGTGATGGATCTGGTCGAACGAACTTGTGACCACGTGGCCGTGATCGATCGCGGTGAAGTCTTAGCCTCAGGCACCATGACAGAAGTCACCGACGGCCAATCCCTGGAGGATCGCTTCGTGTCGATGGTGTCGAATGAACAGGCAGGGGAAGGACTGTCATGGTTTCACACCTAATCCGACTCCGCTATCGTTTAACCTGGAACGGGCTGCGTCGCTCGGTCGGTTCAACCATCGGGGCGATCTTTTCGGCCCTCGGGTTCCTCTACATGATCGGCATGGTGTATGTCGCCGCGATCGCTGCGGCACTGACACCATTGTCAGAACTCAGTTACGCCGCCAGGGGAGCGGTCTTTGTCTTGGGTGGAGCCGTTGCGCTGATTGTGTGGATTGTGGGCCCCATCGTCTTTTCCGCTACCAATCCCTTCACCAACCCGAAAAACTTCTTACCCTTTGCCATCCCGAACCGGCAGTTCATCCCCGGCGTCATTGCCGGTGGCGTCGTGGCTCCCACCGGAATCGGTACCTTCGTGGTTTTCCTAGCTGGCGCCGTGCTGTGGGGATGGCATCCGGCCGCGATCCTGGCCGGTATCCTTGCCGCGCTGCTGGGGACCATCATGTGTGTCACCGCGATGCAAGTCTTCGTGGGACTGTTGACGAATATCATTTCCAAACGGGTTGTCCGTGATGCTTTGCAATTGATCGTGCTGATCCCGATGATGCTCGGCGGGTTTATCTTCGTCGGGGCGATCGAAACCATTCAAGAATTTTGGCAGCTGCTACCAACGGTGGCGACCTGGGTGGCCTTCACCCCGGCCGGGTTCCTGGCGCTTCCATGGTTCGTGGCGCAGGGGCAGTGGGGACTTGCCGTGCTACACCTGGTGGTCATGCTGGTGTATCTGGCAGCCCTGGTGTGGGCCTATGACGCCATCATCAATCGCGCGACCAAAGCTGCCGGAACCACCGGTGAACGACAACGTGAACAAGCGGGATTGGGGCTCATCGGTCGGGCTACCACCCCCATGAAGGCAGTCTGGGCTCGGACGCTGCTCTACTGGGTCAAAGACCCGCGCTATGCCGCAAGCTTGGTTGTCGTCGGCGTCTTTATACTCTTTGGTGTACTCGAAACTACGGTGCTCGAAATCGACTTTCTGTCGAATATTGTGAAAATCTTGCCGGCAATTATTGCCTATATGCTGGCGTTTTCGATCTCCGCAGACCTGTCCTACGACTCGACGGGCTTCTCCTTGCACATCACCTCGGGCGTTCGTGGCGTCGATGACCGACTCGGGCGTGCCTTTGCGCTGTTGACGTGGGCGTTGCCGCTGGTCGTCATCATCACGGTGGCGATGACCTTCGGTACGGGATCCACACATGAGCTTGCCGCCTGGCTGGGGCTGTCCCTTGGGGTGCTGTTGGTGGGCACGGGGCTTTCATCCGTGATGTCGGCGCGCTATATTTATCCGGTCCCACCACCGGGCGCCAGTGTGATGGCCTCCCCGGAAGGTGGCATGGGCCGAACGATGCTGGTCCAAACCATCGGGATGGCCGCTCAGTTCATTCTGTCGTCGCCGGTGATCGTTCTGGCCGTCATTGCCCTGGTGACGAACAGCTCGGTTTGGGGCATCATCACCTTGATGGTCGGGGTGCTCTACGGTGCCGGCCTGCTATGGGCCGGGGTGAAACTCGGCGCGAAATGGTATGAGCGAGCCCTGCCAGAGACCTATCAGTCTATTGTTAAGGTCTCAGCACTATACTAAGCACAGCAGCCTGTCGCGGACCCGAGCGGTTCGCGCCTCCGACTACAATGGAAGGCATGAAACCGATGAATTCCGTGTACGCTTCGTCCACTGAGAACGATCCACACGAAGATACCAGCGGCGGATCAACCGGTGTCCTGGAACGGGAAGAACAGCTCCAGGCAACAGAACCCGGTGACCACGAACGCTTCAAACACTTCGTGCAGAAAGACAAGCTCACCGAAGCCATCATCAACGGCACACCCGTCGTAGCACTGTGCGGAAAGGTCTGGGTCCCCTCCCGTGACCCGGAGCGTTTCCCCATGTGCCCGGCATGCCAAGAAATTTGGGACGGGCTAGAATCAGGTGATGATGACTCCGAAGACTCCGGCAAAGGTCGTGGCTTCTTCGGATTCGGTCGCAACAAGTAAACGAACTCTTTTTCGAATATTGACCACCACAAACTGGTGGTCAATATTTGTTTTGCCTTGAACACTCCAAAAGCCACGAAGGAGGCTGTGTAATCACTCATGAGTGATGCGCTGTTTCAGATCGGAGAAGATCTCCCGCCCGCCCTACCAGAACGGGCCGCCTGGGGGACGGCACCCAAACTTCGGCAATGGCAGCAAGAAGCTCTCGAGCTCTACTTTGCAGAACCTCGCAAAGACTTTCTGACCGTCGCGACCCCGGGCGCAGGTAAAACGACCTTTGCCCTGCGCGTGGCAAAGATGTTGCACGAATCCGGTCAGATTGCCCGCATCACCGTGGTTGCACCAACTGAACACCTCAAAAGCCAGTGGGCCGATTCGGCCGCTCGCATCGGGTTGGCAATTGACCCGAACTTCAAGAACTCGGATGGCCGTCACGGCTCCGAATACATGGGCGTGGCCCTGACCTATGCGCAAGTTGCATCCAAACCAATCCTGCATCGAAACCGCACGGAGGCCGCCAAAACGCTGGTCATTTTAGACGAAGTACACCACGGCGGTGACGCGCTGTCCTGGGGCGAAGCTATCCGCGAGGCCTTCGAACCAGCCACCCGACGGCTGTCACTGACCGGTACACCGTTTCGTTCCGATGACGCCCAAATTCCGTTTGTGGACTATGTCGACGACGGCACCGGGGTCCTTCGTTCGAAAGCCGACTACACCTACGGCTATGGGCCAGCCCTGCGAGACCACGTCGTTCGCCCGGTCATCTTCATGGCATATTCGGGGCAAATGCGCTGGCAAACCTCCACCGGTGAGGTCATGGAAGCCCAACTGGGCGAAGCCGCCACGAAAGACATCACCGCCAGCGCCTGGCGTACCGCCCTGGATCCCAAGGGTGAATGGATCCCGGCGGTACTGAAAGCCGCCGACCTGCGCCTGACAGAAGTGCGCCGCAATGTGCCCGATGCCGGGGGACTGGTCATCGCAACCGACCATGAAGACGCCCGCGCCTACGCCGCCATCCTGGAGCGACTGTCGGGTGAAAAAGTCGTGACCGTGCTGTCTGATGACCCGACTGCCTCAGAAAAGATCGAAGATTTCTCCGAAGGCACGCAGCGCTGGATGGTGGCAGTGCGGATGGTATCCGAAGGTGTTGACGTACCACGACTGTGCGTGGGTGTCTATGCAACCTCGACCTCGACCCCCATGTTCTTTGCCCAGGCCGTGGGTCGTTTTGTCCGCTCTCGCAAACGGGGTGAGACCGCCTCCGTATTCCTTCCATCAGTGCCGAAACTCATGGAACTGGCCAACGAGATGGAAGAAGAACGTGACCACGCCCTGGAAATTGACACCGGGGTGACGGTTGAAGAGCTCGAAGATGCTCCTGAAGAGGACCTCATTCGGGAGGCAAATCAGGAAGACTCAGCGTCGTCGTCCTTAACCGGCGCGAAATTTCAGGCGCTAGAGTCCCAGGCGTCCTTCGATAAGGTCTTATATGACGGCGGCGAATTTGGCACCGGGGGAGCGATCGGTTCTGCAGAAGAACTGGACTTCTTGGGGATTCCCGGACTGTTGGATGCCGATCAGGTCTCGACCTTGTTGAAACAGCGTCAGGCGGAACAGCTCCGGCGTCAGCCACGCAAATCTCAACAAGATGCGGCCGTGGTGGATCACCGTCAGATGAAAGAGTTACGCAAGAAGTTGGCGTCATCCGTCTCCGCCTGGGCGGCACGTTCCGGCACACCACACGGCGTGATTCACAATAAGCTCCGCGAAATCTCAGGCGGGCCAGCCGTTGCCCAGGCAACGAAAGAACAAATCGAAAAACGTCTCGAGACGATTCAGGGCTGGTTCGTGGGCCGTAAATAGCGGTTTACAGGTTGGTTGCGTGATTTTGCACAGAAGTGTGCCGGTGGAAGAAGACTTCCACCGGCATGCTTAAAACAGGTTTAGCGTGCGAAGGCGTCAGCGCCTGGCCATTCAGACAGCATCACACCCGCGTCTTCCATCTCGTTGAGCGCTGCCTCGGTGGTGTCTTCTGCAACACCAACGGTCAGATTGGTCAGCACTCGTACTTCATATCCGGCATCGGAGGCATCGATGGCTGTGGCGCGCACACAGTGGTCGGTTGTCAAACCGACAACCGTAATGCGTTCGACGTCGTGTTCACGAAGCCAGTCATCCATGGTGATGGCATCGTTCTCGGTCGCGGCAGCAGCTGCTGCCGTTGCCCCGTAGGGGCCGGCCATGCCCTCTTGGCTGCGGACGATATCGGGCTCACCGAGGACCCCGTCAAAGCCTGAGTAGCCGTCATTATATTGACCCTTGAGGAATTCGGCGTCGATCACTTCGGAATCGAGATTTTCGTGCAATTCCGCACCAGGCGTACCGGCCACACAGTGGACCGGCCAGGTAACTTCGTAGTCTGGGCTGTCCGAAAAGTGCGGGCCCGGATCAATATGCCAGTCGCGAGTCGTGGCGATGACATCGTATTTATCACCGCACTGGTTGATGTATTCGGTGATCAATGCAGCCGTATTTGCCCCGCCTTCGACAGCAAGGGATCCGCCCTCGCAAAAGTCCTGTTGGACGTCCACGATGATCAGAGCGTGCATGGTATTGAATCCTTTGTGTTGGAGTGTTCTTCCGGTCATGATGATCGGGAAGCCTAGTGTAGTTCAAATTCGGTCGGAATGGCGGGTTCTCCATCTTGCAATCGCCGAGCGGTCGGTGGAAGCTCGGAAACCGCGCGCTGATGGTGTTCCGCAGCCTCTTGTACGGCGGTGGCACCCACGTATTTGGGGTGAATTTCACCCTGATCGACCATCTTGACTAAAAGGGGTCTGTGATGTTGATCCCATTGCGGCTCCTGTCCGGCAACGACGACCTCAGCGGTTGCCACACCGTCTTCGAAACGCCGGGCAGCGTGCTTGCGGCCACCCCGGTTGGCTTTGCCTTTGGCCCGTTTTTCTACGTCCACCCAGTTGCCGTGACGGTCTTGTCGTGTGGTGAGTTTATACACTAACGAAGCCGTCGGGGCACCCGAGCCGGTGACCAATTGCGTTCCGACACCATACGAGTCTACCGGGGCAGAACGCAAACCGGCGATCGCATATTCGTCCAGATCTGAGGTCACCATAATGCCCGTATTGGTGTTACCCAGCTCATCCAGGAGCCGGCGCGCCTGGTGGGCCTCTTCGAGCAGATCACCCGAGTCAATCCGTACGAACGCGAGCTCTGGCCCCGCGACGTCGACGGCATTGCGGATGCCGGTCTTGATGTCATAGGTGTCCACTAAGAGTGAAGTCTGTTTGCCCATCGTATCGACCTGCGCTTGGAAGGCAGATTTTTCGTCGTCGTGGAGCAACGTAAAGGAGTGCGCGGCGGTGCCGGCCGTGGTGATGCCGTATCGCAGTCCTGCCGCCAGGTTCGACGTCGAAGCAAACCCGGCGATTGCGGCGGCTCGAGCGGCAGCCGCGGCAGCTTCCTCGTGTGCGCGTCGGGAGCCCATTTCAATGCACGGTCGACCCCCGGCGGCCATCGTCATCCGAGACGCGGCAGACGCAACAGCGGTGTCATAGTTGTGCACCGATAATAGGTAGGTCTCCAAAATGACCGCCTCAGCGAAAGTGGACTCCACCTGCATGATGGGCGAATGCGGGAAGTACGGTTCACCTTCAGCATAGGCATAAATATCGCCCGTGAAGCGATACTCGGAAAGCCAGTTGAGGGTATCGTCGGACACCACGCCGTGGTCTGAGAGAAAGCCCAGGTGCTCGTCGTCGAAACGGAAGTTCGCTAAACCTTCTAAGAAACGTCCTTG
>Ga0209487_1003198_pt1 | contig 12953 bp, 11 predicted proteins | sample Poulit2012_FD_187524 | JGI IMG/M metagenome (GOLD analysis project Ga0209487, IMG submission 187524) | Agricultural soil microbial communities from Georgia to study Nitrogen management - Poultry litter 2012 (SPAdes) (version 2) | ecosystem: Environmental > Terrestrial > Soil > Agricultural land... | reverse complement strand
CCCCTCTGCTCGCTCAACATATAACCGTGCAACCGACGGAAGATACGACATAAAGGCTTCATCGTTCTCCGCATATACAGCTGAAATAACATCTTTACTCCTTCCAGCATAACGAACTTGTCCATCTTCTAGTAAAATAACTCGATCTGCAAGGGCAAAAACTTGCTCTAATCGATGTTCGACTAAAATAATCGTAATCCCCATTTCCTCGTTAAGTCGCTGCACCATTGTAATCAATTCACTCGCTGTAACAGGATCAAGTTGAGACGTTGGTTCATCTAACAGTAACACTTTTGGCTTTAGTAATAAAACAGACAATAAATTTACCATTTGCTTTTGACCGCCAGATAAATTCGTTACTTTTTCATAAAGAAACGCCTCAAGACCAAAAAAATGCACAAGTTCCGCGACCCGCTTCCGCATCTCTAATGTCGAATATCCTAATTGTTCTAAACCAAAAACAAGCTCTTGCATCACCTCATCCATAACCATTTGCTCATCTGGATGTTGGAACACAAATCCAATATCCTCTATTAATCTTCTTTCTTCAAAACTATCGATTGGATGGCTATTAAAAAATATTGCTCCTTCTTCCGTACCAACTGGGGTCAGCTCTCGCTTAAGCAATCGTAGTAGCGTAGTTTTTCCACATCCACTCGGCCCAGCGATGACAGTAAAGTCGCCTTCTTTTATGTGTAGATTAATATTATTCAATGCCCGTTCTTCCATATCTGGATAAGTAAAAGAAACATCTTTCAACGTGAAAATGTCCAACGTAGCTTTTCTCTCCCTTCAATATGTAATGGCAATGAAAATAAAAGTATCATACTAAAAAAACTTACCCAATCTAGGGCAAAAAACTGAAGTGTTCCTAATTCTGGATAAATAACTATCTTACCATATCCTAAATACCCACTAAACAAACATAGGGAAAAAAGGAGCGTCAAATAAAGGATAGACATCCAGTCTCTTGCTTGCATGTTGTATGGAATATAAGAGCTCGTTTTTCCTGTTCCGTATCCGCGGGCTTTCATCGCATCAGCGGTTTGTAAAGCTTCTTCAAGGGACCAAGCGAGCAAAATTTGAACAAACGTTAACCCGTTTTTCATCCGCTTAAAGAGGGAACCATGAGCGAGGGTCATTCCTTTTAGTCGTTGGGCCATATCGATTTCTTCATATCGTTCTTTAAGTAATGGCATAAAGCGGAGGGTAAGCATAATTAAAAAGGCTGTCCTCGGTAAAATACGAGAAAAAATAAATAAAAACTTGTTACCATTTAAAACGATGTTAAAGGAAATAAACATAAGTAAAATCGTGACGATTGATAAAGCCATAACGAAACCATACATAGTCGCTTCTAACGTTACTTGTTTACCGCGAAAATAAAACAAAATGTTCGTTCCGCGGGATACTAAAAAGGGATTAAGCACAATCATAATAAATGCCATTATCGTTATTAGCGGTGTCCACGTTTTTAATTGACTTTTTCCACCTAAAGCAAGGGTTGTTAGGATGATAACAATAAGTCCTGTTAATAAAAAAATTGGATGGTTAACGTACATCGCTAACACACCGACAAAGAAAAAGTATAAAATATTGACATAAGGATGGTAACTTTGAAATCCAGTTCCGAATTGAATATTGATCACCTACTTTAAAAAGAGCCGATCTGATCCTGCAGATCGGCTTATTTTATGGACATGTCCCATCTCTACGGAAAGGCTTAAGATCAGCATTTAAATCTTGACCGAGATTTGTCGTATACAGCCACTCGACAACATCACCATCACATAAAGGGACAACGCCAGCGCCGCGATCAGGGAAAATACCATTCACACGAAACATCCAGCCACTTCCTTGTCCTCGATCAAATTCATAGACATTACCCATGCCTTGGACGTATGCGGTTGCTCCTTGACCACCACGATAATCCATATGAATATTTTTCGCCATTGTTATTTCAATTAACGCTTCTAACACCGTTATCTCTTCTTCAATACCCATCGTTGTTGGAGGTAAAGGAATTTCAGCACGACCATCTTCAGGACATGATTTATATTTCTTTTCTAGACAAACTTTCTGACCGTAAGACCCTTCTTCAGCGATAACAATCGATTGAGTAATCGTCGGTTTTGTAGGTTCTTCTCTAGGAGGTGGAGGTGAGTTGTTATTACCTTTATTATTTCCACCTTCATTTTTACTTGATTTGTTTTTAGAATTTGAGTTGTTGTTAGAATCGTGAGTTGAACTTCTCGTTTTCTGACTGGTGTCTGATGACTTATTATTATTTGATGTACTTTTTTGTTTTGAAGATGATACTTTTTTACCTCTTGATTGACGATTTGAGTATTCAGATTCTTTGTTTTCATCCACGCCAACCGTTTGTTTGTCATGCTGCTCTTTTTGTTTCGCTGGATCATCTGAATTCTTCGTTTCCTTATTATCATCTTTTTTACTTTCATTATTTTCATCAGCTGATGCGATTGATTTCTTTTCAGAAACCTGCTTATTTTTTGATTCATGGTTTTCAATATGTGGTTCACTATCGTTTTCAAGTCCCGTTGGTTTTTCCAAATCTGACAGACAGCCTGTTAGGAAAAAGAGAACTATTATTAAAACAAGAAGACTCTTTTCTCTAAAAAATGGCTTCATCATAATCCCTGCCTTTGTTTACACATTTTGCTTCTTTCGCTGACAGATAAATAGTACACTACCGATTATGAATAAAATGAAACCGGCAAGTACATATGTGTACATATTTGTCGCTGTCTTTGGCAACTCTTTACCTTCTTCATCACTCTCTTTCTTTGCTAGTTCTTCTAATACTTTCACAGATAAAGAAACAGCTTCACTTTCATTTCCTAACGGATCAAAAGCTACAATTTCATACCTATACGAGTTTCCTACAACTACATTTTCATCGGTATATATCGTTTCAGAACCTGGAATTTGGGCAATCTCTTCTCCATTTCGATAAAGAATGTAATAATCAACACCTGAAAAATCATCAGCTGAAAAGGAAAGCGTTACAAAATCGTTTGTTTGTTCTTTGATTTCTAACTGGACGTTCGTTGGTGCATCTTCATCAGATAACACTGCATAGGTTGAAAAGTGGTTAACCTCCGCACGAATTTGGCCGTCGATCACTTCACCACCGACAAACTCCCAAGCTTTTCTTTCTTCATTGAAATAGTAAAGGGCGACCTTTTCATGATTTGCATGTTCATCTATATACATCGTTAAAGTGTATAGACCGGTAGCATGTTCTCCCTCTGGAAAATCGAAAGAAAATGTATACGCATCTCCTGCGACATTCACACCTTTTAATATATCTTGCTTGGGATAAGTGACAGTTAACTTTGTATTTGCTGGAAAGTCTTCTGGAAGTTCTATTTTCGTTGATTCGTTTATAATTATTGGAGCGTCTGGTTTTACATTTATTGTTCCGTCTTTACCTTTTTTCACTTCAACAATATTTTTTTCTTCTTTGTCTTCACTTTCTTCTTTTTCATCGTCTTCTGGCTCTTCAGGTATCTCTGGTTCTTCTGGATTAGGCTTTTCTGGGTCTGATGGTTCTTCTGGTTCCGGCGTTGGCTCAGGATCTTCTGGAAATTTCACTTCCCCAGTAAAATCATACAGTGGACCAAAATCATATAAAAACAATTTGTATGCAACTAAAGCTTGTAAAGCCTGTTCAGTAGCCATAGCATTTGAATCTGGATATTCCTTTGTATGAGAAAATCCACCATCGTCATTTTGATAACTTAATAGATGTTCGATTAAATCTTTCTCTTTGGTAAATTTGTCATTCGTTGGATCAATCCCGTATGCGGTTAATCCGATAATCACTTGGGAGGCAGCTTCACTCGTAATTCCTCCGACAAAGGATCCACCATCAAAACCACCTTCATCAGTTTGAATGTCAGACAAATAATTAATTGCCTTTTGAATAGCTTTATCTACATCCGACTGGTCCTTGTATGCGCTCAAAGCAATGATTGCCATTGCAGTTATATCAACACTTGGATCAGGATATGACGGATTCAATGCCCAACTTCCATCCTCATTTTGATTTTCTAAAAGTTCGACAATTAATTTTTCCCTGGTCCATTTTGCATCCTCTGGAACTTCAAAGTTTAATGTATCTAAGGCAATAAGAGCAAATATTAGACCGTTATTCCCCTGCAGTGTCATCGTATCTATGCCGGATTCGTGCTCAGGGCTATCATAGATAAGTCCAATTAAATTATGTCCATCAATCTCACGGGGATCTTTTCCTAATGCAACAGCAGCAATGGTAAGCCTTTCAATATCCGTAATTTTAATCCGCCCTGATTCTAGATTGCTTGTGATCTGCTCATCTATATTTTGATAAAATACATCCTCATAGCTTTCAGGGACAGATTTCCCAGCTTTCACTAAGCCGATCGCTTCCCATTCACTCGTAACACCTTTTTCTAATATGTACTCACTTGCTGCTTCAATTGCCTCTTCAACTTCTTGTTTGTAATTTGTTTCTGCAAATGTTTCTGATGATAGTGTAATCGTAAATAAAGATAAAGCAACAGCTAATGTGACTAAAAATCCCTTTCTAATCATTCCCACTATCTTTCCTCCTTAAATTTCCATATAAAAAAGCCCTTACCTCCCGAGACGGAGATAAGGGCATTGTTAGCAAAATAATATTAGCCATCCTATCAACTTACCTTTATCCTGGAAGGTGTTGCTTCTTTCTTATTTTGGCAAGTCTACTGACTTATGGGTCATCGCTTATTCTCGCCTTCCCAGCTTGCTATTTGAAGCTAGTGGCATCATGAAAATTCACTTCCCATTTACAGTGGCCGGACCGTTCAGGATTTTCACCTGATTCCTTTTTAATCCTTTACCGTAGTAAAAGAACCAAAATAAATATGTAATTGTCTATAAATAAGTATACATAATTTAATATTTAAGAGCAAATTGAATATGGATAAAGTACTCAAATAAAAAACCGCAAGGAATCCCTTGCGGCTAATTTATATATATTAATTAATTCTTCTTGCATGATTAAACCTTGGTCCCCAATAGGAATCATTCATATTTGCTTCGTCTAATCCAGTTGAGTTTTGGGCACCAAAGAATTTACCATTACCAATATAAATACCAACGTGACCATTTGTTTTATACGTGTTAAAGAAAACCAAGTCTCCCGGTTGTAATTGACTGCGGTCTATTCTCTGTCCTACATTTACTAAGCCGGCTGTACTTGAAGGTACACTGATTCCTTTTTGAGCAAACTCCCAAGCAACATAGCCGGAACAATCAAATCCACCTTGTGATGGGGACTTTCCTGCAGTTCGATATGGAATCCCTCGATATTTATAACCCGCTAAGTTACCAGTTACTTTCCCTCCGCTATTGTTACTTAGCTGTTTTAAATTTCCACCATCACTAGCATTTGCTACCATATTTCTTTCTGCTTCTCTAGCACTTGCAATTTCTCGCTTCACTTGTGCTTCAATAGATGCTAAACTGCTATCTTTATCTTCTAAATCTGCGATTAATGTATTTATTTCTTTTTCCTTATCTTTAAGGTTTTTCTTTCGCTTTTTATTTTCTTTTTGTTGATCAGCGATTAAAGTTTGCGTTCCTTTTAATTCTTGTCTCATATCTTTCTGTTCTGCTAATTTATTGTTTACTTCATCACGCTTATCAACAACTAACTGCTTATCAGCTTCTTGTTCTTCAATCAAATCTATATCATTATTAGCAATTTGTGTAACCGTCGTTATTCGACTAACAAAATCCATGAAGGATTCCGCACCAAAGAGAACTTCTACATATTGCGTGACCCCTCCACCCTTTTGGAGAGAAGATAATCGATTTTTCAACAGATTATTTCGATACTTTATGTTCTCTTCAATTTCTGTAATTTCTTCTTCTAAATTGCTAATTTCTTTCTCGGAACTTTTGATGTCATTTTCTGTTTCTTTTAACATATTTTCATTGTGTTTAATCGCGTCATTTAATTGTTCAATTTCTGCATTTAACTCTTCCAAATCAATCATTAAATCTGCGATTTCTTTTTCTGCTTTAGATAGTTTGCTTTTAATTTCTTTACGTTCGTTTTTAATACCTTTTTGTTTATCTTTCAAGTCATTCATTGGACTTGCATAGGCACTTTCGGCAAATAAACCTAAAGCAAGTAACATTCCGATTGACCCTATAATCACAGACAGCCTTCTCATTTCTTCTCCCCCATAGTTTATTTAAGTTTCAATTTGACATTAAGTAGATTCCATTAATGTTATTAAAAATCTCGTTGAGTCAAATTATATCATTTCATAGTTACAATCATATAATACAAGTGTTACAAAGATATTTCATTATTTACGTAATACGATATCTTTTTTTATGGGACAACTCCTTCCATAATCGTTCTTTCTACGACCTTTTACATTTTATTTCATGTATGAATTTTAATAATATCAATTTGACAATAGTATATATCATATAGTATAGTAGCAAAAGGAGTTGAAGTAGAATGAGTAAAGCATCTAAAAGAATCGAACAACTAACTCAAGAGCTTAGACGAGGAGTTGTTACAATGGTCGTTTTAGCTCAACTAAAAGAAGCCCAATATGGATACTCTCTTGTAGAAATCTTACAAAGCAAAGGAATTGAGATTGAAGCAGGCACCTTATATCCACTACTTCGCAGATTGGAAAAACAAGAACTACTAGAAAGCAAATGGGACACAACGGAAGGAAGACCGAGAAAATATTATAAATTAAGTGATTTAGGAGAAATTACATTAAATCTACTCCAGGATGAATGGGAAGAACTATCTAAAAATGTAAATATATTAATGAAAGGATAGAAAAATGATAGAACGGTATATATATGACGTGACGAGACGTCTACCAAAAAGTCAACGGGAAGATATAAAGTTAGAATTACAAAGCTTAATATCCGAAATGATAGATAAACGATTTGGCGACAAAAACCTAACTAATGATGACATTGAATCGGTCTTGATCGAATTAGGACATCCACGAATCATGGCTGACCGTTTAACAGACAATCGTCAAGACATTATTCATCCAGAACATTACAATGAATTTTTAACCGTAACAAAAGTTTTTTAACAATTTCTAGTATCATTCTAGGTTTCATTTTTCTTTTTCAATTAATGATAAGCCCAATGAATATCATCGATCATTTCGTTCAATTATTAATCTTAGGTTTAACGGTTATCCCAATGGTATTCGGGTGGATCGTATTTGGTTTTTTCTTAGCAAAATTTTTCTTTAAAGGGGAGGGTAGGAAAAAATGGACACCAAAACAATTACCACTTGTCCCCAAAAAAGAAGAAACACAACAACGTCGAGATGCTATGATAGCTATGACACTCTTCTTCCTACTGGCCATGTTGATTATACTTTCGAGGGACTATATAGGTGTGTGGATTTTTGATGATGGCCAATTCAAACAAACAATTACATTTTTACAAGCAAATATGCCTATCCCTACCTTATTATATATAGTCATTATTTTGGGACTATTAATAACTAAAGAAATCTCAAAGTTAATTTTTAAAAACAATATTAAACAAGCAGTATTCGCAACAATGATAAATCTTATTTCTACAGGAATCATTATCTATTTAACATTACACAAGGCTCTTTGGAACCAAAAATTCATGAGTAGTTTCGTAGACTTAGGATTATTAACGAAAAACAGCGATAAATATAGTGTTATACAAACAATTTGGGAACAGTTTACCTTTTGGATTATCGTTTTATTTATTCTAGGATTGTGTATCGATAGTGTAAGAGAATTTTTTAACAACAGTAGAAATATAACTAGATAAATAATCTTTTGAAAAGGTGCGACAATCCAGATCCACACACCACCTGTAAATGAAAAAATCCCTCTAAAGGTTAACCTTTAGAGGGATTAACTATCTCTATTTAGTTAGCTGGGGCTAAATCTTCAATGGAGTCGATATCCATATATTCTGGAACGACGAGTCCAATCTTAGCACCTTCTAAATTCACACCAAGTTCTACGATATCATCTTTATGCTCTTCATATAAGTCACCATGGGTTCCTGGTAGCCATGCTGCTACCATAGCATCTGCTTGACCTGTAGCAATCGCTTCCCACATGACAGCATTATCTAATGGTGTTAATGTTACATCAAATCCTAAGTTTGATAGTACTTCACCAACTACATGAGTAGATGCAACTTCTGTATCCCACTCAACATAGACGAGTTCGATTTCTTCACCATCGGATTCTTCAACACCATCTGTCCACTCATCAACTTTATCTGCATTATCTGCTACATAATCTGCTGCAGCTTCTTCCGGTGATGCACCTTCACTAATTTCTAGCATAACTGCTTCCATATCTTCTGTTGGCCATTCAAATTGTTCTAGCATTTTGAATGCATTTGGTAAGTCTTCTTCTAAACCTTCACGAGCCATTGTTTCAATTGTTTCAGCTTCTCCAAAGACTCCCTTTGGATCTTCTAAATATTTTAAATCATAAGCTTCAAATTTCCAGTGTGGAGACCAACCTGTAACAATAATTGGTTCTTCGTTTTCAATAGCTTCACCTAAGGCTGTAGCCATCGCACCACTTGAAGAAGTAACAACTTCCCAACCTTCCATATTTTCATAATCTTCAACAGTTTGTTCTGCTGCTTTGACAACTCCTGCACCTGGTTCAATTCCCACAATTTCAAAATTTACTTCTTCACCATATTCTCCTGCTGCAGCACCATCATTACTGTTATTATTATCGTTGTTGTTTACTTCTGTGTTGTTATTATTATCATTATTGTCGTTATTGTTGTTATTGTTGTTATCGTCCCCACCACATGCTGCAAGAACTAGTGCAATAACAATAGCTAATACGACCCCTAATCTCTTCATGTTAAACATAAAATAAAATACTCTCCTTTTAAAATAATAATTTATATATGGAAACTTTCCTTTACTTTGGGAAAGATACCATCAAATTAATTTTCTTCATCATCTGCTTGTAAAGATTGTGTGAATCGGTCAATTAAAATCGCTAGTATTACGATACCGATACCTGCAACAAATCCTGGACCGACATCAGAACGTTGTAGGGCAGATAGTACCTCTCTTCCAAGGCCACGTGCACCGATCATAGATGCGATAACGACCATGGATAAGGCTAACATAACTGTTTGGTTAATTCCTGCCATAATCGTTGATTTAGCCATTGGAAGTTCTACTTTAAACAATTTCTGAGCTCCTGTACTTCCAAAGGATTCAGAAGCCTCAACAAGCTCCTCAGAAACTTGACGAATACCTAAATTCGTTAATCGAACCGTTGGTGGAGTCGCAAAAATAAAGGATGCAAAGACTCCAGGGACCATTCCAATTCCGAAAAAGGCAACCGCAGGAATTAAATATACGAAAGCTGGCATCGTCTGCATAAAATCTAAAATCGGTGTAATAATAACTTCTGCGACCCGACTCTTCGACATTAAGATACCAATCGGAACCCCTACTATGACGGAAAGTAAACTGGCCATAATAACTAACGTAAAAGTATTAATAAAGTGGTCCCATAACTCTTGGTTATAGATTAACCATAATCCTATAACTGCAAAAGTTGCTAAACCAAATCGCCTTCCTGTAATGAAAAACGCGATAACCCCGAGTATAACGATAAAGATCGGGACAGGAATCAATGACAACTTATCTGACGTAAAATCCATGAAGTTTCCAAAATGTTCTTGAATTGGATTAAAGACAAAAGAAAATGTTTTTGTAATAAATTTAACAGTTGCTTCCGTCCATTCAGAAATTGGAATTCTTGGAATATCTTCAAAAAATTGAACAATACTATTCATTATCTAAATTCACCTCGCCATTTCCGGATAGAGCTGCAATAACTGCTCCTCGAATAATAATACCGACTAATTTATCGTCTTCTTTTACCGCAATTGGCATCGATGAATCATAGATCATATCGAAAATTTCATCCATCGGTTTATCTTTATCAACGGTTGGAACATCTGTCGTTAAATAATCATCAAGTGTTGATGCATCTTGACGCCGAGCTTCTGCGGCATCTTCTGCTGTTATATAACCTTTTAAATTACGGTTACCATCAACGACATATATTCCTGAAATTCCTTCACCACGCATACGATTTAATGCAACACGTGGACCATGTCGATTAATATTAATGGTTTCTGGGCGTTGCATAATATGTTGAGCTGTCAAGACCTTTGAACGGTCAACATCTTCAACAAATTTTTCAACATATTTATTTGCTGGTTGAACTAATATTTCTTCAGGCGTACCAATTTGGACGATTTCACCATCACGCATAAGCGCAATTCGATCACCTAATCGAAGTGCCTCGTTTAAATCGTGGGTAATAAAAAGTATCGTCTTCTTTGTTTTAGCTTGAATGTCAATTAACTCATCTTGCATTTCTTTTCGAATAAGCGGATCAAGAGCGGAAAATGCTTCATCCATTAATAAGACATCTGGATCATTTGCTAAGGCTCTTGCTAAACCGACCCGCTGCTGCATTCCACCTGAAAGTTGATTTGGATACTGATCATAATATCCTTCTAATCCAACTAGATCTAAAGCATCTTTTGCTTTTTGTGTTCGCTCTTCCCTTGGAACTTTTTGTATTTCCAAACCGAATTCAGCATTTTCTAAAACGGTACGGTGTGGAAATAAAGCAAAACTTTGAAACACCATTCCTAATTTTTCACGACGGACTCTACGGAGTGATTCTTTATTCATTGTGGATAAATCTTCATCTTCAATGAAGATAGAGCCCTTCGTTGGTTCGATTAATCGATTGATTAATCGAACGAGTGTGGACTTTCCACTTCCGGACAGTCCCATAATAACAAATATTTCTCCTTCTTTTACTGAAAATGTAGCCTGATTGACCCCTACTGTATGGCCTGTTCTTTCCAGTATTTCATCCTTTGACAAGCCTTGCTCTACAAGCTTCATTGCCTGTCTAGGATTTCTTCCAAATACTTTTGAGAGATTTTCAACCTCTATCACTTGCAAACTTTTCACCTCATTATTTTTCTCATGCAAAATCATTCATTGCCTTTCTTTATTAGCCATGAGCAAGGCATTTGAATGCAACTAAAACCGTTTGCCTTGTTTCGCCCAGTTTTATGCATGGTTACACTATAACCTTTTCCGGTTGAGCAAATCAAACCCGATATAGACTAGATATGGAATATATACTTCATACAGTTTATACTGTACGAACTTAATACAACATTCCCTGCGAATTGCTAGGTTTTACTCCACATTCCTACAAAATAATGACAATTTATAAAAAATGATAGAATTTACAAATTGGAACTTGTCACTTTTCCCAATTAATACCATATAAATAAAAAATATAGCTGGAAATATAGTAGAATGTGTAAAAATTAAATCCTTAACATACGGGTTATTTATGAACCCATACATTAAGGATTTTGTAAGGTTTATTCATTTTTCTTTCGGAATATATTCAAATATCTTTCCACTTTCAGTAACTTCAATAAAACGTAGCAACCATTGGTAATAGTTTTTCGCATATATTAATCGTTCAATATCTGCTTGAATGTCCTGTTTTAACTCATCTGATTGAACTTTATCATATAATTTTTCAAGCACTTCGATTGCTTTTTTCGCTTCTTCCGTATTTTTCTCCGTACTTGAACGCCAGCGTTTACCAAATAATGTTGTAAAGGATTTATACCAATCTTCCTCTGCTTGATAAAGGTCCTTTCGAACACCTCGGCGAAAAGTTGATTCAACCATTCGCATATCTGACAACGCACGGATGCCAGTCGACATACTCGTCTTACTCATTTGTAATGCATCTGTCATATCATCTAAAGTCATTGGATCTTCTGAAAAATAAAGAACCCCATAAAGGCGACCGATAGAAGGTGTTATCCCATAAAGGCTCATATTTTTTGCGATACTTTCAACAAACCTTTCTATCGTTTGCTCATGCTTCTGCCGTTCAGGGAAATCTTCACTTTGAGACAACATGTACCACTCCAGTTCTATCTCTTTTCTGCCTTTCAACAAATAATCTTATCAAGCAGTTTATCATTAATTCTGTTTAAATGCGAATAGAAGGAAAAAAGTAAACTATCCTGCAACGGCTTTTAGAGGTAGTTTTCATAGATATAAATTCTATTTGATAACTGATATTTTCGAGGTGAAATATAGGTAAAACTGAGCAATAAGTTAATCACATAGCAATACTTACCAACATTTGGAAACAGCTAAGGGTTCTGATGAAATACTCTGTTTTACAACTTTATTCAAAAATATTCTCCGGTTTTTATTTCGAAATAGTACGTAGGCTTATAAGCTGATTTTTATTCACCAACGTTATTTATTGTAGAAGCAAAAAATATTACCCCTTTCTACAAATTGAACAAAAGAAAAAAAGAACTGAATGGATTCTTAAATACTATGATGTGGTGACTCCGCGTAATGGGAAATATACGAAAGAGATGCTAGAAAGAAAATTAGCCTTTGAGGAAGGCTTTTTTAAACTATAAACATTTATAATAAACTGTTATTTTACTTATCTAAAATAATTTTCCATAAAAAAAACCATGCTTAGCATGGATTTTCATTTAAAGTATATGTATGGAGACGGTGGGAATCGAACCCACGTCCAAAGATATTGCCACTTAGGTTTCTACGAGCGTAGTTGGTATACTATCTTTCGCTATCAACTCGGCCTACCAACAGGCTTCCTTGTAGCTAACCTGATTCGTTTCAACTACTCATCCTCAGGTGGTGGACAAATAGTCTATCCCGCTTCATTGAGACCCTATTCTAGTACACGGGCGATACCAGATAGGACCCTTTAGCTAGCTTTACGCTGCTAAAGCTAAATTATCTTCTTCGCCAATTAAAGGCTTGTAACGT
>Ga0209487_1003197_pt1 | contig 12954 bp, 10 predicted proteins | sample Poulit2012_FD_187524 | JGI IMG/M metagenome (GOLD analysis project Ga0209487, IMG submission 187524) | Agricultural soil microbial communities from Georgia to study Nitrogen management - Poultry litter 2012 (SPAdes) (version 2) | ecosystem: Environmental > Terrestrial > Soil > Agricultural land... | reverse complement strand
TATATGCCCCAAATTGAGCGCGCCTTTGATGCGTTTGTGAGCGGTGTGGATACTCAATTATCCAGCCAATACCGCTGGCGGGAACTGAGTTACTTTTACGAGCATCTCGGCACCCTCGGCCTGAGCACATCACACCACCAACTGCGCCTGGCGGAGCTGTATCTGGAAGACGGCCAGCGGGCACTGGCCCATGAATTGTTGGAACGCTTATCCGCCGTTCCCACTGTCGCGGCACAAGCCGCCAAACTGCGCGAACGCCGAGGCGACGCGGAAGCTGAACGCACATCCATAACAGCGGCGCCGCTTGATGTGCTGACACTCAACACGGTTGGTCGGCATTTTTATCTACCTGTGCGTTTAAACCGTTCCACAGAGGCTCAATTGCTCATTGATACCGGCGCCAGTATGACCACCTTATCCCAGGACGCCTTTCGCCGTTTGCGCCAGCAAACGCGCTTCACCGAGGTGGGCCCACAAATTTTTAATACCGCCGGCGGCACCACCAAAGGCACCGTGTTCCGCATCGAGCAATTCCGCCTCGGCGCCCAGAATCTTACCGACGTGCATATCGCTGTGCTGGATTTTGCGTTGCCTCCCGGGGTCGACGGCCTGCTGGGGATGAACGTACTCAGCCATTTTCATTTCCAAGTCGATCAGGAACAGGCCCTGCTGCACATTCAACCCCGATAACACCTCTTTTTAGTGGCTTAGTTGCAGATGGTTGTTACTGCAACCGGTCGGTTTTAGCGGCCATCACAAAGTCATTGCGATGCAGGCCACCAATTTTGTGGGTCCACCAATCCACGGTTACCTTGCCCCACTCAGTGACCAGCACTGGGTGATGATTGGCTTGTTCCGCCAGCTCACCCACCTTCTGACTAAACGCCATGGCGGTCGCAAAATCTTTGCACTCGAATGTGCGCGACAACCGCTGCTCACCGTTGACCGTATCCACATTCCAGTCCGGCAGTTCGGTGATTAAATCCCGGATCTCGGCTTCACTCAGCGTCGGTCCGCCCGCTTTACAAGGTTCACACTGCTTGTCCGCTAGCTCACTCATAATGACCCTCCTATGAATCGGATGATGATTTCAAACTCTCCCCGAGCACAGCACCAATGGTGGCTGCGCCGCCGAGCGACCAACCCCCGTCCACCGGCAACACCGCACCGGTGATGAAGGCCGCCTGCTCAGAGGCTAAGAACAAACAGGCGCGCGCAATATCCGCAGGCGCACCCAGCCGACCCACTGGCACCGACTGGATCACTGCTTGCCGATGTTCCGGCAATGGCGCCAGTCGTCTCATACCCTCGGTGTCATCTATGGGACCGGGGAGCACGCCGTTCACCCGGATCCCCTGGTCGGCCCACTCCAACGCCAGGGTGCGGGTCAGCATATCCACCCCTGCTTTGGCGGCACATACATGGGCCTGGCCGATCATTGCCAGGTGCGCTTGAGGGGCGGAGATATGAATTAGGGAGGCGCCAGGCTTACGCAGTACCGGATAGGCCGCTTGGGCCACATGAAAGCTGCCCAGCAGATCGATATCCACCACGGACTTGAAGGCGTTGGCGGACATTTGCGTTGCCAGTGCAGGAAAATTGCCGGCCGCGCCGGAAATCACCACATCTAGCTCACCCCACGCCTGGTGGACCGATTGCACACCGGAGTTCAGCGCTTGCGGCTCCCGCACGTCGGCGCAAAACCCCATGACATCGGTCGTCCGCTCCTTAAGCGCCGCAACGGTGCGGTCTACCTTTTCCTGCTGCCGGCTGGCCACCGCCACACGTGCGCCAGCTGCGGCAAAGGCTTCCGCGATACCTCGGTTAATACCGCTGGTACCTCCTACTACCAATACATTCTGATTTGAGTAATTCCACGGCGGCATGGGCCTTCTCCTCTCGATTGCGACGTCACACTGTGGCGACTTTTGGGCGCTGGGGCTATTTTGAAGGTTAACCGAACTGGCTCACACTCTGGCGCCACCATCGCCGCGGTTAATAACGCCGGTTTAACGACTCACCTAACGGCGGGCTAGCATGGCCGAAAGAATGAGCGGATGACACCGACCAAGCCCCGCGGGTACAATCGCCGGTTGCCTAATGACCATTCAAGACCTATTTCTATGAACATCCGCGATTTTCTGACCAGCAAAGTCCAACAAGCCATGCTTGCCTCCGGCGTTCCGTTCCAGCATCAACCACTGGTAGCGCCGAGCCGAAAGGCGGGTTTTGGAGATTACCAAGCCAACGGTGCCATGGGGGCCGCCAAGGCCATGGGCACCAACCCCCGCGAGCTGGCTCAAAAAATTCTTGAACAGCTGGAACTGCAAGGTATTGCGGAAAAACTTGAGGTTGCCGGTCCGGGTTTCATTAACATTCATCTGGACAAAGCCTGGCTCGGCGAGCAGTTAGCACAGGCGCAACAGGATCCGCGTCTGGGCATAGCGCCCGTAGCACAGCCCGACACCCTGGTCGTGGACTATTCGGGCCCCAACCTGGCCAAAGAGATGCACGTGGGGCATCTGCGCTCGACCATTATCGGCGATGCCCTGGCTCGGCTGCTGGCGTTTCAGGGCCATAACGTCATTCGACAGAATCATGTGGGTGACTGGGGTACCCAGTTCGGTATGCTGATTGCTGAACTGGAAGAACAGCTGGGCGCCGAGCGAGAGGCCAGCCTGGCGCTACAGGATCTGGAAGCGTTTTATCAGCAGGCGAAACAGCATTTCGATCGCGACCCGGAATTTGCCAATAAGGCGCGCGAATATGTGGTCAAACTGCAATCCGGCGACCCGGCGGTACTGGACCTGTGGCGGGAATTCACCCGCATTTCGCTGACCCACAGCACTGAGATCTACGAGCAGCTCAACGTCCTGCTGACGGACGCTGATGTGCGCGGCGAAAGTGCCTACAACGACGATTTGGCACCACTGGTGGCCGAGTTGGAGCAAAAGGGCCTGGCCGTGGAAGACCAGGGTGCGAAGGTCGTTTTTCTGGAAGAGTTAGCCGATAAAGACGGCAACCCCTCGCCGGTGCTGATTCAAAAACACGATGGGGGCTATCTTTACGCCACCACCGATTTGGCAGCTCTTCGCTACCGGGCCCAGACTCTGGGTGCGCGGCGTATTTTGTACTTTATCGACGCCCGTCAGTCGCTGCACATGCAACAAGTCTTTACCCTGGCCCGCATCGCGAAGCTAGTGCCGGACGATGTGAGCCTCGAGCATCACGCTTTCGGTACCATGATGGGCGCCGACGGCAAACCTTTTAAAACTCGCACCGGCGGCACCGTTAAACTGGCGCAGTTACTGGACGAAGCGGTGCAGCGGGCGACCGCCTTGGTGGCGGAGAAAAACCCTGACCTGAGCACGGAAGAACGCGCCGACATCGGCCGCAAAGTGGGCCTGGGAGCTGTGAAATACGCGGACCTGAGCAAAACCCGCACCCACGACTATGTGTTCAACTGGGACACCATGCTCAGCTTCGAAGGCAACACCGCGCCCTATCTTCAATACGCGTATACACGGGTGCAGAGCATCTTCCGTCGGGCCGACACTGACCCGAACACCTTGGAAGGCGCTATTTTTCTCGACAGCGAGGCCGAGCATGCCCTGGCGCTTAAGCTACTGCAGATGAGCGAAGTGCTGGATCAGATGGCGCGGGACGCCTTCCCGCACCTTTTGTGTAATTATCTTTATGATGTGGCCAGTCTGTACATGCGCTTTTACGAAGCCTGCCCTGTGCTGCGCTCCGATGTCAGCCCCGAGCTGCGCACCAGCCGCCTACGGCTGTGTCATTTGGTGGCACGAACCCTGGCTACGGGACTCGATTTGTTAGGCATCGAAGTCATGGAGCGAATGTAATCAGCCTGGGGCTCAACTGGCCTACAGTGCAATCACAAGGAGCCCTATGATTTACGATCTGGTTATTATCGGCGCTGGTATCCAGGGGGCGGGTGTAGCCCAGGCCGCGGCCGCCGCAGGCTACTCAACCCTGGTACTGGAGCAGTCCGCCATAGCCGCCGGCACCTCCCGAAGCTCCTCGAAACTGATCCACGGCGGCCTGCGCTATCTGGAATCTGGGCAAATATCGTTGGTGAGGGAAAGCCTGCGCGAGCGAGCTCTGCTGCTCAAGCTGGCCCCAGAGCTGGTGCAGCTGCAGCCTTTGCATATTCCCATTTACCGCCACAGCAGCCGCTCACCACTGACCATTTACAGCGGTCTGTGGCTGTACAAATTTCTAGCGGGGGTCACCAGCGCCGGAAGTCAGTTCTCACGCCTGCCCCGCGAGGCCTGGTCTGATCTGGATGGGCTGGACACGGACGGGTTGCGCCAAGTGTTCCGCTACTGGGAAGCGCAAACGAATGACGAGCAACTGACCGCGGCGGTGCTGGCCTCTGCACAATCCCTGGGCGCCGAAGTGCGCATTCCCGCTGAATTTACGGCGGCGCAACTGCACTCCGAGGGCTGCGAGATTGAATTTACCCAACAAGGACAAACGCATACCGTACGCAGCCAGGCGCTGGTCAATTGCGCCGGGCCCTGGGCGCCTCAGGTGCTCGCCCGCATCACACCCACTCCGCCAAGCCCCACCGTTGAGCTGGTGCAGGGTAGCCATTTGTTGCTGCCGCCACTTCTGGAACATCGCTATTATTTAGAGGCGCCGCAAGATCGGCGCGCTGTGTTCGCTCTGCCCTGGGAAGGCAAGCTACTGCTGGGCACCACGGAAACGCCCTACGCTGGCGCACCGGAAGCGGCTCACTGTCTGGATACTGAGCGGGATTATTTGCTGGAAACGTTGCAGCATTATTTCCCCCGTCTGGCCATTCCGCCGCTTGCCGACATAACGAGTTTCGCTGGCCTGCGGGTGCTGCCCCAATCGTCCCAAAGCGCCTTTGGCCGCTCGCGTGAAGTGTTATTGCAAATGGACGATGTCAAACGCCCACGTTTGCTATCCCTAATGGGTGGCAAACTCACAACCTATCGTGCCACCGCCGAACAGGCAATCGCGCGGCTGGCGCCGACGCTGCCCAAACGCCAGACGGTGGCTCGCACGTCTGAGCTCGCTTTACACCCGCCCCGCTAGGTCAGTGGAATACGGGTAAACGCAATATCGTATTTTCCGGGAATGGGCTCAGCCTCAAACACGGTCGCCTCGCTGTAATGCTCCCGCAGTATGGATAGCAGTTTCTGCTTGTCCTCAATATCCATAAATGCCCCAAAATAAACAGCACCCACCTCGGCGCGCTCAAACGGGTGATCGTCATACCAGAGCCGGTCATCCGGCTGTTTACTGCTGGGCTCATCCGTTGCGTGACGGAAGCAACGCCACTCCTGCTCAGCATTCGCCTGCACCGGCTTAATCAGAAACTTGTCTAAAAAACGCTCCCGGGCGTTGACGGACTCGTTGTGTAAGAGGGCGTTTAGCTGCTCTTTGACCGTGGTGATTTCCGGTCGAACGCTCTGGTATTGAACCGCGCGGGGTTCGGCCAGGCTGGTGTACTCGCCACAGCGAAAACGAATGACCGCGCCGCGATGGTTATCCGCGTAGCGCTGCCAGCACGCCAGGTTATCCGGCTTGGCCGCGAAAGAGCAGATCCGCAGCTGGCGGGTAAACAACCGCCATTCGGCCATCAGCTCATCCAGAGCGCCCTGACGTTGGTCCACCATGCGGCCCAGCAGCTCGGTGAGAACCTCTTCAGCCTCTTCCTGGGAGTCGAAACGCTCCTCTTCCCGCCAACGGCGCACCACAGCCATCAGCGGGGAGTTGCTGCGCGGCAGCTCGCGGGCAAAGATCATGGCGGTGGCGGTACGAATGGCCGCATCGAGCAGCGTCGCAGGATCGAAACCGAGCGGACTTTGGTGAGTGAGCTCAAACGGATCACCCAGCAAATGCGGTCCGTGCCAGCGCAGCTGCCGACTACTGAGAATTTTTCCGGCGGCCTCAGCCGTGCAATATTTGGCCAATGTCTCGGGATACTCAGGCACGCGCTTTCCTCATTCTGGGTACATTCAGAGTTATTATCAGAGTTAATATTTGTTATCGGCCAGATTGGCGTACTTTTAACCCCGAAAGAAGCCGGTATACTGGCCGCCGACCATGGCGAATGAAGATTATCAGGCGACGGAAAAACTATCTACGCGAGTCCGCCGGCGTTAAAATTGGCTGAGAGGCCCTCGATGCAGCCCGGTATCGCCGGCCCCGTAGAGGTTTTCAACCGCCGGCTGAATCCTGGTTATCGTTCGCCCCCGCACCTGGGCTGCCCCACGCGGCCCACGGCTCTACCGCTGAGGAAATACCGTGAATTTTACTGGCTCTCATATCCTGTCCATCAAACAGTTTGAGCGCGCTGATATCGAGCGCGTGTTCGAAGTGGCCGACTCCATGGCCCCGTATGCATTGCGGCGCAAAGTAACGCGCGTACTGGAAGGCGCCATTTTGGGCAGTATGTTCTTCGAACCCAGCACCCGAACCCGCATCAGTTTTGGCTGCGCGTTTAACCTGCTAGGAGGCGAAGTGCGCGAAACCACGGGCTTTGAAAACTCAGCCTTAGCCAAGGGCGAGTCCCTCCACGACACCGCACGGGTGCTGTCCGGCTTTAGCGATGTGATCTGCATGCGCCACCCTAAATCCGGTTCTGTCGCTGAGTTTGCTCAGGCGAGCCGGGTGCCGGTGCTCAATGGAGGCGACGGCGCCAACGAGCATCCCAGTCAGGCGCTGCTGGATTTATACACTATTCGTAAAGAGCTGGCGTCGAAAGGCCGAGGCATAGACGGGCTGCGCATAGCCATGATCGGTGATCTCAGGTACGGCCGAACCGTACACTCGCTATGCAAACTGTTGCTGCTGTTTAACAACATACAGGTGATTTTGGTGTCCCCACCGGAGCTGGCTATGCCCGAGTCGATCGTCGAGCAGATGCGAGCGGCGGGCCATTCGGTCAGCATTACCGAGGATTTACCCCAGAGCATCTCCCACGTGGATATTGCCTACTCCACCCGGATTCAGGAAGAGCGCTTCGATTCACAGGAAGAGGCGGATATCTACCGGGGCCGGTTCCGGCTGAACCAAGCGATTTATACGCAGTACTGCGAGCCCAATACCGTGATTATGCACCCACTGCCACGGGATTCCCGGGCCAACGCCAACGAGCTGGACAACGATCTAAACCAAAACCCGAATCTGGCAATCTTTCGCCAGGCGGACAACGGCGTACTGATCAGAATGGCGTTATTTAGTCTGGTGTTGGACGTCGTGGACCAGGTCCATAAAAGCGCCCGGGACGTGAATTGGTACAACTCCTTGCGCACGCCCTGATCCATCGCGATGTTTCCGCTGGCGGTTAGCCCAGTAGAGATTGCACCTTGGCTTCCAGACTCTCTCTGGTAAAAGGCTTTTGCAGCCAAGCCAGCGTTTGGGGTCGAACAGTGGAGGCGGCCAGCAAGTGCTCTGGGCTATCGCTATCGGTCAGTATCAACAGCGGAATCGTACTGGTGGCGCGTCTTTGCGCCAGCTGCCGGCACAAATAATTGTCGTTGTGAAAAACCGCATCGGCGTCCACGATGATCAAATCGGGCCGAACATTTTCGGCAATTTCCAGGCACTCATCGCTGGTGTCGGCGGTAACAATGTTGCACTCATCCTGCAGCAACTCAACAGTTTGACGCATCTGATTGGCGCTGCGAGCCGAAATTAACAGGGTTTTATGGGACGTTAAGTCCTCCTCCTGATAGCAGTCCCGCCCTCGGTTTTTGGCCTTGTAGAGGGCCCGATCCGCGCCTTTGATGACGTCTTCCAGCGTATGACCGGTGGTGTAATTACAGGTTGCGCCACCCACGCTCACGGTCACCACCGGCGCCACCACAGAGAATTTGTGCTCCAGCTGCAGGGCGCGCACTGTTTCGATTATGCACTGCCCCACCCGTTTCGCGCCGGCGCTGTCCGTATTGGGCAGCAGCGCAACAAACTCCTCGCCTCCATAGCGGCCCAGCACGTCGGCCGGTCGGTTCAGGCAGGATTTCATCGCCTGCGTCACCTTCTTTAAACACTCATCACCGGCGGGATGGCCGTAATGATCGTTATAAGGCTTGAAGTGGTCCACATCAATCATTAGCACACTGGTGGGGCTTTGGTGGCGTTTGGCCAGCAACCACTCATGCTCTGCCTGCTCGTTAAAGGTGCGCCGATTAAGCGCTTGGGTCAGGCTGTCCATCTGGCTCAGGGCGGCAAGCTCAGCGTTCAATTGCTTGAGCTGATCGCGCATTTGCGCGATCCGCGCCATGGCGCGAATTTTGGCTTTGATGATGATGGGGCTAATTGGTTTGATCAGATAGTCATCGCCCCCGGCCTCGATTCCTTCTCGGTAGCTGTCGTCCTCGCTCTTTCCGGTCAAAAAGATGATCGGAATCCAGTGCCCACCCAGCCACTCGCGAATCAACCGTGTGGTTTCGAACCCGTCCAGCCCAGGCATTTCGACATCCATAATGATCATATCGACCGGGGTGTCCTCCAGCAGCTGCAGAGCTTCCTCGCCACTGTGAGCCACCACCGGCTCGTGACCCGCCTCGCGAATATACTGGCACATGGCATGCCGCAAAGTGGCACTGTCTTCGACCAGAAGGATTTTCATAACCACATTCAATAGCCCCACCAATCGCGGTATTATTATTTTCGGAGCCAAGCTGGCGCTCCTATCAAGAACTTCCAATGACGCGGAAGCGTCCAATAGCGCGAATCAATGTTTGCGCGCCATTGCTTCGACCGCTTCGCCTGCCCCGCGACTGATGGCAATCAGTCGGTCACAACAAGCGTGAACCCTGTAGGTAGAGTAGCATTCCGGCGCCTTTTTCGGTATCTTGTATCACTATTTTGGGAACTCTCCCATCCCCCAGTTTTTAACCTTTCCCCTGTTTTCGGTGCCTCTGGTTCATGGTTGCAAGCGCAATGTTCGACGATATCCGCCCCTATAACGACGATGAAGTCCGCCCCACGGTGGAACGGCTACTGGCGGATCGGGAGCTCCTGGCCGCCGTAACGCAACTTAGATTCCCACGCGCCGCGAAACCCCTGGGCTGGTTACTGCGTCCTATGGTAAGTCGCTACCTACGCCGGCAAAGCGCGGGCGTGAATACCGTCCTCGACTTCCAGAGGAAAGTGATTAAGGACTACCTGGCCCGCACCATCGACAACACCACCAGCCGAGTGACTACGTCTGGTCTGGAACAGCTCGATGCCAATGGTGCTTATCTGTTTGTGAGCAACCACCGAGATATCGCCATGGACCCGGCCCTGGTCAACTGGACCATTTACCAGGCAGGCTTTCATACGCTGCGGATCGCCATCGGGGATAACCTGCTCACCAAGCCTTACGTTTCTGACCTCATGCGTCTGAATAAAAGTTTCGTGGTGAACCGCTCGGCCAAAGCGCCCCGGGAGAAACTGCGGGCCGCCAAACAGCTTTCGGCGTATATTCATCATTCTATTACCCAGGACCGGGCCAATATCTGGATCGCCCAGCGAGAGGGCCGGGCCAAAGACGGAGTGGATAAAACCAACTCTGCGGTGGTGGGTATGCTGACCCTGAATCGCGCCAAAAACGAATCCTTTACGGACTATCTTCACCAGCTCAACATAGTGCCGGTGTCGATCTCTTATCAATGGGACCCCTGCGACGCGGCCAAAGCGCGAGAGCTTTACCAGCAGCGCTTCGGTGGCGGTTACCAAAAGGCCCAGCATGAGGATGTGCAAAGCATCGCCATGGGTATCGCCGGCCAGAAAGGCCATGTGCATGTGGCTTTCGGTGAGCCCCTGCAGGGCGACTACGCCGACAACGATGCGGTAACGGCGGAGCTGGATCGACAAATCGCGGCTAATTACGTACTCCATAGCAGCAACTGTTTTGCGTGGCAGATGCTACGCGGCCACCCACCCAAGGTGCGCTATTCCGATCAACACTTGCCGTTTGAGCCCGATGAGCTGGCCGACGAGCACGCACAGTTTCGCCAGCGCATCGCCGCCCTACCCCAAGAGCACCGGCGCATTGCGCTGGAGATGTACGCCAACCCGGTAGACGCCAAGCTGTTCGAGAATTCCCATGACGCGGCTCAGTAAATTGACTTCTTCCCTCACTGAACGCCTGCCTGCGTCGGCGCCGAGCCCATGTTAAGCGACGCGCTCAAGCAGCAAATTCAGCAAGCCTACACGCAATTTTTAAACAACAAAGGCCTTAAAGCCCGCTACGGGCAGAAGCTGATGATTGCGGAAATTGCGAAAACACTGGGCGCCATTGAGCTGGACGACCAAAACGTTCGTCAAAGCGAGGGACACGTCTGCGTAATCGAGGCCGGTACAGGCACCGGCAAAACCGTGGCCTATCTGCTTCCCGCACTAGTGATTGCCAAAGCGCTGGACAAGAAGCTGGTGATCTCCACCGCTACCGTGGCCTTACAGGAGCAGATCATTCACAAAGATCTTCCTGACTTACGCCAGCACAGCGAGCTTTCCTTCAACTTTGCCCTGGCCAAAGGTCGTGGGCGTTACCTGTGCCTGAGCAAACTGGATAACCTGCTGATCGAGAGCCAAAGTGGCCTGGACCCAAATCGGGCGCTGTACGAAGACGAGCGCCCGCCATTCGATACTCAAGCGGTTAAGCTCTACGAATCCATGGCCGACGCATTGGCGGCTAACCGCTGGGATGGGGAGCGAGATAGCTGGCCCGGTGGCCTGGAGCCCGAACAGTGGCAACCGGTGACCACGGATCACCGCCAATGCACGGGCCGACGCTGTTCCAATGTGTCGAGCTGTATGTTTTTTCGCGCCCGAGAATCACTGGACAGTACGGATTGCATTGTCACCAACCACGATCTGGTCATGGCCGATTTAGCCCTGGGTGGCGGGGCGATTTTACCCGCGCCGGCGGATGCGATTTACGTCTTCGACGAGGGACATCAGCTGCCAGCGAAAGCACTGAATCACTTTTCCCATCACAGCCGCATTATTTCCTCGGGTACTTGGCTGAATCAATGCAACAAACAGCTGGGCGCCATTTTGGGTGAGATTGGCGAAGCCGGTGACATTAGCCGCTACGGCGAAGAGCTTCCCTCTGTACTTTCCGACTGCAAACAGCGAGTGGATCAGATTTACCCAGCATTAGATGCCCTGGCCCAAGAAGTCGTGAACGACCCACGCCAATCCCATTACCGCTTTCCGGGTGGCGCGGTTCCCGAAGAACTCATGCTCATGGCTGCGCAACTGGCGAGCGGTTTCGGCGAGCTTTCCCGGTTGTTGGATAAAATGGTGGGCGAGCTGAACCGCGCCTTAGAGGATCCCCATTGCCCCGTGCCTAAAGTCGATCTGGAGAACCATTATCCAATTCTCGGGACGTGGCAGGCACGAGCGGAAGCGAATCGCGAACTCTGGAACAGTTACGCCGTCGCCGATCGCGAACGCGCCGCACCCAGGGCCCGCTGGCTCACGCCGGTTCAGCTTGGCAGCAGTATTGATATCGAAGTCTGTTCCAGCCCCATCGTGGCTGCCAGAACTCTGGAGCAAAGTCTTTGGCAACATTGCTGCGGCGCTGTGGTCACATCCGCAACACTGGCCGCTCTTGGGAAATTTGACGGCTTTCGTCTCCGGGCCGGTACGCCGGCTGATAGCGTATATCAACAAATGCCCAGTCCCTTCGATTTCAGTCGCGCTACCCTCCACGTTCCGACCCAGGCGGTGGACGCTGGCGACGCCCTCGCCCATACCCAAGCATTGGTCGACGCGCTGCCTGAGCTGCTGGACCCGGATGAGGGGAGCTTGGTGCTGTTCTCGTCACGCCGTCAGATGCAGGACGTCTACGAGCAACTGCCGAGCGACTGGCAGGGCCGAATCCTGCTACAGGGCGCCCACAGCAAGCAAGAGATGCTCAGCCAGCACCGTAAACAGATAGATCTCGGTGAAGGGAGCGTGCTGTTCGGTCTTGCGAGCTTTTCAGAGGGCGTCGATCTCCCCGGCGATTACTGCCGCCACGTGGTGATTGCGAAATTACCTTTTGCGGTGCCAGACGATCCGATTGAAGCCACTCTGGCAGAATGGATTGAAGGGCAGGGCCGTAACGCCTTTATGGAAATCACGGTGCCCGACGCGGCGCTGAAATTGGTCCAAGCCTGCGGACGCCTCTTGCGCAGCGAAACTGACCGGGGAAAAATCACCCTATTGGACAGGCGCATCGTGACCAAACGTTATGGCAACGCCATCCTGAATTCCCTACCGCCTTTTACCCGCATCATAGAGTGAGAACAGACACATTATGATCAACTATCACACCACCGTTGCCGAAGCGCTGTTTGAACTGGAGCGAGAAATGCGCGCTCTGGAGCTCTGGGAGAAACAGTCACCACCAGCGCAAGCTCTGGCAAGCACCCAGCCCTTTGCGGTGGATACCTTACGCTTTCCCCAGTGGTTACAATTTATCTTTATCCCACGCCTCTACAGCCTGGTGGAGCACCGTGCCCCCCTGCCAATAAACTCCAGCGTTGCTCCCATGGGAGAGGAGTACTTCCGCCCGTTACCGGTGAATAGTGACCGGCTCGTTGAACAACTGCGCCGAATCGACACGCTGCTCCGCCAATCCAATTAAGCGCGTGACCTCGGAGAGCTGCCCCGCAGGGATGGGGGATCGGTGCTTTCGTAAGCGTCAATCTCGGGGCAGGCCGTACGCGTGCCCAACAACCGTCGTGAACCCATCCCTAAGGACTGTCCCAACAAGATCCCTCTTGTGAGGCTGGCTGAACGCGCCTACAGCCCGCGCCTGGCGAGCCTGGGCGATCGCGCTCTGAATGGGACAAGCCCCATCACCATGACCGCCAGGTCGTCGGCAAGCCGTTCGATGTTTTTGCAGGCTGCATAAAAAAACACCCCGAACCATTGCTGATTCGGGGTGTTTAGAATTAAAGCTTGACGATGACC
>Ga0209487_1003196_pt1 | contig 12954 bp, 11 predicted proteins | sample Poulit2012_FD_187524 | JGI IMG/M metagenome (GOLD analysis project Ga0209487, IMG submission 187524) | Agricultural soil microbial communities from Georgia to study Nitrogen management - Poultry litter 2012 (SPAdes) (version 2) | ecosystem: Environmental > Terrestrial > Soil > Agricultural land... | reverse complement strand
GCACCTCCAGGCCCAGGCCGTGACCGACAGAGAAGCCGTGCTCGTACTCCCGGTAGCCGCCCCGCCGGATGGGTTCGCGGCAGGCACGGTCGATCTCCTGGCCGGTGCGGCCCGGCGTGGTAGCCAGCTGCACCCCTGCCTCCAGCGCCTCGAGAACGAGTCCGTAAACCTCGCACTCGCGGTCGCCCACCTTCCCGCAGGCAACGGTGCGGGTCATGTCCGAGTGGTAGCCGTCCACCAGCGCACCGAAGTCGAAGAGGACAAACTCGCCCTTCTCGATGCGCTTCTCGCTGGCCCGGCCGTGCGGCAGGGCGGCGCGCCAGCCGGAGGCGACTATGGGGAGGCCTGGGTAGTTCTCTGCCCCGGCCAGTTCGATGCGGTGGCGCAGCTCGACGGCCAGGTCGCGCTCCGATACCCCCGGCTGCAACAGCGGCAGGACCTGCGCGAAGACCTCATCCGTGATCCGTTGCGCCTCGCTCAGGCAGGCGATCTCGTACTCGTCCTTGACGGCCCGCAACCCCTCGACGAGGCCGCGGGTGGGCACGAGTTCGGTGCCGGCGAGCTGGGCCTGCGCCTCCTGCGCCCAGGCGAAGCTTACGTGCGCGACCTCGATGCCAAGGCGTTGCACGCCCGCGTTGGCCAAGGCGTTCCTCAGCGGCGTCCACAGGTGCTTGTTCTTTGGTAGCTCCGTCACCTGCGCCCCGGGGATCTGGGCGCCGGCCTGCTCTACGTAACGCCAGTCCGTCAGGAAGGCCGGCGGGGCGTCGCCGGCAAAGGCGACGGCGTAACCGAACGAACCGGTGAAGCCGGTGAGGTAGCGGCGGTTGGCCGGGGAGAAGACGAGCAGGGCATCGAGTCCCTGCTGCGCCAGCCGGTCGCTCAGCTTCCGGCGGCGGGCCTCGACGAAGGTTGTGGGCTCAAGGGTCGCAGGCTGGTTGGTCATGCAGTTCGCTCCAATGCGCAAATCAGCTCTTGGGGTCGAAAACGTCACGCAGGGCGTCACCCAGGATGTTGAAGGCGAGGACGGTCAGGAAGATGGCGGCCCCGGGACCGTAGATGATGTGCGGAGCCTGGCGCATGTAGTTGCGGGCGGTGCTTATCATCGCGCCCCACTCGGGTGTAGGCGGAGAAATCCCCACCCCCAGGAACGACAGCGCCGCCGCCGTGAGTATGGCGCTGCCCATGAGCAGCGTGGCGTAGACGAGCACCGGGCCAAAGGAGTTCAGGAAGATGTGGCGCACGATGAGCCGGAGGTCCCCGGCGCCGCAGGCTCGCGCGGCCTCGACATACTCTTGGGCGCGCACGCTCAGAACGGAGGAGCGCATGATACGCGCAAACGAGGGCACCGAGTAGGCGGCCACGGCGATGATCACCGGCACCAGACCCGCGCCCAGCACCGCCGCGAGGAGGATGGCCAGGAGGATTCCGGGGAACGCCAGGAGCACGTCGATGGCACGCATCAGGACCGCATCGAGGGTGCGGCCGTAGAAGCCGGCGACCAGCCCGACGAGGATGCCCGTCAAACCACCCAGGAGCACGGCGAGGATCCCCACCGTAACGGAGATGCGGGCGCCGTAGAGGATGCGGGAGTAGATGTCTCTGCCCAATTCGTCCGTGCCCAGCCAGTGTTGGGCGTTGGGAGGCTGCATGATCGCCAGGAAGTTCTGGCGGTTCGGTTCGTGGGTGGCCAGTTGCGGCGCGAAGATCGCGGCGACGAGCAGCAGCGCCACGACCAGCAGCGCGGGGATCGTGAGGCGGTTGCGCAGGAGTTTCCGGAGCGAGCGCATCAGTTGTACTGCACCCGGGGGTCGAGCGCGGCGTAGAGGAGGTCGACGGCGAGGTTGACGAGGACGAACATGCCGGCGATGAAGACCACCGCGCCCTGCACCGCCGGGAAGTCCTTGCCGTTGATCGCCAGGATGAGGTAGCGGCCCAGGCCGGGCCAGGCGAAGATGCTCTCGGCGATAACCGCTCCCGAGAGGAGCACGCCGAACTCGAGGCCAAGCACGGTGACGATGGGCAGGAGGGCGTTGCGCAGGGCGTGCCTCACGACGACCAGCGACGGCGCCAGCCCCTTCGCGCGGGCCGACCGTACGAAGTCCTCCTTCAGCACATCGAGCATCGTGGAGCGCACGAGCCGCGCGACTATGGCGCTGGTGGCAACCCCCAGGGTGGCTGCGGGCATGATCAGGTGCCGCAGCCCGTCGAGCGTGAACGGCTCGCCCCGACCGGAGGGCGGCAGCCAGCCGAGCTGCAGCGCGAACACCAGCATGAGCAGCAGGCCCAGCAGGAAGTGGGGCAAAGACACGCCCAGCAGGGCGACGGTGGTCGTGAGATTGTCGATGAGCGAGTTCTTGTGGACGGCCGCGAGGACGCCCAGCGGCACGCCTACCAGCGCGGCGACGAGCAGGGCGGCCAGGGTGAGTTCGATGGTGGCGGGATAGAGGCGCAGGACCTCGGCGGTAACCGGGCGGTCGGTGCGGATCGACTGGCCCAGGTCGAACTGCAGGGCGTTGCCGACGTAACGAAGATATTGGGTGTGCAGCGGCTGGTCGAGGCCGTGGCGGGCGCGCAGCTGCTCGATGAGCTCGCCGCTGGCGCGGCCGCCCACCCCCGGCGGGAGGAGCATGTCGATAGGGTCGCCCGGGGCGAGGTGCATGGAGAAGAACACCAGGGTGAGGACACCCAGGATCACGAATATGGCCGAGAAGAGACGTCGAACGGTATAGCTGAGCACGGGGATCCTCGTTTGTGGGGCGGAGGAAAGAGGGTTCTCCGCCCCTTCGATTGCGAAACGTCAGTCCAGCGAAGCCGTCCTACTCGAGGCGCCAGTTGTGGGCGTTGAGCATCACGCCCATCGTGCTGACGTCCATTCCGGACAGCCCGGGCGTGACCACGTGCGCCTGCTCGACCCAGAACATGGGGCACACCATGGCGTTTTCAAAGACGATGCGCTCCAGCTCGAAGTAGGCCTGGGCACGCTCCGCCTGGTCGGTGCTGCCGCGGCCCGCCTCGATGAGCGCGTCGATTTCGGGCGAGGCGCCCTGGGTGACGTTCCAGTGCTCCTGCGAGTGGAAGGCGTACTCCCAGATGGGCGGCTCGGGCTGAGCATTGTCGATCCACCACCCCAGGTCGTACTCGCCGGTGCGCACGTTCGTGTAGTAGGTGTTCCGCTCCGAGGCGGTGATGGTGGTGCCGATGCCCACATCGCCCAGGAACTGCTGGATGATCTGCGTGGCCAGCAGCCACTCGCCGTCACCGCGCGCCTGGAAGTCGAGGTTCAGCGGCTGGCCGTCCAGCTCGCGCACGCCGTCGCCGTTGCTGTCGACGATGCCGGCCGCCTCGAGGACCTCAATCGCCCGTTCTGGGTCGAACTCGTAGCCGGGCACGCCCGGGTCGTGCGCCCAACCATCGAACTTGGCGATCGTGAGCTGCGGCGAGCCCAGCCCCGCGTAGGCGGCGTTGATGAGCACGTTCCGGTCGACCGCGTAACAGATCGCCTGGCGCAGCTCCACGGGCAGAGTCTCGTTGTTTACGGCGATGAAGGCCGTGTTGATGCCGCTGAACGGGAGAACCTGGAAGCCCGCGCCCTCGAGCCTGGCGACCTCGTTGATGGGCGCGAAGGATATCGCGTCGATCGTGCCGGCCTCCAGTTCGAGTACCAGGGTTGCCGGCTCGGGAATGTTGCGGGCGACGATCCGCTCGATTTCGGGTGTGCCGGCCCAATACTCCTCGTAACGCTCGAGCACGGTCTGTTGATCGGGCTCGTAGTCGACGATGGCGTAGGGGCCCGTGCCGACTGGGATCTCATCTCCTGCGGTGGCCGGGTCGATGATCCACACTTCGGTGAGTTTCAGCAGAAAGTCGGGATCGGGACCAGCCAGCTCGAGCTCGAAGGTGAGTTCATCGACGGCCTCGCTGCGGGTCACGCCGGAGAGCTGTCCGGCAGAGGGCAGTGGGTCATCCGGATTGACGATCCGCTCGAACGAGGCCACCACCGCTTCGGCGGTGAGCGGCGTGCCGTTGGTGAAGGTGACGCCCTCCCGCAGGTTGAAGGTGTAGGTGACCCCGTCGCCCTGCAGCTCCCACGACTCCGCTAGCGCCGGGGTGTACTCGCCGTTCACGTAGAGCACGAGCGTGTCGGCCACCAGCTCGGAGACGGTGTAGCCGAAGACGTTGCTGTTGCGTTGCGGGTCGGGCTCGGCCCCGGTCGCGCCCGGAGCGGCGATCGTGAGGGTCGACTGCGCGTTCGCGGCCGGCAGCGCCGCCAGCAGGAGGAGCACCAGCGACAGCGCCAGGGCGAGGCGGGGGATGACTTGCTCTGCTTGATCCTTCAACTCATGACTCCTTACGTAGGGAATACGGCGGGTCCACGGGGGGGACCTTGAGGGGATCCGGCGGCGAGAGAACTCCTCCCTGTCTCGTCAGGCAGAGACTTGCGATTGAGGTTGTATACAACGTACAGTATATTGTGCCAAAATTTCAACGCCCGTTGACGATGACGGAGCAGGTGTACAACCAGCTGCGGAGCGAGCTGATGGAGGGCTCCATCGAGGCCGGGCAGTGGCTGCGCGAACATGAACTGGCCGATTCCCTGGGGGTTTCACGGACGCCGGTGCGCGAGGCGGTACGCCGGCTCGTGCAGGAGGGGCACCTGGTGCTCGAGCCGAACAAGGGCGTGCGGGTGCCGCAGCTTAGCCTCGACGAGGCGGTCGCGACCTACGAGGTGCGCGAGCGGCTCGAGACGATGGCCGCCGGGCTGGCCGCAAGGCGCATGACCGAACCTGCGCGCCGGCTGCTGCGGGAGAGGCTGGAGGAGATGGAGGAGCTTTCCTCTGCCGGCTTTGCGGAGCAGATTGAGGCCGACGACCGCTTCCACGCCACCATCGCCCACATCTCCGGCAATCCGGTCCTGGCCGAGATGATCGACCTCCTCAACGACCGCATCATGCGCGTAAAGATCCTCACCAAGGACCTCAACCCCACCAAGCAGGCGCGCATGCAGCACCGCGACATCGTCGCCGCGCTCGAGTCGGGCGACCCGGAGGCCGCGCAGGCAGCGGTCTCGAAGCACATTCGCATGAACCTCGAGGTGGTTTCCGAACGCATGCGCGAAACGCAGACGGTGCAGGCCGCGCAGGCGAGCGACTGAGAGCAGGCAGCAAGCCGGCCCCGCCGGCGGTGCCAGAACGGCACTGAAAGGAGCAGCAGTGGACGTCAACTGGAAAGGTGTAATCCCCGCCATCACGACCCCCTTCAACGAGGATCTCTCCATCGACTACGACTTCCTGGGCGAGCACGCGAACTGGATGATCGATGCGGGCTGCGTGGGCATCGTCCCCTTCGGCTCACTCGGCGAAGCGGCCACGCTGCGCTATGACGAGAAGATCCGCGTGATCGAAACCCTCGTCGAGACACTGGGCGACCGCGCCCCGGTGATCCCGATGATCGGCTCGCTCAGCACCGCCGAGGCCGTCCAGCTCACCAAAGACGCCGAAGCCGCCGGCGCCAGCGGCTTCATGGTGCTGCCGCCCTACGTCTACTCGAGCGACGAGCGGGAGATGGGCGCGCACTTCCGCGCGATCCTGAGTGCGACCGACCGACCGTGCATGCTCTACAACAACCCGGTCGCCTACAAGACTGACTTCCTGCCGCCGCAAATAATCGAGCTGGCCCGCGAGTTCCCGCACATGAACGCGGTGAAGGAGTCGAGCGCCGACATTCGCCGCACCACCTGGTTGCGCGCCATCAAGCCCGACTACTTCCACATCCTCATGGGCGTCGACGACATCGCACTCGAAGCCTTCGCGGTGGGCACCGACGGCTGGATCGCGGGCCTGGTCAACGCCTTCCCCGAGGAGTCCGTTCGCCTCTTCGACCTCGTAAAGGCCGGCCGCATGGACGAGGCGTTCGAGCTCTACAGGTGGTTCCTGCCGCTGCTGCGCCTCGACATCGGCACGAAGTTCGTGCAGAAGATCAAGCTCACCCAGGAGAAGGTGGGCATGGGCAACGCCCGCGTGCGCCCACCCCGCCTCGAGCTCGTGGGCGACGAGCTGCAGGAGACGCTCGCCGTCATCGAGGAGGGCATCGCCAAGCGGCCTACACTGAAGGCAACCGCCTGAGGAGGGCAACATGACAACTACCAAGACGAGCGGTAGCCTCGACGGCCGCTCCCTTATCGGCACGAAAATTCAGGCAGAGGACAGCCCCACCACCTTCCACGCCCTCAACCCCGCCACCGGTGAAGGGCTGGAGCCGGCATTCCACGTCGCGACTGTCGCCCAGATCGAACGGGCGGGGGAGGTGGCGATGGAGGCGTTCGCGGATTACTCTGCCCGGACTGGTCCGGAGCGGGCGAAGTTCCTGCGGGCCATCGCGGCAGGGCTCGAGGCCAGCCGCGAGGAGCTGGTTGCGCGGGCGCACCTGGAGAGCGCTCTGCCCGAAGGTCGCCTGGATGGCGAGGTGACGCGCACAGCCAATCAGCTGCGCATGTTCGCCGACCTGATCGAGAGCGACGAGTGGCTCGATGCGCGCCACGATCAGGGCGACCCGGAGCGCAAGCCGGCGCCGAAGCCTGACGTCCGCTCCTTCCGGCGCGCGCTGGGCCCGGTGGCCGTGTTCGGCGCCAGCAACTTCCCGTTCGCCTTCTCCGTCGCCGGTGGCGACACCGCCAGCGCCCTCGCGGCCGGCTGCCCGGTGATCGTCAAGGCCCATCCGGGCCACCCCGGCACCTCAGAGCTCGTCGGCCAGGTCATCATTGCCGCCGTCCAGGAGACGGACATGCCCGACGGCACCTTCTCGCTGCTCTTCGACGACGGCATCGATGTGGGCGTGAAGCTGGTGCAACTCCCCCAGATTCGCGCCGTGGGCTTCACAGGCTCGCGCGGGGCCGGCGAGGCACTCATGCGCACGGCGGCCGCGCGCCCCGTGCCCATCCCCGTCTATGCCGAGATGGGCAGCGTCAATCCCGTCTTCGTCCTGCCTCAGGCAGCCGAAGCCCGGGCCGAGCAGATCGCCAGCGGCCTCCACGGCTCCTTCACCCTGGGTGTGGGCCAGTTCTGCACGAACCCCGGGGTGGTGCTCGTTCCTGACGGCGAGGCCGGCGACGCGCTCGTGGCGAAGCTGTCCGAACTCACCCGCGAGACCCCTGGGCAAACCATGCTCAACGAGCGGGTATGCAGCAACTACGGGCGTGGCCTCGAGGGGCTGCGCGAGGCGGGCGCCCGCGAGCTCGTACGCGGCGAGGACGCCGGCGGTCCGACGACAGCCGTGGCGGTCGCGTGGGAGGTGGGTATCAAGGAGGTAATCCTCAACCCCGAACTGCTGAGCGAGGTGTTCGGGCCCAGCACCCTGGTCGTCCGCTACGACGAGGAGGGCGAGCTGCTCGACTTGGCCCGTTCTCTCGAGGGCCAGCTCACCGCCACCCTCCAGGGCGAGCCGGCCGAGCTCCCCAACTACCGCGAACTCGTCGCCATCCTCGCCGACCGCGCCGGACGCCTCATCGTCAACCAGTACCCCACCGGGGTGGAGGTTGGCCCGGCGATGGTCCACGGTGGCCCCTACCCGGCAACCTCCGACGGCCGCTCGACCTCGGTGGGCACCCACGCCATCGATCGTTTCACCCGGCTGGTGGCGTACCAGAACTTCCCCGAAGAGCTGCTGCCGGAGCAGTTGCGCTCGTAAACCCTTTGTCGGGGCCAGGAGAAACCCGCCGCCTGAAAGGGGAGCAAACCGCAAGCTTGCTCCCCTGGTCGCAGCTCGCCGACACCATCGGCGAAATGCTTCTGGCCTTCCGGAACGGCAAGGTCCGCGTCCCCGACCGCCTCCACGTGGACCTGGCGAACGACGGCCAGCTCCTCGTCATGCCCGCCAGCGATGACGAGATCGCCATAACCAAGCTCGTTTCCGTTCATCCCGACAACGGCAACCGCGGACTGCCAACAATCCAGGGCGAAGTCGTAGTTCTTGACGCCAGAGACGGGAGGCGCCTGGGCATCCTTGATGGCCCAGCCGTTACAGGGAGGCGCACGGCGGCCCTCTCCCTCCTGGCCGTCCGGAAGCTCGCTCCGGTTCCAGGGGGAAAGCTGCTCATCCTCGGCGCCGGCGTGCAGGCGCGCTCGCACCTGGAGGCGTTCCACGAGGGGCTCGACATAGGTGAGGTGGTGATCTCATCGCGGACTGAGGCCAGAGCGAAGGAGCTCGCGGCACATGCGGGCTCACTGGGTCTTTCCGCCAGAGTCGCAGCCGATGCCGCGCGGGAGGCGCAAGACGCGAACCTGATCGTGACGGCCACGACCAGCAACGAGCCGCTGCTGGCCGCCCCGCTGCACGAGGGCCAGATGGTCTGCGCGGTGGGAGCGTTCCGCCCGCACATGGCCGAGCTGGCTCCGGAACTCGTAGCGGCCTGCCAGGTCTTCGTCGACGACCTCGCGGGCGTGCGGGCACAGGGCGGCGACCTGATACGCGCCGTCGACAGCGGCCTCTGGTCCTGGAAGCAGGCCACGCCCCTCGTTCAGGCGCTTGACCCGGAGAATCCGGAACCGGCCGGCCCCGTGCTCTTCAAGAGCGTTGGCCACGCACTCTTCGACCTTGCGGCCGCCCGGCTCGCCTTCTTGCCCTAGGGCCGCCCCGTTTTGTACTGTCAGGCGAGAGACGCGCTGAAGTTCTCTGCCTGCATAATGTATACCTAGCGTGAGCATGTCCGCATTCAGGCGACCAGCGACATTGAGTGCCGAGGTCTACCGGGTGGTGCGCAACCGCATCCTCTCCGGCGAGATCGCGCCCGGTGCCCGCATCTTCGAGAAGGATGTGGCCGCCGAACTGGGCGTTAGCCGCACACCCGTTCGCGAGGCGGTGCACCGGCTCGTGCAGGAGGGCCTGCTGGGCCTGGAGGCGAACCGCGGCGCCTTCGTGCGGGTGATGAGCCCCCAGGAGGCGTTCGACACCTATGAGTTGCGCGAGGACCTCGAGGGGCGGGCCGCCCGCCTGGCCGCGCAGCGCGCCAGCAGGGCTCAGATCAGGCGCCTCGAGGAGAAACTCGATCTCATGCACGAGGTGCGCGACCGTGAGTATGCGGAGCAGATCAACGCCGACATGGACTTCCACCACTACATTGCCGAGATTTCGGGCAATGCGCCGCTGCTGCGCGTCATCGAGTCGCTCAACGTCCAGGTCACCAACCTGAAGGTCTACACGAGGGACCTGAACAACACTCCCTCAACGGCGCAGCAGCACCGTGCCCTCTACGAGGCGATCGCCGCCGGCGACCCCGAGCTGGCCCAGGCAGCCGCGCGGGAACACATACGCACGTTCCGCGACCTGCTGCAGGAGCGGCTGGAAGCGCGGAACATCGGAGGAACCGAGAAGTGAACGCGCTCTACCGCTCATCCGTGCTGGCCGTGGCCAACTTCCGGCCCCTCCGCTCGCTCATCGAAAGACGGGGCATGCAGATGGGCGTGCGCCGGTTCGTAGCCGGCGAGGACTTCGCCGATGCCGCCCCTGCCATCGACCGCCTGGAGGAGCAGGGCTTCGCCGTAATCCTCGACGTGCTGGGCGAGTTCGTGGACAACGAGGCGGCCGCCCTGCAGATCACCGAAAACGTAATCGAGACCGTACAGCGAATGGCCTCCCGGGAGCACACGAAGCAGCTGAGCGTCAAACTGACCCAGCTGGGGCTGGGCATCTCAAAGGAGCTTGGCCTCAACTCGATGCGAAGGGTCGCCCACGCAGCCAGGGAGGCGGGGGTCCAGGTCGCCATGGACATGGAGAACCACCCCTACATCGACGCCACCCTCGAGATCCTCGAGACTCTGCACGACGAGGGGTACACGAACGTATCCACTGTCCTCCAGGCCTACCTGCACCGGACGCAGGAGGACCTCGGGCGGCTGCTCGCCATGCCCAGCAAACCGGCGGTCCGCATCGTCAAGGGCGCCTACAAGGAGCCGGCAGCGATCTCCTACCAGCAGCGCAGCGTAATAAGCGACAGGTTCCACGAGATGGTGGTGCGGACGCTCAAGGCCGGCACCTACGCCAACATCGCCACCCACGACGAACGGCTGATCGCCCGGGCGAGCGAGTACATCGAACGGAACGGCGTGAACCGCGACCAGTACGAGTTCCAGATGCTCTACGGCGTCATGCCGGCGCTGCAGAAGCGCCTGCTGGAACAGGGGCACACCGTCCGCATCTACGTGCCATTCGGCCAGGACTGGTACGGCTACTTCAGCCGCCGCCTGGCAGAGAAACCGGGAAACCTGGCCTTCGTCGCCAGGGGCCTCTTCGGCTGATCCACACGAGGGCCCACGGGCCAGATTCACAGGAGGAAACAGTGCGCCAGATTTTCGAGCCATACGAAGCAACGAAATACTCCGACTGGAGCGATCCGGAGCTGCAGAAGTCGTTCCGGGAGACGCTCCGCGAGGTCGAGGGCCAGCTGGGTCAGGACTACCCGCTGGTCATAGGCGGAGAAAAGATCACCACCGACACCTTCATCACCTCCGTCGACCCGGGCAAGACCGACCGGGTCGTGGGTCGCGCTGCCGCGGGCAAGGCCGAGCACATCGAGATGGCCTTCGAGGCCGCCCAGGAAGCCTTCCAGGAGTGGAAGAACTGGCCCATGCACGACCGCGCCCGGCTGCTGGTGCGCCTGGCCGCAGTCATGCGCCGTCGCAAGCGCGAGCTGGCCGCCTGGGAGGTGTTCGAGGCCGCCAAGAACTACCTCGAAGCTGAAGCCGATGTGGCAGAAGCCATCGACTTCTGCGAATACTACGCCCGCCAGTCACTCAAACTCGCCGACTACGTGGAGACTCACCCCTTCCCCGGTGAGGAGAACAGCACCTTCTACCAGCCGATCGGCACCGGCGTCGTCATCCCGCCGTGGAACTTCCTGCTGGCCATCCTCACCGGCACCGTCGTGGGGCCGGTCGTGGTGGGCAACACCGTCATCGTGAAGCCGTCGCCGTCGACCCCGATCATCGCCTACAAGTTCATGGAGCTCGTCGAGGAGGCCGGCTTCCCGCCTGGCGTCATCAACCTGCTCACCGGTGAAGATGCCGACCTGGGTGACGCTCTCGTGGACGATCCGCGTACCCGCTTCATCAACTTCACCGGCTCCCGCGCGACCGGCGAGCGCATCATCGAGCGTGCCAGCAAGGTGCAGCCGCGCCAGAAGTACCTGAAGAAGGTAATGGCCGAGATGGGCGGCAAGGACGCCCTCATCGTCGACGAAACCGCGGACCTCGACGTGGCGGTCGAAGCAGCCGTCGCCGGCGCCTTCGGCTTCCAGGGCCAGAAGTGCAGCGCCATGAGCCGCCTCATCGTCGTCGACGAGGTGTACGACGAGATGGTTGGCCGCTTCGTCGAGGAGACCCGCAAGCTGAGCGTCGGTCCCGCCGAAGAGGACCACAACGTCGCCGCGGTCATCAACGAGAAGCAGTTCAACAAGATCATCGACTACATCCGCAAGGGCAAGGAGGAGGGCGGCAAGGTCCTCCTGGGCGGTTCCGAGGAGGCGGCAGCCGAGGGCGGCTACTACATCGAGCCCACCATCTTCGGCGACGTCGAGCCGAACGCCACGATCGCCCAGGAGGAGATCTTCGGGCCGGTAGTGGCGGTCATCCGTGCGCGCGACTTCGACCACGCCCTGGAGATCGCCAACGACACCGACTACGCCCTCACCGGCGGCCTCATCTCGCGCAGCCGCGAGCGCATCATGCAGGCGACCCGAGACTTCGAGGTGGGCAACCTCTACATCAACCGCAAGATCACCGGCTCCCTGGTGGGCATCCAGCCGTTCGGCGGCACCCGCTTCTCGGGCACCAACTCGAAGGCCGGCGGCCCCGACTACCTGCGCCTGTTCATGGAGGCCAAGACGATAACCGAGCGGTTCTGAGGCACTGAGCCGGCCACAGGGCGCTCCTGCCAATGACCGGGGCCCGTCACATACACAGTGACGGGCCCCGGTTTCACGTTTGGCACGGTGCGGGCCGCAAGAATATCGCCTCAGCAACTGGCTAGGCCGTACCGGCCGGCCCAGGCACTCAGTGGGCCGCGCCGTGCTCCTCGCGCGGCGTGAGGGTCGTGTCCCGCTCGCCCGCCACATACGGCTCGATGTGCAGGGTGGCAGTGAGGTTCGGCAGGCGCGCGCTGATCCGGTCCATCCAGCCCGTCGCGCTCACCAGCACCACGGCAGCCACGACGCCCAGAGAGGTCCACACGTCGGTCATCAGGTGCCGCGAGTTGCTGATCAGCGCGGCAGAGCTCTCCCTCCTGCCCACCCGCCTCACCACCGCCGCCGTTGCCCCGTTCACGGCCATGGCGAGCAGGGCGACGACCACGCCGGAGGTGACGTTCTCGAGCGGGGCCGGGTTGAACAGCCGCGCGCCGGCGGTGGACAGTATCAGGCCAGCCGCGACCAGGATGAGGCTGCCCTCGAGGGCGGCGGCGACATACTCGGCCTTGGCGTGGCCGTAGGGGTGCTCGTAGTCGGGTGGCCGCCGCGCCAGGCGCACCGCATACAGCACCGCGAGCGCGGCCACGACGTTGACGACCGATTCGGCAGCGTCGGAGAGGAGCGCCACCGAGCCGGTGAGCAGGTAGGCGGCGGCCTTCATGCCCAGGACGAGCAGTGAGGCTACGAGCGTAAGGAGGGTGGCGCTTTGCGGGCTCACTGGGCCCATTGTGCCCCGCTTTCCAGGCCTGGCCCGCGGGGATGACAACGGGAAAGGGGCAGAGGACAGCGAAAGATGCTGTCCTCTGCCCCTTTGGTATTCGCCGGCTCAGCGCCGGGACTGGCGGTTACTCAGTCGGCGTAGTGCGGCGGGGTGAGCAGGTTGGCGTAGAGGCGGTACACCCCGGGCACGTTGTTGTCGATCTGGGTGTGCAGCACGAGGCTGGTGTAGGTGTAGCGGCCCTCGCCGTACTCGGCGGTGAGGAGCGTGCCCAGGAAGGGCG
>Ga0209487_1003195_pt1 | contig 12969 bp, 9 predicted proteins | sample Poulit2012_FD_187524 | JGI IMG/M metagenome (GOLD analysis project Ga0209487, IMG submission 187524) | Agricultural soil microbial communities from Georgia to study Nitrogen management - Poultry litter 2012 (SPAdes) (version 2) | ecosystem: Environmental > Terrestrial > Soil > Agricultural land... | reverse complement strand
AATTCTGCATGTTTGTGCAAGTATGACACTTTATTTTTCTTTGATTCTTCCAGTGTGAGATCATTCATTTCTATCCCGGTAATGGGCACGTCAAAGTGATAGTGGAGAAAAAATGAGACGCGTCCTCGTCCGCTCCCAAAATCAACGACCCGATCCGTCGGTTCTAACTTATAATAGTGAATGAGTTTTTCCAGTGCTTGATAAGGTGTGGCTTCATAACGGTTATAATCATCCGTTTGATTTTCCCACTCCCTAAGGCCACTTGTTTTGACATGAAGCAACTGATCATATTTTCTTTCTACCAATCTTACATATTCACTCCATCTCTGTCTAATTCTGCTACTTACCTATTAAGCCATACTTTTAAAAGTGATGCAAGCAAAGGCCTAATCACTTACCACTTAGCCATATGATCTTCTGCCCAACCAACTGCTTATCTATTCAATTGACCATTTTCTAGACTCAGATTAATTGGTTTTCGAATTTCTTTTGCTATCACTCTGATTCCTCTTTTCAAATTGATCATTTTATTTTTAATTGATTCAAGGAGCTAGTTATCATCATCCCTAATAATTTTAGCTGAGAGTTTATCTAGCTCTGGGCTTAACGTATCCTCTATTTGTCGTGCAATTTTAGAAATTGTAGGTGCTGTTACTTGATAGTGCTTTGCTAAATCCTTTTGAGTATAAAGCTTAACTTTTAGGACTCTTGTCTGTAAGATATATTCAAGTGCTGCAGCGTAAGCCCAAGGTTTGACAATTTTCGGAGACTCTATATCAGTGAACATTTTCCAAATAACTTTACCCATATGAATTAGATCATAGCTAGCATCTTTTTCTAGCATTTTTTGTTCGAAAAAATACGCTGCGCGATAATATTGGTAGTGGTCATACTCTATCCTTGGAGGTAAGATTTCTTCTACAATGAACTCACCTAAGATCTCTGGGTAGTATTCTCTGAGTTGAGATTCACTGAGTTTGGTAATTTGGCTATACTGTTCTCCGTGTTCATCACTTAATTCAAACAGTGAAAAAAAGATTCTATGTTCTTGAACAAAAGGGAGAATGAAACCAGCTATTAAGGAATTAGGTGAAAAATCATCACCTTCTTGTATATCGATCTCGTACGTTTTATTATTTCGGATATCTTCTATTAATATGGACTGATCATCAACTGTTACACTTTCAAAAAAAGTAACTGGCATCTCTGCCCATGAAGCAAAAACTTTCTTAACTCTTCCATTTTTTATTCCCTTGTGCTTGTATTGATAGAACTCTTCAAAGATTGTTCTTCCGTTGGCTAAAATATGATGAAAAATCGCCCAAGAGACAACCGCAGAAGTATATAGATTGAAGAGGTCTTCATCGCGAACTAGATCTGGATGTACTCGTTCTTCTATCATACTTTGAAGCTCAAAACCATAATCATCATAAGCAAAATCAATTAAGTCAGCTTGCAATTGGACTAGCTGGTCATTATAACGTTTTGGGTTGATCTCAATCACGTTTGATGCCCCGTGACACTTTTTATATTTCTTCCCGCTCCCGCATGGACAAGGATCATTTCTACCAACTTTCCTCAATTAAAAACACCTCTTTAAAGTCAGTTCTTACTTTTAATTATGAAGCTCTTCGGCTTTTGTATCAAGCGGAATGAAAGATATTCATCTTTTTCTTGTAAAAATGGTATGATGAAGTTAAGTATGTGAAGGAGACGGAATCATGACAATACCAATTTTGCATGAAGACAATCATTTACTCATTGTAGAAAAACCAGTTAATATGCCTGTCCAGGAAGATCGGAGCAAGGATCCCGATTTATTAACTCTATTAAAAAAAGATCTTAAAGTCCGTTATCAAAAACCAGGTAATGTGTATCTTGCGCTTGTCCACCGTCTCGACCGTCCTGTTGGTGGAGCAATTGTTTTTGCCAAAACATCGAAGGCTGCTTCACGATTATCAGATATGATTCGGCGCCGTGTGATGGATCGAACTTATTTAACAGTTGTTCATGGAACGCCTAAGAAAGTTAAAGACAAGCTGGAGCATTATCTATGGAAAGATGGTCGACAAAATAAAGTTTTTGTTGAATCGGCTAATCACCCGAAAGCGAAAAAAGCCATTTTAACGTATGAAGTGCTCGATTCAAAAGAAGGATTCAGCTTGCTTTCTGTGAGACTTGAGACAGGAAGACCGCATCAAATTCGTGTTCAATTAGCAACAATTGGTCATCCAATTTTTGGTGATCAAAAGTATGGAGAACACATCAATCAACCCGGTCAACAAATTGCACTGTGGGCAAACTCGCTATCATTTGAGCATCCGGTTCGAAGAGAGCCATTAAGTGTTGAATCGAACCCGCCTAAGGAATTCCCTTGGGATCTATGGAATCGCTTTGTAACGAAAAATTAATCAAACAAAGGAATGAGAACGAATGAAGAACTCTAACAGAAAAAAGGTCGCACTAACATTTGATGATGGACCTAACCCACCATACACAGTAGAGATTTTAAAATTATTAGAAAAGTATCAAGCTAAAGCCACTTTTTTTGTGATCGGGAGTATAATGGGGCCACATGCTAAACTTGTTAAAGAAATTGCAGATGCAGGCCATGAGATTGGAAATCATACATGGACGCATGGTGATTTAACGAAAATGAGTCGTGAGGAAATTGTTCAAGAAATTTATCGTACGTCTGACTTAATCAATAAGATTATTAGTGTCAATCCTAAGCTTTACCGTCCACCTTATGGGGAGATTAATGATGAGATTCGTGAGATCATTGATTTGACCCCAGTCCTTTGGTCAGTTAGTTCAGAAGACTGGCGAACGGAGGATCCAAACGAAATCTATCAAAATACTGTCGACAATGTTGAAGATGGATCGATTGTGTTATTACATGAAATCCACCAGGGAACCATCGATGCGCTTGAAGATATTTTAAAATTTTTAGTTAAAGAGGACTATCAGTTTGTTACTGTTTCAGAGTTAAATAATTAAAGTACCCAATGCAATACCTTGGCTGAGATCTTTTTCAATAGATCTCAGCTATTTTAAATGATTAGTTATCATAGCAACATATAGTTTGTGACAAAATGATAGACTTTGACTGGTTTTAATTTTGAATCTTTTATAGTAGGGTTGACACATGTAGTGTATTTAATCCATTCATAAGTTTGTAGTGGTTTGCAGAAAAGCGCCTAACAAGTTTAAATATTTATTGAAAAGGGTGTTACTATGGAATTTATTATCAATCAGACAATGCTTGAAAAGGCAACGAGTTCAAAAGCATTGTTTTATCAGGAACGGGAAGCATTCAGTGGTGTTAATAAAATTGCTAAAAAGGTAATGCATGATCTTGAACTTGTCTTTGGTCATGCTCCAGTTGTTACGACGGAGAAAGACAAGTTGAATTCACATGTCATTCTTTATGGCACGGTTGGGCATAGTCCGATTTTAGATGAACTGGATAAGAAAAACTTGATTGACTTAAAAGAAATCGAAGGTAAAAGAGAGGTCTTTTTATTTCAAGTCATTGATCAGCCAATTGAAGGAACCGAGAAGGCCCTCGTAATTGCTGGTAGTGATAAGCGAGGCACCATTTATGGTCTATTCCACTTGTCTGAAAAACTTGGCGTATCACCGTTTGTTGATTGGAATGGTGTCAGGCCAAAACAGAAGGAATCCTTTTATTTAAAGTCAGATTTTAAATATGTTTCCAAAGAGCCTTCTGTTAAACATCGTGGCTTTTTCATCAATGATGAGTGGCCGGCTTTTGGGAATTGGACTCATGAGCGCTTTGGTGGTTTCAATGCAGATATGTATGACCACGTTTTTGAATTGGTGTTGCGCTTAAAAGGAAACTATTTTTGGCCAGCGATGTGGTCAGCTCGCTTTAATGACGATGGGCCAGGTTTAGCTAACGCTGAATTAGCCGATGAGTATGGCGTTATCATGGGAGCCTCACATCATGAGCCTTGTTTGCGCTATGGAGAAGAATATAAATATCTGCGTGGTCCAGATTCTGAATATGGTGATGCATGGAACTTTATCACGAATCGAGAGGGTATCACTAAGTTCTGGGAAGATGGTCTAAAGCGAACAGGCCACTTTGAAAATGTGGTCACAATCGGTATGCGTGGAGAAGCGGATACCAAGATTATGGGAGAAGATGCGACGTTAAAAGATAATATTGAATTACTAAGAGATGTGATTCAAACGCAGAATAAGCTGATTAAAGAAAATATCAACCCGGATTTATCAGAGGTTCCTCGCATGCTTGCGCTGTATAAGGAAGTTGAGCCATTTTTCTATGGGGATAAAAATACGGAAGGTTTAATCAATTCTGAGGAATTAGAAGATGTTATTCTGATGTTTTGTGATGACAACCACGGGAATCTCCGGACACTTCCAACTGAGGAGATGCGTGATCACTCAGGTGGTTACGGAATGTATTATCACTTTGATTATCATGGCGGACCAATTTCATATGAGTGGATTAACAGTTCATACTTGCCAAAAATTTGGGAACAGATGACGATGGCTTATGATTTTGGTGTGCGTGATCTTTGGATTGTGAACGTTGGAGATATTTACACGCAAGAATATCCGTTATCGTTTTTCATGGATCTAGCGTATGATTTTGACAAATGGGGAACTGATGCAGTTAATAAGACGGATTTATATACCGAACAGTGGATTGAGCAACAATTTGCTGGTGTCTTTGATGAAGAAGCAAAGCAAAATGTCTATGATCTGTTGACAGGTTATACAAAAATTGCCCATAACCGTAGGCCGGAACATATGAATGTGGATGTTTATCATCCGGTCAACTATCAGGAAACAGATCAATTAATTGCTCAAATTGATCACTTATTAGATGTTGCGGATGAGCTTTATGAGATGGTTGATGAGGAAGACTTAGCAGCCTTTTTCTCATTAGTTTACTATCCAACAGTAGGAAACTTAAACTTACAAAAAATGTGGCTACTGAATGGTAAAAATAAATATGCTGCGAGTTTAAATCTAATGGAAGCGAACCAATTGGCAGAACAAGTAAAAACTTGCTTGAAACGTGATCAGGAAATCGTCGATGAGTATCACACGATTGCGGACGGTAAGTTTTATGGGATGGGTCTCTCTGAACATATTGGGTTTGTTAATTGGAATGAAGATGAGAATAAAAATCCGGTTTTATCACATGTTTTACCGGTGAATAAACCACGCTTAGCTGTGTCGATTGATGGTACTGAACAAACGAGCGAAGGAAGTCCTTGGCATTTAAACACGCTCTATCTCACTGATTTCTTAGCACCTGATATTGATCAAGGATCATTTACAATTTCAAGTATTAGCGAAAAAGATGCAGATTACGAGATCTCGACTGATAATGCGTGGATCACGTGTTCAAAGTTGACTGGCACTTTGAATGGTCAAGATCAAGCATCAGCGACGATTCAAGTGACTATTGATCGTGACAAATTAGATGGTGAGACTGAAGGCGAAATTGTTGTGAAAACACCCGTTGGTCAAGTGACGATTGTTGTACTGGTTGCTGAAATTGACGAATCAGCTTATCCAGAAATGACGTTTGTTCAGACACATCCGAAGGGTTATATCTCAATTGAAGCAGAACATTTTGCCGATCATCAAGAAATCACAAATGAACATGGATCGATGAATCGGTTTGAAGTGCTCGATGGGTATGGAAAAACACTCTCGGCTATTAAAGCATTCCCAACGACATCGCATTTCACGGTTGAAAAAGACGCACCATATGTGGAGTATCAATTCGTTGTTCCAGAAGCTGGCTCTTACCAATTAGAGTTATACAGACAACCGTCTAACCCTGTGACTAGAGAAGGAAAAATTTTCTGTGGGCTTCAAACGAATGACAATTATGTTAAAGTGATTAACGCTCTGCCAGACGGCTATCAAGTTGATGACGCTGATTGGGCACAAGGCGTATTAAATAACATTCACAAAACTGAAACGACAATCGATTGTAAGGAAGGCTTAAACAAATTACGTATCTATGCGGTTAGCCCTGGATTTGTTCTTGAAAAACTTGTCATTTACCAAGAAGAAAACAAACCAGCTGACAGCTATCTAGGACCAACAGAAACTTATTATGTAGGGAGATAACTACATGTATTAATAACACTTAAAAGGTTTGCTGAGACAAATCTTTTAAGTGGTTTTTTTTTTGTGATATTATAGATTTTGGTCATATTTTTGTCTTGTTTATAATAGAATATAAAAATTAATGATAGAAAAGAGTGTCAGAAGAAATGATTTACTTGATTTATTTATTTATTCTCGTCTCGTTTATCGATACATTCTCACAGCTACCGATTGTGAGTCCTTATGCCTTGAGCTTAGGTGCGATCCCTTTAGTGATCGGGCTCATTATTGGTGCCTATTCATTCACAAATATTATTGGTAATATTATTTCTGGCTATTATATCGATAACAAAGGTGTAAAAGGTGTTGCGAGTATAGGTTTATTGGCAACAGCTTTTATTTTATTTGGCTACACGTTAGTGACAACTCCAACTCAATTATTTTTCATTCGTCTTTTTCATGGTTTAGCTGGTGGACTTTTAGTTCCAGCGTCATTTTCTTTTTTGTCAAAAATGAAAACAGATAGGAAGCAAAGTATTCGGATGGCTTATTCTGGTGCGACAGTTGGCTTGGCCTCAATTATAGGACCTGCTTTTGGTGGGATCGTAAGTCACGCGTACAGTGTCAATGTGGTATTTGCTTCAGTTGGTGTCCTGATGTTTATCATGGCACTACTGGTTATTTTCGTTTTTCCAAGAGCAGAAACTAATCCAGTGGCTAAAAAATCATCTGATTCAGTTTCAACGCTAATAGTGATGAAAAACTTATTTAAGGAACCGATTTTACGCAAAAGTTATGCCGGTGTTTTTTTGCTCACATTTGCAATGGGGACTTTAGCGTACTTACTACCTCTGAAAATTGAGTCTTTAGGTTTTAATAGTAGCTTATCGGGCATTTTACTCAGCACGTTTGCAATTGTCGCAACATTAATTTTTACATTACCAACAAATCAAATCTATGAGCGATTCCCTAAAGCAAAGGTGATGACTGTTGGTATTACGATTTTAGGTGTTTGTTTATTATTACTAGGGCTTGTGATTACCATTCCTCTACATTTTGTTGTCATGATTCTTTATGGAATCGGGTTTGCTCTCATTTTCCCGACGATGTCTGGCTTGGTAACAGAGGGTTCTAGGGAAGAGGAGCGTGGAATGGCATTCGGTATTTTTTATGGCATCTTCTCGTTTGGAATCGTTGTTGGCTCTTTTGTGACAGGGCTTTTCACATCGAATTATACAACACCATTCTTTATTGCAGGGGCCGTGCTCTTAATAGGCTCAGTGTTACTTTGGCGCTCGTTAAAAATTAAATAATATGATTTTTTTGTTCTAGTTTAGTCAATAGATCATAAAATAGATTAGTAGCTCGTTCGTTTGATAAAATATTAATGAAAAGAGTTTAGTGGCTATGATCTATTTTATCTATCTATTGACTTTTATTTTTTTTACCAATTTATTTTCACAGTGGTCTCTGATGATGTTAATTGCAAATTCATTAGGCGCTTCTAGCCTAGTGGTCAGTATGATTATAGGTGGAGCCTTTTTAATGAAAATGGTCGGAAGTCTCACGTCAGGATTTTTCGGTGATAAGTATGGAGAAAAACTTGTCAGTGGTATTGGCTTGATCGGTGCCGGCGTTTTTTTGATCAGTGAGAGGTTGATTAGCACACCTGGTCACTGGTTCCTGCTGAGTGGTTTTTACGGCTTTTTTTCTGGGTTGATTCTGCCAGCAGTAATCACTTTTTTATCAAAATTAACCACTCAATTAGAATTGCTTAAAAAGATGGCTTTTTTAGGTATTAGCGTTAGTCTCGCCGTCATGTTTGGTCCTATTTATGGTCACTTTATTAGCGATCGCTATGGAACGGATGCTGTTTCTAGCTCTTTCGGTCTTTTATTTGTATGGCTAGGGATTCTTGCCTTCGTCTTGTTGCCAGCGGGGGAGAAAACAATTAGTTTGAAATGGAAAGCTCATATAAAGAATTTATTGAAACGTCTGGGGTGGGGCTTTGACTATGGAGGCGCGCTTTTATTGATGTATGCGATGGGCAATTTTGTGTATTTATTGTTGATTAAAATTGACCATTTATCAAGTGTGTTTGTTGCTACGCTTGCTATCACTAGTCTACTTCTTTTTATTTTGCCGATCGATCGGATCTATCAGCGATTTTCCAGAAACCAAATAATAGCTAGTGACATCATGATTTTGGCAGTGAGTCTTTTGTTCTTAGGGATTTTTAATTTGAAAACAATCCTGATTATTGGTGTGATTTTATTTAGTGTTAGTTTTGCTTCAATCTTTCCACTTTTATTGACACTAGTGAGTGAAAGGACACAATTAAAAGAGCGGGGCAAAGCGTATGGACTCTTCTTTAGTTTAGCTCTGTTTGGGTTCATGACTGGAATCGTTATGGCTATAACTTTTTCGCATGTCACGTTATCCTTATTTGTTGCGACAATTCTGCTCTTGCTGAGTAGCAGTTTATTTTGGATGGCTGATTAATGTAAGTTTGCGCTCGAACGGTCGCAAATCCGCTCTTTCGGTCCCAAATCATTTTTTTCGGTCCCAAATCCAAAAATTCGGTCGCAAATTAAATTACAGACAAGTAGAATGCACAAAAAAGCGAATGATCAATGACCATTCGCTTATTGATAATTATTTTGGCATGCCGAAGATGGATTTTGATTCTAAAAATTCTTCAATTCCATAATCGCCCCATTCGCGACCGATACCTGATTGTTTGTAACCACCAAATGGTGCTGTAAAGTCAGATTCTCCGTCATTAATCGTTACGCGCCCAGCTCGAATGCTTTTGGCAACTTTAGTTAGTGTTTCAGGGTCTTCACCAACCACATAACCAGCTAGACCAAAGATTGTTGTATTTGCAAGCTCGATCGCTTCTTCTAACGTGTCATAAGTGAAGATGGTCATCACTGGGCCAAAAATTTCCTCTTGTGCAATCGTGCTGTCATGATCGACGTTCGTAAACATCGTTAATTTTGAATAGTGACCTGTATCCAAGCCATCTGGTTTTCCAGTGCCACCGATAATTAATTCAGCACCATCATCGATCCCTTTTTGAATGTAGTCTTGAACGGTTTGCCACTGATCTTCTGAAACTTGTGGTCCCATAAAGGTATCTTTATCTGTCGGATCACCAATTGGATAGTCAGATTCTAACTTTTTCACCATCTCAACAAAAGGATCGTGCACGTCTTTAGGTAAGAAAATTCGCGTTCCGGCTGTACAGACTTGACCTGTATTCGATGCGATGTTTTCAAGTGCTGTACGTGCTGCAGTTTCAACGCTTGCGTCATCTAAGACAACAATAGGCGATTTACCACCAAGTTCTAGCGCGATTTTCTTGATATCCTGTGCAGCATTTTCCATTATTTTTGTTCCGACGCCGCCAGATCCAGTGAATGATACAAGGTCAATATCCGGATGTGAACTGATGGCATCTCCCACCGTTGACCCCGTTCCGTTGACTAAGTTGAAGACACCCTTAGGTACATCTGCCTTTTCTAAAACTTCCGCGATGATGATGGCAGCAAAAGGCGTCATTCCTGCGGGCTTTAAGACGACTGTACTTCCAGCCGCCAACGCGCCAGCTAATTTTGTTGCCACTTGATTCGTAGGGAAATTCCATGGTGTAATTAATCCAGCCACCCCGACGGCTTCTTTCTGAATATATGAATTTTCTCGTTCTTCATAAAAATCAAAGTTCCGTAAGACTTTCGCGGTGGCTTTAAAATGGTTCAAGCCCATTTGATATTGCGTTTCTTCTGTAAAAGTGACGGGCGAACCCAATTCCTCAGTGATGACTTTAATAAAATCATCTTTTCGTTTTTCATATTCTTCAACAATTCTTTCTAATAACTGAATTCGTTCTTGTTTCGATGTTTTTGAAAAGCTTGGAAAAGCGTCTCTAGCAGCTTTGACTGCTCGATCAACATCTTCCTTGGTTCCTGAAGCCACCATCCCGATTTTTTCTTCTGTTGCTGGATTGTAGACATCGATCGTCTCATCTCCAGTCGAATCTACCCATTCGCCATTGATATACTGTTTTGTGTAGTTGTACATTTTTTCAAATCCCTTCCTTTGGTAGACTTTCGTTCGTATGTTATGAAAATTTCCAGATTCATCGAGAACTAAACATTAAATTTCCGCTCACGAATAGACAAGCCTATTGTCCTAATTATAAAAAAATTCAAAAAAGGTGTTGACTTTTAAAAATATCGGCCTATAATTGGACTTAATTCTTTTTTGAAAATTAAATAGTTTGTCATTTTCTTATCCAGAGAGATGGAGGGACTAGGCCCGTTGATATCTCGGCAACAGACTTTTTTAAAGAACTGTGCCAATTCCTACAGATGCTTTTAAAGCATTTGAAAGATGAGAAAGGACGGTTTCTTATACTCTCAGAATCCCTTCTTTTCGTCTTTTGAAAAGGAGGGATTTTTGGTTTCTAAAAATAAATCAAGTTGGGGGAGAGGACCATATGATTCAATTTAAGGATGTGTCAAAAACTTTTACACTTGGAAAACGAGTAGTTCATGCGGTAAAAGATGTTTCGCTCACCATCGAGAGAGGTAAAATTTTTGGCATCATTGGCTTTAGTGGAGCAGGTAAAAGTACATTGTTGCGATTGGTCAATCAGTTGGAGCGACCGACAAAAGGATCAGTCTTTATTCACAATCTAGATATCAGCAAGTTATCAGCAAAAGACTTGCGCAGACAAAGAAGTCGGATCGGGATGATCTTTCAAAATTTTAATCTAATGACGTCTAGAACGGTCGCAGGAAATGTGGCTTACCCGTTAAAAGTAGCCGGATTTAAAAAGCAGGAAATCAAAGATAGGGTGGCGGAATTACTTGATTTTGTTGGTCTAGTAGATAAAGCACGCGACTATCCAGAACAACTATCAGGTGGTCAGAAACAGAGGGTAGGCATTGCCCGAGCGCTGGCGTCTTCACCAGAAATTTTAATTTGTGATGAGGCCACGTCATCACTTGATCCAGAGACAACTGAGGATATTTTACGCTTACTTAAAAATGTGAATCAGGAATTGGGGATTACGATTTTATTAATCACGCATGAGATGAATGTGATTCAGTCGATTTGCGATCAGGTTGCAGTCATGGAAGATGGTCGGGTTATTGAAACGGGAGATGTGTTCGATGTCTTTACCAATCCAACTCACAGCACAACACGACGTTTTATTCAATCCGTTCACAAGGACTTACCTTCAGACGCTGTTTTAAAAGATTGGGAGGATCAAGGTGGCGGTAAGTTATATCAGGTGATTTTTAAAGGATCATCGACAGTTGATCCATTGTTATCTACTTTAACTAAACAATACAGCATTGATTTTAATATTATTTATGGTTCTGTTCAGGAATTGCAAGAAAGGTTATTTGGTAATTTAATTATCTCATTTGTGGGAGATGATCAAAAAATTAATCAGGTATTAAAAGAATTAGAACAAAAGGTCGATGTAAAGGAGGTTAAGATCAGATGAAGGTTGATTGGACAACATTTTGGCCGCGACTTGTGGAGGCAACAGGTGAAACGCTGTTTATGGTTTCGACGACACTATTTTTCGGAACCATTTTAGGTTTAACGATCGGCGTCTTATTGTACGTCTCAAGGGACAATCATCTCTTAGAAAACAAGTTTATCTTTAACAGTTTAAATTTTGTAATTAATTTAATTCGACCGATTCCGTTTATCATCTTTTTAGTGGCGATATCGCCGCTGACCCGTGAAGTGATCGGAACAACCATTGGCACGACAGCAGCGGTTTTTCCAATGACGATTGTCGCTAGCTTCTCGATTGCAAGGGTGGTTGAAAATAATTTAATCAGTATTGATACAGGTGTCATCGAAGCCGCGCAATCCATGGGGGCTGGACCACTAAGAATCATCTTTACTGTGTTAATTCCAGAGGCATTGGGTCCGCTTATTTTAGGATTAACCTTTATGACAATTAGTTTGATCGATTTCTCAGCTGTTGCTGGAACGGTTGGGGGCGGTGGTTTAGGTCATGTGGCGATGACTTATGGGTACCAACGTTTTGACACAAGTGTCATGGCTGTGACTGTTGTGATTTTAATTATCTTAGTTCACGGAGCACAGTGGCTTGGCAATACAGTTTCCAAAAAAATCATGAGACGATAGTTTTTTAAAAATAAAATAAAGGGAGATAATCAAGATGAAAAGAATCATTATTTATTTTAGTTTAGTTGTGTTACTGGTTTTAGTTGGGTGTGAGGGTGCAAGTGGTGAAACGAGTGCAAGTACAGATGAGCCAGTCAAAGTTTCAATTGGAGTGAATGGTTCGGATGGTGTTCAGTGGCCTATCTTAAAAGAAAAAGCAGCTAAAGAAGGCATAGAAATTGAGTTGATCGAGTTCTCAGATTATATCTTACCTAACAATGCGCTTGCAGAAGGTGATGTGGATTTAAATGCCTTTCAACATTTCTCATTTTTAGCGCAGTATGTGAATGAAAGTGGAAATGAGCTTTATCCGATTGGGTCAACCGTCTTTGCACCACTAGGCATTTACTCTGAAAAAATCTCGTCGATTGATGAAATTAAGGAAGGCGATCAAATTGCGATTCCAGATGATCCATCAAACCAAGCGAGAGCATTACGCTTATTAGAAACGGCAGGTTTGATCACGTTGGCAGATGATTTTGGTTTATTTGGTGATCCGGGCAAGATCGCTGAGAATCCATTAAATCTTGAGATTACTCCAATGAAGGCACAACAAACACCGAGAGTCTTACTAGATGTGGCAGCTTCGATTATTAATAATGGGATTGCTGGGCAAGCGGGTTACGA
>Ga0209487_1003194_pt1 | contig 12969 bp, 9 predicted proteins | sample Poulit2012_FD_187524 | JGI IMG/M metagenome (GOLD analysis project Ga0209487, IMG submission 187524) | Agricultural soil microbial communities from Georgia to study Nitrogen management - Poultry litter 2012 (SPAdes) (version 2) | ecosystem: Environmental > Terrestrial > Soil > Agricultural land... | reverse complement strand
CCTATTACCAGCGGCAAAAGAAATATGATTGATTTCTTATAGTGTTTTGAGACAATATGGCCGATGGCACCTAAAAACTGATCATATATACCAAGCAGCAGGGCCATTGTGCCACTGCTTACTCCGGGGATGATTTCACAGATCCCCATTAAAAAACCTCTGAAGAGGTTCATCCATTTAAACATATTATTTCCTCACTCTTTATAACGTAAAATATCTTTCATTATTGGTGCATCATTCATATTATAAAATGATTGTAGCACAAATAAAATTAAAGTTTCATGAATTAGGAGTATAATGGAATTGTTAACGCACTATATATAATTTAGGAGTTGTGTACATGAAAAGTCTAGGCGTTTATTTTGGTACATTTGCACCATGTCATGTCGGACATTTCGAACAGATCATCCGTGCGAAAAGGGAGAACGATCATGCGCTTGTCATTGTCAGCGGCTATGATGGCGACCGCGGAGACGAACACGAAATGAATCTGAATCATCGCGTGAAAGCAATGAGGCAGTTATGTGCAGGCGATGAAAATGTCACAGTGCTCAAATTGGATGAAACAGATATTCCAAGATATCCAAAGGGCTGGAAATTATGGCTTGAAAGGATGTCCGAAATCATTTCCGGGAATATGCCGTATCCTTTTGAAGACATGGAAGAACTGACATTTTATGTAGGTGAAGAGGAATATATTGATCCCCTAAAAGATTTTTACACAAAAAGTTGGAAAAATGTTTCAACAAATGTCATCCTTGTAGACAGACAAGTCCTTAAAATCAGCGGCACCAATATCAGAGAATCCGCACTTATAAACTGGGACTATGTGACCCGGCCTTTCCGTCGTTTTTTTGTCCAGAATGTTCTGATTATCGGCGCCCCTGAGACGGGTAAATCAAAACTGGTACAGGATTTGGCAAGGCGTTACTCTACTAGTTATTCCGTTGAATACAAAAAGAATTATCAGATTGAACATCAGGTCCGTGCGGATGAACTCGATGTAAAAGACTTTCACGCCATCGGTATCGGACAGTTCGACATCAACCGGAGAAATATCCATTCACCCGCCACCAGAAAAGTGTTCTTTGCAGATACAGACGTGATGACGGCAAAGGTCATGACAAAACTGTCTGATTCAAATGCAGCTTCAAGCCGTCTATATGACGTATTCGATTATTATATTCAACTGCAGAACTGGTCGCTGATATTATTACTGCCGCCTGCTGATAATGTTGAATATGACAACATCGTATATAAAGAACTCAGAAAAGAGATTGAAAACAATAATCTGATGAATCTGACCCATGAGCTGAACGGCACATCCTACAAGGATATTTATCAGGAAGCGCACTCGCTTGTAGATAAAATGCTCGCAGATGGCAAAGATAATTAATTACAATATGTTTATTTTCTAAAAATTACGATATTATAGACTTAAGCTTAATTATAGGAGGAATTCAGGTTGCAAAAGAAAATGTTAATGACCCCCGGTCCAACACCAATCCCGGAAAATGTAAATCAGCGCATGGCTGCAGGAATGATCGGCCACCGCTCAAGCGATTTCACTGATTTAATGAACAATATCAAACCGAAAATCAAAGATGTCTTCGGTACAAAAGATGATGTGGTGATTTTATCATCAAGTGGAACAAGCTCTTTGGAAGCGGCGATGGTTAACCTGGCCGCACCCGATGAAGATGTCGTAGTGATCGTCAGCGGCGCTTTCGGCGCACGTTTCCGTTCCATCGCCGAGACATATCCATATAACGTCCATACTTATGAAGTGGAATGGGGAGAAGCAGTCGTTCCTGGGCACTTCAAAGAATTCCTTTCAAAATTAGATAATATTAAAGTTGTTGTTTCGCAGGCATGTGAAACATCCACCGCTGTATTACATCCAGTTACGGAAATCGGGCAGATCGTCAAAGATTACAATAAAGACACTCTGTTCATCGTTGATGGTGTGAGCAGTGTCGGCGGTACAAAATTCAATATGGCCGAATCAAATATCGATTGTCTGATCTCGGGGAGTCAGAAAGCTTTAATGTTGCCGCCCGGTCTGGCATTCGTTGCCATGAACCAGACAGCGAAACAAAAAATCCAGAGCAATGATATTCCAAGATTTTATTTGGACTTGAACCAGTACTTAGATTCACTGGATAAAGATACGACGCCTTTTACACCTGCAGTATCCCTGATACAAGGCTTGGAAACCGTTCTGGATTCAATTGCTGAAGAAGGTCTCGAAAATGTCTTTGACAGACACCTTAAAATGAGAGATATGCTGAGAGCCGGGCTAAAGGCTCTGAATCTGGAACTGCTTGTAGAAGATGAATTTGCATCGCCTACCGTTACAGCGTTCAAATCCTCGTCAGATGAGCTTTCACACATCAAAGACGAATTGAAAAATAACTTCGGTATAACGATAGCCGGCGGACAAAAACATCTGAAAGGCAAGATTCTGCGCATCGGCCACATGGGCTACATGTTCCCGGCAGACATCATCGTCGTTTTAAGTGCAATGGAAGGCATTTTAAGCAAGTATCGTCAGGAAAATTATTATGGTAAAGCAATCACAAAAGCCCAGGAGGTATTTTTTAATGACTTATAAAGTTCTTGTTCTGGACCCGGTAAATGAAGATGGTATCAGCGAACTTATCAATCATCCAAATTATCAGGTGGATATCAATACGGGACTGACAGAAGATGAAATCGTAAAGATCGTTTATGACTATCATGCCGTCATTGTTCGAAGCCAGACTAAAATTACGGAAAGAATCATTCAGCATGCCCGCTCACTGAGAGTGGTCGCACGTGCCGGTGTCGGAGTTGATAACATCGATATCGATGCAGCGACAAAGCTTGGTGTAATCGTCATTAACGCACCGGACGGCAATACGATCTCTGCAACAGAACATACGATGGCCATGATGCTGTCACTTTCCAGAGATATTCCTGAAGCACATAAAGAACTGTCTGAAGGCGTTTGGAACCGCGGTGCACATAAAGGGATCGAATTATATGGCAAGACTCTCGGCATCATCGGTCTTGGTAAAATCGGCTTTGGTGTTGCTCGCCGTGCCCAGGTCTTCGGCATGAAAATAGTCGCTTTTGATCCTTATTTATCAGATGAAAAAGCAAAGGAATCAGAAATAGAAAAAATGGAAGTGGATGAGATTTCGAAAGTCGCCGACTTCGTTACAGTGCACACGCCGCTGACTCCTCAGACGAAAGGTATTGTCGGAAAGGCTTTCTTTGAAAACTGTAAACCGAATCTCCGTCTGATCAACGTCGCACGCGGTGGCATCATTGATGAAGCAGATCTGCTTACAGCTTTGAAAGAAGGTAAAATCGGAGGTGCAGCACTCGATGTATTCGAAGAGGAACCGCCTACGGCTATGGAGCTGCTCTCACATCCAAACGTTGTTGTGACACCACACCTCGGCGCTTCCACAATCGAAGCCCAGGAAAAAGTGGCAGTCAGCATTTCCCGGGAAATCATCCAGATACTCGAGAACAATACAATCATTCACGCAGTCAACGCACCGCGTATCAGCGAAAATATCAGCAAGGAACTGAAACCTTACATCAACATTTCAAGCCATATGGGTTCGGTCGGCATTCAGTTGATGAAACAGCCGCCTAATGAAATCAGGCTGAAATACCATGGTGATATTGCCGTTGATGACACAAGCATGCTTACCCGTTCATTTATTGCGAGCTTACTGAGGCCGCATTTCGGCGAAAGTGTAAATATCATCAACGCATTGTACTTCCTGCAGGAACAGGACGTCACTTACAAAGTTGAGAAAAAAGGAAAGACCAAAGGCTATAACAACTACCTGGAAGTTGAATTGTCCAACAATGAAGAAAATCTGATACTCGGCGCAAGCGTCCTGGACGGGTACGGCGAGCGCATCGTCAAAGTTGACGATTATCAGGTCGACATCAAACCGACTAGACATATACTCATCATCAATCACATCGATCGCCCCGGCGTCATTGGTGATATGGGTGTCATTCTCGGCAAACATTCTGTCAATATCGCCAGCATGCAGCTCGGCAGATCCAATGAAGGCGGCGCTGCACTGCTCTCATTATCTCTGGATTCCGCTGTGACTGATAAAGCATTGGAAGACTTAAAGAGCATCGATGGATTCAAAAATGTACGCCAAGTTGATTTAAACCTGTAGCATAACGAAAAACACCGCCGAAATTTTGATTTCAGCGGTGTTTTTATTTAATTATTTAATCATACTTTCAACATGCAGGACATCCGGTACCAGGTTGTCCCTTGGAACGCCGAGGTCTGTAAATGTCGGGATGATGTCATCACCTGTCAGACCTGTCAGTGTCCCTATGAATTCAACTTCCATCTTCTCAGAACAGAAGTAGTCTGCCACCGAGTCACCTACAACATAAACTTTCTCTTCAGATACGTTGTCTCCTTTGACAGACTCTGTAAAGTACTCTTCATTGTGTTCGTAAAGCGTCCACAAGTAACTGTACGGGTGCGGTTTGGACAATTGACGGTCCACACCTTCTCTGCTTTCTGCTTCCTTGACTTCAGAAGCAGTGGAAATATTTTGATCTTCAAAGTATTTAAGCAGTCCTGCCGCTTCAAAAGGTATAAGGGTTTCTTCTCTTGAACGCCCAGTGGCAATACCGATTGTCTTATCTGCATCCAGCAGATTTTTCAGCATTGCTTCGATTTTATCAACCGGTGCAAGCCATTCTTCCTGATGAAGGAAACCTTCTTTATCGCCTTCGATAGGAAGTTCGCCGGCTTTCATTTTCATCCTTTCACTGCCCAGATACCATTCCTGATATATGTGCTGTCCTAAATGCCACAGTTTGCTGTTTGTTTTAAAATCGTCCTTTTCATTAAGGAATTTCAATGAGGTTGCGTAGTTCACAAGACCTTCGTAAATTGTTTCTTTAGTGTACTCATCACCATCAAGAAACTCTAAAACTTTACTGTAGTCAGGCTCTGCATCGCCAAGCATTTCGCCCATTTCATAAAGGTTGTTAATATTGACATTACTTATATTGATACCCGAGTCTTTCAGCAGGTTGATATAAACAATCGAGAACGATATGTATAACATGTCCCAGTTAGAGTTTAATCCCATCTCTTTATAACGGCTTAAAACTTTATCGTCTAAAAAGATTTTATTTCTAATTTCTGCAATTTCTTTATCTGTATAAGATGTTTTAAACTTTTCCTGAGTCAAATTTAAATATCTTGGGTTAAAAAGCAGTTCATGTACAGACAATGCAGCTACATCAAAACATCTTTCCTCACTTAAAAATACTCCATCAACATCAAAAATTACAACGGACATAATGCGCCTCCTTCAAAGCGATTTCGTCTATTATTTATATTAAAGTTTCTCATATTAACATGTAAATGTCGAACACTATTGTCATTAATCTTTCTTATACACTTAATGCTCTGTTATACTATTAACTGAATTTACAAATAAAGGGGATAAATTATAGTGGCACTTACATATTTGAATGATTTGAAAAAAGAAATCTGCAAAGTGATCGTCGGCCAGGAAGAAGTTGTCGATCTGATTTTCATCAGTATTATACAGAAGGGGCACATACTGTTTGAAAGTGTACCGGGCACTGGCAAGACAGTCCTGTCGAAATCCGTCTCAAAAGTGATGGGCGGTACTTTTTCCAGAGTTCAGTTTACACCGGATGTACTTCCGACCGACATTACCGGTATGAATATATACAACCCGAAAACTAAAGAATTCGAATTACAGCTCGGGCCTGTTAAAACCAATATTCTGCTGGCGGATGAAATCAACCGTGCCACGCCGCGCACACAGTCAGCGCTGCTTGAAGTGATGGAAGAGGGCCAGGTCACCGTCGACGGCAAAACATACCATATCGAGGAGCCGTTCATCGTTCTTGCAACACAAAACCCGATTGAATCCAAACAGGGGACTTTCGATCTGCCGGAAGCTCAAATGGATCGTTTCTTCCTGAAAATCGATCTCGGTTATCCATCATTTGAAAATGAACGCCTCATGCTGGACCTCCACAGGAACAAACATATACAGGAGGCTGTCGGGCAGGTCCTGACTCTGGATACGATTAAAAAAATACAGGATATGGCTGATAAGATTGAGATTAATGATACCGTCAAAGATTACATCATCAATCTGGTCCATCAGACGCGCAATCATGAGTATATAGAACTCGGTGCCTCGCCCCGCGGGACGATCGCTCTGATGCGGGCGAGTATCGGCACTGCTCTGATCAATGGCCGGGACTATGTTACACCTGATGATGTAAAATACATCACCCCTTATATCCTGTCCCACCGCATCGTACTCAACATCGAAGGTATGACTGTGACCAACAATGATGAAGTGATCGACAGTATTCTGAACCGGACGGAAGTACCGGTCGAATATGGAGTTACACGGAATGAAGTATAGAGTCGTCCATACAGATTCGAAAATTGAGTCACTGCTCTTTTTCATTATTGCGGTGATGATAATATTCAATCTGTTATTCACTGTGGATTTAAACGGCTGGCTCGAACTGATCATAGGAATCATCATTGCGATGACATTTCTTAATCTGGTCTATGAAAAATACGCAGCCGCACATTTGACCGTTGAAGTGTCGCCTGAACATATCAGAAAGTATAAGGGGCAGAATGGTACGGTACAATTGAAAATCATTCAGAAGGGCTGGCTGCCCATCTTATCGGCACGCATTCATATATCGGCCGGCGATGATATTAAATTTCATAATGACCAGGCACTGAAAATCAGGAATGTTACAGAAAACACTTTCCTGTTCACCGTATTTCCCAGGAAATCAACACTGGTTGAAGTCCCATTCGAAGCAAAAAACAGAGGGACGAGCAAAATTATAAATACCAAAATCAGTATTCCACGACTGTTCGGATTCGGGGAGATCAGGCTGGAGCAGATTGGTCATTCAAACCATGAAATACTCATCTATCCGGATCGTTATGCTCTGCACAACCAGCCTCTAAAAGCTAAAATCGAACAGGGATTATACATGGAAAAAAACACTTTGTTCCATGATTCCCTGCTGTCGAGCGGCAGCAGGCCTTATGAAAGGACTGACAGTCTGCGTGATGTCCACTGGAAACTGAGTGCACGCAGCGGTGAACTCATGACGAAAGAGTATGAAAAGACGACCCATATGTCCTGGCTGTTTTTAATAAACCTGAGATCTGAGAAATCTTTCGCTCCTCCGAACAACATTGAAACCATCTTTGAAAAACTCGCGTATATATTCGGTGAAATAACGAAGAAAAACATTCCTTTCAAACTGATGGCCAACATGAGAACTTTTGACCAGGATCACTTTTACACCATTCCGGAAAGTTCCGGCAAATCACATTACAAAATAACACTCGAAGCTTTAGCCCGTATTAAAACCGTCACATACACAATCAGCTTCGACCGATTTTTGAAGTTTGTCCAACAGACGGAAAAAACGCCCACCCACATCATCTTCACCGGTGAGATGGATGCTCTGATGGCCAGGGAACTGCGAATGTATATAGACAGGGGCACCGTCATCTATCAGTTGAATGAGCACGGATTGGAACCTTTTAAACTGAGTGCTTTAAAGGGGGCCGAGAGATGAGTTTCCTAAAATATCACACGTCATTTTTAAGTGTATACCTTGTAGAGATGGCCTTTGTTCTGATGATATATTTATTTTTAAATATTCATAACACAACGGACGACAGAAACCATGTACTCATTTTTTTAACTGTCATTCTGGCACAGTATATAATCAGTCATCTGATCAACTTGAAATCCCGGACAAAGTACATCTATATTCTGGCACCGGTGACATTGATCATACTGATGTTTACAGGGGATTATCTCCTGTCTGCCCTGTTGGTCAGCACTCTGCCGGTATTTCGTCTGGAACAGCTGCACTACAGTACATCTGATACACTCGCTCCTCTCTCTATCTTGGCATCACTGATACTGCTGATCATCTTTACAATGCTTTCCACAGCAGAAGTTGATGCACATATGAGTTCATTCAATCTCATATTCGTGATTGCCATAACAGGATATTTCGTGACTAAAATCATCAGCCTCGCAATGGACAGCGGCTATGGTTTTACATCATATTTAAAAGTCGTTTCAATTTTTACGACAATATTTTTGGCAGTTTCATTTTTTATCGGATATATATACAAATTTCTCATATTCGGTTTAAGCTACGTAGTCATCTTTCTGCTGAATGCTTTTGTGTTTCTGCTGAGACCTGTGTTCGCATTTTTAGAAAATGTGGAATTGGAATATCCGGATAATCTGCTGGAAGAGGAAGAAACTGAACTGGATGGTTATGAATCACCTGAAAATGTCGTCTCGTCGACGAACCAGATATTTAATATTCCATTCGGATCGATAGTTATCGCGGCAGTTGTCATCGCAGTCATCCTGTTCATCTATATTTATTTTAAAAACCGGGATGTTGTGACAGAGGAAAAAACAGCCAGCCGGAAGAACACTTTTGCTGATACAACAAAGACATATAAGCCGGAAAATAAAAAAGCACCTGCCGATAAAGTCCGCAGGATGTACTTTGACTTTGAGAAATGGACTTCTTCCAAAGGATACGGCAGATATAAAGATGAAACGATCGAACAATGGTTCAGCCGTCTGTCACTCGAAGAGCACATTTCCATCTCCAAACTTCAGTATTATCAAAAGATGCGCTATAAGGACAAAGTGTTAACGGATGAAGAGTTCAAGTTACTGAAAAATTATATTAAAGAGTTTAAAGATATACTCAGCAAAAAACCTGATTGATTTCAATCAGGTTTTTATATTAATAATGATTCAAATATTGTTTGATTTCCCAATCAGACACCTGTGAGCGGTACATATCCCACTCTATGCTTTTGTTACTGTGAAACTGTCTTGAAATATGAGGTCCCAGCGCCTCCTGGACAACTTCATCCTCTTTCAATGCCTTAAGGGCTGTATACAGCGTCGACGGCAGATCTTCAACCCCGACCGCTTCCCTTTCTTCACGTGTCATTTCATAAAGGTTCAGATTGACCGGCTCCGGTAAATTGATTTTATTCTTAATACCGTCCAGCCCTGACTTCAAGATGACAGCAAGTGCAAGGTATGGATTCGCTGCCGGATCGACCGAGCGGATTTCAGCCCTTGTCGATAATTTCCTGGATGACGGTATTCTCAGCAGCGGTGAACGGTTTTTACCGCTCCATGCTATATAGCTAGGCGCTTCATAACCGGGCACAAGCCTTTTATATGAATTTACAATCGGGTTGCAGACAGCTGTAAATCCTCTTGCATGCTTCAATATTCCCGCCATGAAATAGCGCATGTCCGTGCTCAGTCCAAAGTTATCACTTTCATCATAAAAGGCATTCTCTTTTCCTTTGAACAATGAAACATTGAAGTGCATACCGCTTCCATTCAGGCCAAAAAGCGGCTTGGGCATGAATGTCGCATGAAGGTTATGCTTTCTCGCAACACTTTTTACCACCAGTTTGAATGTCTGGATATTATCACATGCCTGTATGGCATCTTCGTATTTAAAATCTATCTCGTGCTGGCCCGGGGCAACTTCATGATGTGAAGCTTCCACTTCAAAGCCCATATCTTCTAGTTCAAGGACGATATCACGGCGGCAGTTCTCTCCGAGGTCCGTCGGTGCCAGGTCGAAGTATCCGCCCTGATCATTCAGTTCAGTTGTCGGATTGCCCTTTTCATCCAGTTTGAATAAAAAGAACTCGGGCTCCGGTCCAAGATTGAAAGACGAGTATCCCATATCTTCCATATCTTTCAATACTCTTTTTAAATTTGAACGCGGATCGCCTTCAAACGGCTCGTTATCCACTGTATAAATATCACAGATCAATCTTGCCACTTTACCTTTACCGGCCGTCCAGGGGAAAATGGACCATGTCGCCAGGTCCGGTTTCAAATACATGTCCGATTCTTCCAGCCTGGCAAATCCTTCGATCGATGATCCGTCGAACATCATTTCACCGTCAATCGCTTTATCCAGCTGACTGACCGGCACCTCCACATTTTTAATCGTTCCCAGTATATCTGTAAACTGCAGACGGATATACCTGACATTTTCATTTTCTGCGATGCGCTTGATGTCATCTCTGGAATAATCGTTCTTCATCATTCACTCTCCTGTTTTGTATTGGAAGAACCGGGATAAATCGCCACGGTTCGGCAAAGATTGATTCAACTCTTTATAATTTAAAACTTCCGTACTCGAATAGTCATTCTCTTTGTCGACAATCTCTCCAATCCTTTTCATTGTAAAACCTTTTTCCATCAGCAGCTTTATAGTCAGAAGTGTTTCAAGATTATTCATTGAAAATAATCTGTGATTGCCTTCGCTTCTTTCGAGAACAATCAGGCCTGATGCTTCGTAGTGCCTGATCTGACGGGCGGTAAGGCCGGTCAGTTTCATCGCTGAAGACATAGGAAAGACTGGAGCATTTCTTCTTGTTCTATCATTATTCAATGACCATCACCTCAAGTATAGAAAAATAATAGCACATTTTTTTCCAAAATCATAATTGATGTCAGATAATCTTACATGAAATGATAAATTTATTTCCTAATGAAAAACCGCCGAAGATCATAAGATTTTCAGCGGTCATATCAATATTTTATTCCCTGTTGAACTTATGCCTGTTCTTCTTCCGGTTCATGGTTAACGTTTCTCTCGTGAATAATGAATAGACGACCGGCACGACAAGCAATGTCAATAAAGTACTTGCAAGCAGTCCGCCGATTACACTGATACCCATCGGCTGGTTGATTTCGGATCCTTCACCGAGTCCGATTGCAATCGGGACGAGCCCGAGTATGGTTGTAAATGCAGTCATGAATATCGGTCTGGTACGGACATCAACCGCTTCAACAATCGCCTCATACGCATTCTTTCCTCTTTCCCTCAGCTGATTTATGAAATCCACGAGGACGATGCCATTATTGACGACAATGCCGATCAGTACCAGGAGTCCTATGAACACCGGTACACTCAAAGGTGTATCTGTGGCCCATAATCCCAGCATGACCCCGATGGCCGACAGGGGAATGGTGGACATTATGACAAATGGATATTTAAATGATTCAAACTGTGCAGCCATCACAAGGAATACAAGAACCACTGCAAGAACCATGGCCATCAGCATGTCCATAACTGAATCTTCGATAAGTTCCTGATCTCCTGTAAAGGAAAAATTGCTTCCGGGAGACAATTCCAATCCCGTCACAATATCCTGCATTTCAACAACCGCTTCAGACAGATTTGCTCCCGTCTCCAGCTGCAGCTCATACTGATAGGCATGCTGGCCGTCAATCCTTTCGACAGAAGAAGCCGCCGGCTGCCTTTCTATATCTGAAACTTCATCGAGCGTGATGCCTTCTCCGTCTTCCGAGCGGCTGATCACCATATTCCCGAGAGCTTCTTCTGAATCTGCCTCTTCTTCCGGCAGGGTCATACGCACCATCAAATATTCTTCAGTACTTTCGTCAAGCATAGTGAAGACATTCATACCTGTCGTCAGACTGTTGAAAGTGTCTGCCACCTCCGAAGCTGACAGCTGATTCTCAAACAAAGCGTCCTGGTCCAGCGTAATCGCCAGCTCTTCTATTGTTTCGATTGCATTATTCGAGACCGATACTACAGAATCCATATCACGGAGTGCAGTCGTCACTTTTTCTTCATCCGCCATCAGATCCTGCTCACTGCTGTTCATCAGGTTGAATGACAGCACCGAGGAATCGGTGCCGGTCGAGGTTGATGTCATAATACTGACTTCAGCGTCATCGACATGGCTTTCTGCAATGTTCTGGAGTTCTTCCCCGACTTCATCTGCAACTTCGTTGGTCGAGCGGTCCCGCTCATCTACAGGCAGTGTGGTAACATATATTGCACCTTGAGAGGCGTCGCCCTCCCCGCCTACGCCCATAGTGTCAGAAGCACCTGCCATCGCCAGAAATACTTCAATTTCATCAATGTCCGTCAAATACTCTTCCATTTCAGTCAGCACTTCTTCAGTTGTCTTAAGATTGGTGCCGGACGTCATGTCGATACTGGCTGAAAAGAACCCTTCGTCCGTCTCCGGCAGAAAAATCATCCCTGTTCTATAAATACCGAAAGCACCCAGCCCCACCATGGCACTGATAATCAGGAACGTCACCAGGCGGAATCTGAGCGAGAATTTCAGCATTCTCTGAATCATCCGGTTGTATATGCTGCCCCGCCGCCTCGTTTCCAGTGACTTATCCGGCGCTTGCATAAATTTACTTGCAAACATTGGAACAACCGTCAATGCAACAATGAGCGATGCGAACAGACTGAATGCAATCGTCAGTGAAAATTGGGTAAATATCTGTCCGATGATGCCTTCTATGAACAGTACCGGGAGGAAGACCGCTATTGTTGTCAGTGTCGATGCTGTAATCGCACCTGCGATTTCTTTAGCGCCATCATATGCCGCTTCTTTCGGTTCCTTTCCAAGCCCGAGATGCCTGTTGATGTTTTCAATCACAACTATGCTGTTATCCACCAGCATCCCCACTCCGAGGGCAAGACCGCCCATCGTCAGCAGGTTAAGCGTAAAGTCTGAGAAATACATCAGTACGAAAGTAAATATTACAGAATAGGGAATGGCAACCCCGATAATTATCGGACTTCTGAAGTTTCTCAGGAATAAAAATAGCACAACCATTGCAAAAACGGCACCCAGAATAAGTGCAGTCGCTATATCCTGTATCGAACGGTTTATGTAATCCCCCTGGTCGAATAAAATATCCGCTTCAATATTTTCATACTTCGGCTGTTCAATCGTACTTTCCAAAACATTTAAAAACTCATTTGACACCTGCGAAGTATTGCCATTCGATTCCTCCAGCACATTGATTAAAATTGACG
>Ga0209487_1003193_pt1 | contig 12976 bp, 12 predicted proteins | sample Poulit2012_FD_187524 | JGI IMG/M metagenome (GOLD analysis project Ga0209487, IMG submission 187524) | Agricultural soil microbial communities from Georgia to study Nitrogen management - Poultry litter 2012 (SPAdes) (version 2) | ecosystem: Environmental > Terrestrial > Soil > Agricultural land... | reverse complement strand
GACAGCAGCTGCTCGATTTCGGTGCGCGCGCCCGACACCACCACGCTGGCGGCGCGCAGCAGCTCCACCACATCGGGGTTGCGCTTGTTGGGCATGATGGAGCTGCCGGTGGTGTATTCGGCCGGCAGATGCACAAAGCCGAATTCGGCCGTGGTAAACAGCGACAGGTCCCAGGCCAGGCGCCGCACGTCGAGCAGCGCCGATGACAGCGCTTCGAGCGCCGCCAGCTCAAACTTGCCGCGCGACAGCTGCGCATAGATCGGGCTGATCTGCAGGCGCGCAAAGCCCAGCGCCCGGGTGGTAAACGCCCGGTCCAGCGGCAGATTGACGCCGTAGCCGGCCGCCGTGCCCAGCGGGTTGGCATCCAGCCATTCCAGCGTGTCCTGCGCGCGGCGCGCGTTGTCAATGAATGCCTCGGCGTAGCCGGCCAGCCACATGCCGCTTGACGACACCACCGCTCTTTGCAAATGGGTATAACCGGGCATGGGCAAGGACTCGCGCCCGGCCCTGTCCAGACAGGTTGCGGCCACCCTGCGGCACAGCCCGGCCAGTTCCTGCAGCCGGTCTTTCATCCACAGACGAACGGCCACCAGCACCTGATCATTGCGGCTGCGGCCGGTGTGCACGCGCCGGCCGGTGTCACCCAGGCGCTCGACCAGGCGCGCCTCAATGGCGGAATGCCCGTCCTCGTATTTTTCGTCGAGCACAAATTCACCGCGCTCAAAATCCTCAGCCAGCGCATTCAGCTCCCCGAGCAGCGTCCGCTCCTCTTCGGCGTCAAGAATGCCGATGCGGGCCAGCCCCTGAACATGGGCAGCGCTGGCGCGAATGTCGTACAAAAACAGCTGGCGATCCAGCACCACGTCCTCGCCGGCCATGAAATGCATGATGTCGGCGTCAATTCTGGTGCCCGGCTTTTTCCACAGCGGATCACTCATGGCTTTTATCTCCCGATTCGTCGGCCTGATCGGCTGTCTGGCCGGCTGCATTGACAATGCCGGCCAGCTCATGTGCGCCAATGGCGATATTGATGTTTTGCATGGCCTGGGTGGCGGCCCCCTTGAGCAGATTGTCGAGCGTGGCCACCACCACCAGCCGCTGCCCATCTTCCGACAGCGCAAAGCCGCCAATGTCAGCGTAATGGGTCCCGGCCACGCGGCTGACCCAGGGCGCGTCATCGGGCAGGAGCCTGACCAGCGGCTCGCCGGCATAGAAATGCCTGTAGCGCTTGAGCACCTCATCCATGCTCACCGGCTTTTCCAGGCGCAGGCTGCAGGTGACGGTCAGTCCGCGAAAATGCGGCGCCACGTGCGGCATGAATTCCACTTCCGTGCCCAGATGAAAGGCCGCCTCGCGCTCGTGGCCGTGGCCGGTCAGCGCATAGGGCATCAGGTTGTCCGCCAGCTTTTCGGGGTTGTTGCGGTCCGACGGCATGGTGCCGGCCCCGGAATACCCCGATACGCCAAAACACACCGCCGGGGCCGCCAGCCGGTCCTTCACCGGCGCCACGGCCAGAATCATGGCGGTGGAATAGCAGCCGGGATTGGAAATTCTGTGCCCGCCGCTCCAATCCCGGCGATTGAGCTCCGGCAAGCCATAGTGCCAGTCGCTGTCAAAACGGTGATCGGCCGAAATATCCACCAGCAAGGGATCACCTGCCATGCCCTCGGCCGCCTGCACAAACGCATGTGATTTACCGTTGGGCAGCGCAAGAAGGACAATATCGGCCGCTTTGGCAGCCATGGCCTGCGGCGTCAGCGCCTCAAAAACAACATCGCCGCGATAGCTGTCATGGTGGTCAGCCACACGCTCGCCGGCCAGCTTGCGCGATGAAACAAAAGCCAGCTCCAGCCCCGGGTGGCGGGCGATCATGCCGATCAGTTCCTGCCCGGTGTGCCCGCGGGCGCCTATGATTCCAATGCGTTGGATATTTGTCGTTTCGTTCATGCTCATGTTCATGCTCGTTCTTCCAGCGTGGGCGCCAGGCCGGCGGCCAGCCGGACGCAGGCATCAATGCTGCCCATGTCAGGCAGGCCAAACCAGTACACATTCCAGCGGCCGCTGCGAATAAAGCCGTCGCATTCACCGGCATAAAAGCCGTTGATGGCATTGTCCTGGCGCGAGCGCCAGAACAGCTGGCCACAGGCCTGGCGCGCCTGTTTCCAAACCGCGCGGCCCAGTCCTTCGCCCTGGGCCTCGGCCAGTACGGCAAACTTGTCAAGATAGGGCCGCCCGCCCTGATCAACGATGACCATGGCGGCGCGATAGTTTTCGGTGACAAACACGTGAACGGGCCGGGTGAGGTCAAAATAGCTGTCCACCAGGCGCCGCCTGAAAGCCGACTCGAACAGTTCGCGCAGGCGCGCCTTGTCCACCCCCTGCCAGCCGGAAAAATGCAGCACCCTCTCCCCCCGGCGCACCAGCGTGCCGGAGCCCTTCCAGGTAAACAGTTCGCGGGCCAGCTGCGCCGGCCGGGTAATGGACACCGACGATTCCAGCGGCAGCGTCTCCAGCAGTCCGGCGATCTGCTGCAGCTTCAGGCGCATGCCGCCGTGCAGCCACGGCTCGGCCATCAGCCGTTCATAGTCGGTTGCCAGGTTGATGGAATCGATAATGTCACCGTCACCGTCCAGAAGCCCCCCGGTGCCGGTCAGAAAAATGATCTTGTCGGGCCTGACCACGCCCACCAGCGCGTGGGCGGCATAGTCGGCATTGATGTTCAAAATCTGGCCGGCCGGGGTTTCTCCCAGGCTGGTAATGACCGGAATGGACGACAGCCGCAGGCAGGCCTCTATGGGCTCCAGATTGACGCTGTCCACCTGGCCGACCAGCCCGCAGGACTGCCGGTCCACGTAGCTGGCGTTGAAAACGCCCGACACCACCGAGGTGGCGCGCGCGCTCATTTCATGCAGCGCTTCCACCAGGCGCAGGTTTTGCTGCTGAAACACCCGCCTGACCACGGCCAGCGCCTCGGGGCCGGTGACCCGCAGGCCGTTGACCACCTCGCGCTCGATGCCCTTTTCAGCCAGCGCCTCATCCAGCTGCGGCCCGGCGCCGTGCACCACAATGGGCGTCAGCCCCACCTGCTGCAAAAAAGCCAGCGCTGACGCCAGCGCCTTCATGTCGTCGCGCAAAATTGCGCCGCCCACTTTCACCACGGCAAAACGCCGGGAGTCAAGCTGCGAAAAGCGCTTCAGGTAATGTTTGATCTCGCGCGCGCCGCCCATGCCCGACAGCAGGCGCACAATGGTCTCTCTCATGTGGACTTCCACCGGCTTGTTCACGCCAACCCCCCGCTGACCAATTTCAGCACGCTGTGCGCATATTCGCTCAGCTGATCAAGCGCCACCCACTCATCCGCCGTGTGGGCCTGGGCAATATCACCGGGGCCGTAAACAAAACTGGTGTAGCCGGCCGCCGAAAACTTGGCCGCCTCGGTCCAGAAGTCCACCGCCGGCCCGATGGCCAGCCCCAGCTCATCGGCCAGCGCCCGCGCCGCAGCGTGGCGCCGCTCGGCATGGCCAGGATCACCGGCCGGCAGAGGCGCACCGCGAAAGGTTTCCTCAAATTCAGTGCCCGGCAGGGCCAGGCCGGAAAATTCTTCAGCCAGCCGGTCGGCATCCATGTTGGGCAGCGGACGGGTATTGAACTGCAGCCGGGCCTCGGGCGCAATGACATTGGACTTGATGCCGCCCTCGATACGGCCAATGTTGAAGCGTAGCCCCTCAAGGCCGGCAAACCTTTCAAGCTCACATTCATCAACCAGCTGCAGGGCTGCATGACCCCACTCCACGGCCTGGTGCAAAGCACTGTCCTCGGGTTTCTGGCGCGCCGAGGCGTGTCCGGCGCGGCCGGAAAATTCCATGCTGAAAGACTGGATGCCACGGTGGGCCAGCACCGCGCGAGCCTGGGTGGGCTCGGCCACCACCACGGCCTCAAAGCGGCCTGATGAGGGCGGACAGGCTTTCACAAACGCATCCACGCAGCGCGCATCGTTGGCCTCCTCATCGCTGGTCAACAAAAGCCCCAGGGGCTGATCCGAAGCATTGGCCACCGCCAGCAGCGCCGCAGCCGCGCCCTTGATGTCGCAGGCACCCAAACCATAAGCGCGGTCATTTTCCACCACCAGCCGGTGCGGGTCGCGCTGCCAGCCCGACGACACCGGCACTGTATCCAGATGCACGTTGAACAGCCGTCGCGGCCGACCGCGCACGGCCAGCATGGACACCGCCCCGGCGCCGTGATCGTTCACCTCAATCTCAAAGCCCGGCAAATGCCGGCGCAGATAATCGAAAATGCCGCCGGTATCAATGTTACGCGGCGGGTTTTGCGTATCAAACCCCACCAGGGCCTCAAGATGCCCAAGCGCTGCTGTCAGCAAACTGTCGCTCTCACTCTTTTCCATGATCGGCTCCCTGCAGCCTGTTCGTGTTTGCCCACAGCGTGGAACTCATGCCAAACAGCTTGATGAAACCCTCGGCCTCTTCCACCCCCCAATCGGCCGTCTGGGCGTAGGTGGCCCCGGCCGCGCGCAGGATGCGGGAGGACTCCACCGCCACCGCGTGAACATTGCCGCCGGCGGTCATCAGCGTCACCTGCCCGCTGACCGCTGCCTGGCTGGAAGCCAGAAAAGCCTCCAGGTCGTTTTTCAGCGGTTCATGAAAGAACCCTTCATAAACCAGCTCCACCCACTGACGGGCCACCGCCGGCTTGAAGCGGTTCTGCGCCTTGCTGAGCACCGCCTCTTCCAGCGCCCGGTGGGCCGTAAGCAGGGCGACGAGCCCGGGCGCTTCGTACACAATGCGCCCTTTAAGGCCAATGACGGTGTCGCCGGTATAAATGCCGCGCCCGACGCCGTAGGGCGCAAACAGAGTGTTGAGCCGGGCCAGCAATTTCGGACCGGGCAGCTGTTCGCCGTTAAGCCGCGTGGCCACCCCGTGCTCAAAGTCCACGGTCAGCGTCATGGGCTGGTCGGGCCACTGTGCCGGCGGGCTGCACCAGCCGCGCGCGCCCTCGCCCGGCGCCTGCCAGTCGTCAATCTCGCCGCCCGACATGGTCACGCCCAGCAGGTTTTCATTGATGGTGTAGTGCTTTTGCTCCACGGCCACTTCAAAGCCGCGCTCTTCCAGAAACTGCTGTTCCCAGGCGCGGGTTTGAGTGTGCTCCTTCTGGATTTCCCTCACCGGGGCCACAATCTGCCAGTCGCCCAGCGCCTTGACGGTCAGATCGAAACGAACCTGGTCGTTGCCCATGCCGGTGCAGCCGTGGGCAATGTTGCGCGTGCCAAGCTCAGCCGCGCGCTCCAGCACGGCCTCGACAATCAGATAGCGGTCGGAGACCAGCAGCGGATACTGCCCCTGATAGCCCTGGCCGGCCCACACAAACGGCCGCACAAAACGGTCCCACAAGGCCTGGCCGCCGTCCACGGTAACGTGGCTGGCCGCGCCCAGCTCCTGAGCACGCGCCTCGATGGCGGCCCGCTCGGCGGCACTCACGCCGCCGGTGTCGGCAAACACGGTGTGAACCTGCCAGCCGCGCTCCCTGAGCCAGGGCACGCAAAAGCTGGTGTCCAGCCCACCCGAAAAGGCCAGAACAATATTTTTTTCTTTATTATCAGCATCTTTAATAGACATCTTAAGATTTTCCTTCAGTCGTTCAAACAATCGCTCAAAACGGACGGGTCAATCAATGAAGCCATCAGGGCCTTTTGCGTGTGCAGGCGGTTTTCGGCCTCGTCAACGGCAATGCAGTACGGCGCTTCCATCACCTCGTCGGTGGCCTGCACATTGCGGCGCAGCGGCAGGCAGTGGCTGAACAGCCCGTCGTCGGTCAGCGCCATTTTTTCGCCATCAACGGTAAAGTGGCGGTGGGCGTCCCGAATCTTTTTTTCCTGCTCCCAGCGACCGAAATAAGGCAGCGCGCCCCAGCTCTTGGCGTACACCATGTGCGCACCGCTGTAGGCTGCCTCAACATCATGGCTGACCGTCAGCGAGCCGCCGGCCGCAGTCGCATTGTCATGTCCGATCTTCATATAGCGCTCATCCAGCACAAACTCGGGCGTGGGGCATAAAAGCGTCACGTCCATGCCCATACGGGTGGCCATCAGCAGCGCCGAATTGGCCACCGCCGAATTGAGCGGCTTCGGGTGCCAGGCCCAGGTCAGCACATATTTCCTGCCGGCCAGATCCCCCAGATGCTCCTTCATGGCCAGCGCGTGGGCCAGCTCCTGACAGGGGTGGACAATGGTTTCCATATTGATCACCGGCACGCTCGAATGGCGCGCAAACGAGCGGATCAGCTCATCCTTGCGGTCTTCAGCCCAGTCCTGGAATTTTGGAAAGGCCCTGATGCCGACAAGATCCACGTAGCGGCTCAGCACCCGCGCCACCTCGGCAATGTGCTCCTCGGCCGCCCCGTCCATTACCGTGCCGGCCTCGAACTCGATGGGCCAGGCGCCCTTGCCCGGCTCCAGAATCACGGCGTGACCGCCCAGCTCGAACACCCCCACCTCAAAGCTGGTGCGCGTGCGCATGGATGAATTGAAAAACAGCAGCGCCACCGAACGGCCGGCCAGCTGCCGACCCGCCGGCGATCGCTTGAACGCCGCCGCCTGCTCCAGCAGGGCATCAATCTCGCTGCGGGAAAAATCCTGCGTGGTCAAAAAGTGCCGAACGGTCATTTTTCTTTCCTTTTGGTCTTCAACATCAGAAACCCCGAAAACAAAAAACCCGGCGTTTGCCGGGTTCCTTTTTGCATACATGAATTGTGCGCAGAAAAGCCTACCCGGCGGAAAAGTCGGGTACAGGTCGGCGTGACTGCAGCAGTTCAGCTACAGACGCGTCTGAAAACTCAATGGCCGGTGTAAAAATCAGATCCATGATATGCCGTGTTCAACAGGGCAGCTCAGGCTGCCAATTCGTTTGCTTCAACAGGTGCAAAGCAAAACACAGCCCGGCCTGGAATGCAAGCCCTGTTTGCGGAAAATGCAGCCGGCGCCTGAAATGAAAACTGTGCCTGGCTCAGGCGTTTCTGTCCGACACCAGCCCCGATAAGAATCGCTAAAAGACCGGTTTCAGTATCTGTAAATGAAAGCAATCACGTCATGCGACCTCAAAAACAAAACTCGTCACGCATAATTATTGCACCCCAATTGTATATTGGCATACCAAACTCAAACTGTGCTAGAGTTATTTGAAACAATACAAAAACCCAAAAAAGGAGGGCTTCCAAATGCGTACGGATATGGTTCAAGAAGTTCTGGACGAGCTCAGCCGCTCGTCTGCCGATGTGGAAGCGTCGGCGCTTATCTCAACCGATGGTCTCATGATTGCCTCTTCACTGCCGCAGGGCATGGACGAGGATCGCGTCGGCGCCATGTCGGCCGCCCTGCTCTCGCTGGGTGACCGGGCGGCAAGCGAACTGGCTCGCGGCACTCTGGAGCGCGTCCTGCTGCAGGGCGAAAGCGGTTATGTGGTCATGAGCTCCTCGGGCGAAGAGGCTGTTTTGACCGTGCTGGCCAAGCACAACGCCAAGCTTGGGCTGCTGTTTTTGGACATCAAGCGGGCCGCCGAAGCCTTGTCAAAGCTGATTTGATCCGGTAAGGGGTATAAAAAATGACGAATTCCGCCAGGCCGTTTGCGGAAATGCTGCCGCCCATGAATCCGGCAGATGACGCCGTACACGAGCATGAACTGACCTATTTCGACGGATCAAGCAGAAAAGTGCACATCAGTCAGCGCGAGATTCCCTATCCCAAGGGCCGCCTGATCATTTCACGCACCGATCTCAACAGCATCATCACCCACGCCAACGATGCATTTGTCGAGCTTTCCGGATACACCCGCGAAGAGCTGATCGGGCAGCCGCAATGCATTTTGCGTCATCCCGACATGCCCAGGGCCATCTACCAGAGCCTGTGGGAAACCCTGGCCGGCGACGGCCGTCCCAAATGGCACGGTTACATCAAAAACCTCAACAAGGACGGCTCGCACTACTGGGTCTATGCAACCGCCGTGCAAAACAAGCGGGACGGAAAAGTGGTTGGCTACACCTCGGTCAGGCGCGAAATGTCGCGCAGCAAGATTGACGAGATGACCGCCAAATACAAGGAAATGATTGCTGCAGAGGGGGGTGGATGATGAAACTTAACCTGCTGATTGCGCCTGATTTTGCGCCCGAACGCTTTGCCGGCTGGCACATGCTCAACACCGCCCTGCAAAGAAAGTCGGGCCTGCATATTCACCTGCTCACGCCGGCCTCGGCGGCCGAGCAAAACAAGCTGATCGAAGACGGCAAGGTGGATGTGGTTTACGCCAATCCATTTGACGCGGCCGCCATGATTCGCGAGCAGGGCTTTACGGCCATTGCCCGGCCCATCGACAAACCCGACGAAATGGTCATTGCCACCGGCGCCGACAGCCCGCTCAACGAGGTTGAAGACCTCGAAGCCGGACAGGTCATTGCGCTGACCGACAACAAGGACGTCAAGCTGATCGGCCTGCGCCTGATGGAAGTGGCCGACCTTGTTGAAGACGACATCGAGTGGCAAATGGCCGAGAACTACCAGGCCGTGGCCCGCATGATCATCAGCGGCGATGCGCACGCCGGATTCTTCCTGGCCGAAGCCTGGCATTCCCTGTCCAACCTGAGCAAGTCGCGCATGAAAATGCTGATTGAAAGCAAGCTGGCCGACATCAGCCACGTTCTTTTGACGCATCCGCGCATGGCCGACAGCGTGCCGGCGTTCAAGGACGCCCTGCTCGGCCTGTCGGGTGACACCGATGGCCAGCAGGTGCTCGACTCGCTGGGCATCGAAAAGGGCTTCGAGCCCATGGAGCAGGAAGACGCCGAGTTCATGATCGACCTGATGGAAACCTTGCTGGACTGAAGAAATGTATGCACATGGCTCAACGTCCGTGCTTGTGCATTTTCGAAAATCCGGCAGAGAACTCCTGAAGAGCCCCGACAGCACAACACGACACCTGAAGCGGTTGCAGGCGGCCCTGCACATGGAGGGCCGCGAACCGCTTCAGGGTGCGCTGTCCGACGCCTGGCACGCCTGTGAAGACGGGCCCGCCGTCGTTGCGGACTTTCTGACCGACCGCACAGCCGAAGCCCGCCTGGGGCAACGGCTGGCCCAAACAGTGCGCCGCGCTGCGCTGGGCGGACAGCCGCTGGCACGCGTCAACCCGCTGGCCACCCGCTGGTCCATTCTCACCATTCCCTCACTTGGATCCCGCGTCCGGTCGTGGCTGTGCAGCCCCGACGATTCGCGGGCCATAGCCGCCGAAGTGCTGGGCCCCATTCTGGCGGGAGACACAGCCACCGAACAACTGTTTCTGGCGCACTGTACCGGCGCCGGCGACGTGCTTGCATTCATGCTGGTCAGACAAAGACTGAAGCACGCCGGGCACCGGTTTTCACAGCGCTGGCGAAAAACATTCAGCGCAATGCAGCGCACCGCTCGCAAAGGAACATCATGAACAGAGTCCTGCTTGCCGGCCTGGCCACAAGAGACGCAGCCGCCATGGACATCCTGATCGGAATGACCTGGCGCAATCTTGAGTGCATCACGCTTGAGCGCCAGCTGTCCAGTTCAATGACTCTTGACTTGCCCGCACAGGATGCCGCCGCCCGCGCCTGTCGGATCTGCGTTGTCGACCTGGCCGGCCTTGGCTTGCGAAACTACTCGGCGCGGGCGGAATCAAGGCTGCTTGAATTTCTTGCTGAACGCCCCGCCGTGCTGCTGTTTCGCGGCGACGGCAACGGCTGGCTCGACAGCACGCTTGCCCGGTCTTCGTCAGCGCTGCATGAATTTGTGTCTGTTCCCTACAAAACCTCCGCCATACGCAAGGCGCTTGATTCAGCCAGGGCGGCCGCCGGCATTGGCAACCGTTCTGACAGTCAGCAATACCGGACAAAAGCGGCGCGACCTGAAACTGTAAGCGCACCTGCCTGGAAGCGCGCCCTTGCTTTCAAATCCACCCGGGACAAGTCCGATGCCCGGTTGACACCGCTGGACAAAAGCGGCCTGGAACCTGTCTTTCAAACCTTCCCTGAGCTGCGCGATCAGCGCCAGCTGCGCTTTATCAGCCAGCTCCTGCTCAGCAGCGATGCCCAACTTCTCAAGGTGGGCAAAGTCATCAAGATTCTGCTGCATCCGGCCGAAGGCTGGCTCGCCACCACCCAGTCGCTGGCAAAACTGCGCCGTCTGCAAAACCATCCGGTCGTTGCAACCAGTGTTGAAACAAGCCCGGTGCCCAACGACCAGGTTGAATCGGTCGCCCGCGAATGTTTTGGGAAGGACTACCCGCGCTTCCAGCTGCCCCTTGACCTGGTTGTCTGGGAGCTGGCCAGCGAGGCTGTTTCAGAGCTGAACCTGACCCGCTACAACAACATCGGCTTTCAGCTCACCTGCCTCCCCAACCTTGCCCATATCGAGCAGGTCCGCCCCATAGACATACAGCTTTCAGTCATTTGCGCGCGCGTGCCGCAAACCATCGATTCGCTGATCAGCGCCTTTGATCGCAACAAGCCCGATGTCCTGCGTTTTGTTGCCCTGAGCCTGGCAGCCGGACTTGCGCGGACCTGGCCGGCCGGCGGGCAGGAAGCGCTCAATGGCGTTGCGACACCGAAAGCGGGCCCGGCCAAGAGCAGCGACCAGCACGGCTTTTTCAGATCGCTACTGGACAAACTTCTCAACTGACAAAACGCTGCCATGGCCAATATCTACAAAATCCTGTTCACCGGCCCGGTCAGCTCCGGCAAGACCACCGCCATCCAGTCGCTTTCAGACATCGGCGTTATCCACACCGAAGCCGCCGCATCCGACGATGTGAAAACGCTCAAGCCGACCACCACCGTGGCCATGGACTACGGCCTGATGCGGCTGGCCAACGGCGACCAGGTGCGGCTCTACGGCACGCCCGGACAAAAGCGCTTCGACTTCATGTGGGACATCCTCGCCCGCGACGCCCTGGGGCTGGTGCTCATGCTCAAGGCCGATGCCCGCAATCCGGTGGACGACCTGCGAGCCTACGTTGGCGAATTTCGTGAGCTGATTGATGAAACCGCGCTGGTGGTCGGAATTACCCACACCGATCGGGCCACGCCGGAGGTTCGCCGGCGCGTGGCCAATGAGCTGGTCAGCATGAAGCTGACCCCGGCCGTCATGGACACCGACGCCCGAAACAGGGCGCATGTCGCCGCACTCGTCAACGCACTGGTCTACAGCATCAGCCCTTTTCTGTAGCTGAAACGCCCGAACGCTTCAGCGCCACCAATCCTGCACCGCAGGGGCATCAATATGCTTTTTACAGCGCTTTTCCGGTGAATTGATCCAGATCAATATCCGCTGTGGGCAACCCGTGTACGTTTCCACCGGAAACCTGCCGCAGCAATGACAACATGTCCGAACAATAATGAAAAAAGTGCTTCTTGCCGGCCTGGTTCAGCGGGAAACAGCGGCTGTTGAAATACTTGTCGGCATGACGTGGCCCGGCGTCAGCTGCTTTTCGCTGCCGCGCTGCCTGACCCTGTCCGTGCCCCACCAAAGTCGCGCTGCACGCTCATGCAGCTTTTGTGTCATCGACGTTGCGGGTTTTGGCATGCGCCACCACTCCACCGATGCACAAAAGCGCCTGATTGAATTCATTGCCGGCCGGCCAGCGCTGCTGATTCTGCGCGGCGCGCACGGCCGGCGCTGGGCCAGGCTGTGCCGGGCGCCGGAAACAACGGGACTGGACTATATCCGCGCCCCCTACACGCCGGCCGAACTGCGGCGCTCACTGGGCATGCTTCTGGACGCCCCCGTGCCCGAACCGTCATCGCCATTGGCCCGCCGGCCGCTCACGCGCGGGTCGTCCCAGCCGTCCGACAACATGAAAAACCTCTACCGGCTGTTCCCCGCCCTGGTCAACCATCCGCCATTCCGGCTTGTGAACCAGCTTCGAAAGCTCTCCGGCGACAGCCTCGTGCAGCTTGATCAGGGCGCCACCCTGCTCATTGATCACAAAATGGGCTGGCTGGCTTGCAGCTGCCCCCTCGACCGGCTGATTGAAATGCAAAAGAACCCGGGACGCGGACAAATCACCACTTTGCGGCTAAGCCGTGAACAAATGAAAGCAGCCTTCAGGGACAACATCCAGAGTCGCCGGGACAAAACCGTGCTGCCCCTGGACCAGGCGCTGTGGGAGCTGGCCGGCGGCGCACTGGAACACGTCGATCTTGATGCCGGATCCGACCTGACGCTGCGCCTGAAAGCCATGCCAAATCTCACCAGGCTGGCGCACACAAGGCCCATCGACATTCAGCTTGCCGCCGTGTGCATACGCGCGCCTCAAAATCTCAAGACCCTGCAGGGGGCATTTGCGGGCAGAAAAAAAGACGTGCTCAGATTTGCCGCCCTGTCCCTGGCTTCGGGGCTGGCTGAAACCACTTCGGTTCCGGCAGCCGACCATCGCCTGGCGACCGGACAGGCGGCCGCGCAGCCTGCGCAGGCGGGCTTTTTCAGATCGCTGCTCGACAAACTGATGAGCTGAACGGACGCCATGAGCAATATCTACAAAATCCTGTTTACCGGCCCGGTTGGCTCCGGCAAGACCACCGCCATCCAGTCGTTGTCCGATATCGGCGTGGTCAGCACCGAAGCATCGGCGTCCGACGACGTCAAAAGCCTCAAGCCCACCACCACCGTGGCCATGGACTATGGGCTGATGAAGCTGCCCAACGGCGACCAGGTGCGCCTTTACGGCACGCCCGGCCAAAAGCGTTTCGACTTCATGTGGGACATCCTCGCCCGCGATGCCCTGGGGCTGGTGCTCATGCTCAAGGCCAACGCCCCAAATCCGGTGGACGACCTGAGGCTCTACGCCAGCGAATTTCGCCAGCTCATCGATGAAACCTCGCTGGTGGTCGGCATGACCCACACCGACCGGGGCGGCATGCAGGCCCGCCAAAAAGTGGCGCGCGCGCTGGT
>Ga0209487_1003192_pt1 | contig 12976 bp, 14 predicted proteins | sample Poulit2012_FD_187524 | JGI IMG/M metagenome (GOLD analysis project Ga0209487, IMG submission 187524) | Agricultural soil microbial communities from Georgia to study Nitrogen management - Poultry litter 2012 (SPAdes) (version 2) | ecosystem: Environmental > Terrestrial > Soil > Agricultural land... | reverse complement strand
AAAATTCGATCTACAGCAGAGGCTGTTCAGTTCATCGTGCGTACAGAGTTTATTGGAGAGCTTTCGCCTTACCAGATGGTTCAGAACAGCGAAATGGCGATTATGGATGGTTCATCGGCTATGCATGCATGGATCGCACAGAAGAACGGAGCAGTGGAGAATGTTGTTTCAGAGGAGATAAACCGTCTGCTTCGTGCTTATTGTGAGCTCGATTCCCTGGCTATGGTATTTTTATTTCGCCATCTGCTTCGGAATATAAGCCGGGATCAGGAAACCGATACGATTCTCTATTAAATCAAATCGAATCTTAAAAGATTTATCCGTACTTTTTAAAACTAAATTTTAAACGGACATGAACATGCGATTGAAAAACTGTTTTCCTGTCTATCTTTTAATCTTTCTGATGACCGCCTCCTGTGTTGTTCAGGAAAATCCAGTCACCGGGAATAAAAGAGCTTTTGCCTATTCATGGGATCAGGAAGTTCAGATCGGGGGAGAGGCCGACCAGGAAATAGCTGCAGAGTTTGGTATCTACGAAGATTCTGAGCTGAGGGATTATGTGATACGACTTAGCGAGGAGATACTGGAGAATAGCCACATGCGCAGGGAAGGTACTTCAGAACAGTTCATGGAGACTGAATTCACGTTCCGGGTCCTGGACAGTCCGGTTGTCAACGCATTTGCTCTGCCGGGTGGCTATGTTTATGTGACACGGGGATTGCTGGCACATTTAAACAATGAAGCTCAGCTTGCTGTCGTGATCGGGCATGAGATCGGCCACGTTGCGGCAAGACACGCCTCTCAAAGAGGGCTGCAACAGGCCTTGGGGCAGGTGGCCGTGGTAGGGGGTGCAATTCTGGGACAGGAACTGTTGGGAGTGCCGGGTGAAAGTTTGCTTAACCTCAGCAGTCAGGCGGCTCAGCTGCTTTTTTTGAGTTACAGCCGGGATCATGAGCGCGAGTCGGATCGGCTGGGTGTGGAGTACGCTTCTCGGACGGGATATGACGCAGCTGAAGGAGCAGAGTTCTTTACAAGCCTTAAAAGGATTTCTGAACGGTCTGGCGGAGGGATACCCAACCTTCTCTCCTCTCACCCCGACCCCGGGGAGCGGGAGCTGAATATTCCCCGAATGGCACAGCAGTGGGAAGAGCAGGGATTTGATCAGAGGATCCGCAACACTGATACCTACATGCAGAGGATCAGCGGAATAGTTTACGGAGAGAATCCGCGACAAGGTTTTGCACGGGATGGCCAGTTTTACCATCCGGATCTGGAGTTTCAGTTTCCGGTACCCTCAGGTTGGCATGTGATCAATCAGCCTGCCCAGGTGGTCCTTGTGGAACCGGGCGAGCAGGCGATCATGATCTTTCGCATCGACTTTGAATCAGATGATGCCCGCGAATCTGTACAGAAATTCCTTGCCGACAACGAAATTAATGCCGACAGTCAGCGAGCGGTGCAAAGCAGCAATCGTTATAGCGCATACGAAGCAGAATTTACACTCCGGCAAAATGGTCAGGACTATGGGTTCCTGATCTATGCCGTGGAATATGGAGGCAGGGTCTACAACTTTTTGAATTATACATCGCAATCTGCCTACAGCGACTTCCGCCCCCTGTTCCGGAGTACAACAAGCGGATTCAACCGGGTTACCAACAACTCCGTCCTCAATATCAAGCCGGTTACCCTGAGTGTACGGCAGTTGAACCGGGCGGCTGTTTTTCAGGATCTGCTTCCTTCCTCACTGCCTATGGATATTGACCCGGAAGAGGTTGCGATCTTAAATCAGGTAAACCTGACCGATCGTCTGCCGGCAGGAACCTGGATTAAAATTCCGACACAATAGACAGACACAAAGAATAAAATAACTACAGACTTCTATTTGCTGACTTTATGATTGAACGTTATTCAAGGAAAGAAATGACAGCCATCTGGACAGAGCAGAATCAGTTTCAGGCGTGGCTTGATGTGGAACTTGCAGCCTGCAGGGCCTGGAGCGACATTGGAATGATCCCATCTGAAGATGTTGATAAGCTCTATGAAAATGCTTCTTTTGATATGGAGCGGATCAAAGAAATTGAAAAGGAGACCCGACACGATGTGGTCGCTTTTACCCGTGCTGTCTCAGAAACACTCGGTGAGGAAAAAAAGTGGATCCACTACGGACTCACCTCCACTGATGTTGTTGATACGGCAAACGGTTACCGGTTGAAGCAAGCCAATCAACTTATTTACAAAGGCATGGATCGGCTGCTCGAAGCGGTCGCCTCAAAGGCGAAAGAGCACAAATTGACATTGATGATGGGACGTACACATGGTGTGCATGCTGAGCCGACCACGTTTGGGTTGAAGTGTGCACTCTGGTATGCTGAGTTGAAAAGGAATGTTGCCAGATTCAGACAAGCGGCTTCGGATGTCGAGTTTGGCAAGCTTTCAGGTGCTGTAGGTACGTTCGCCCATATTCCTCCGGAGGTAGAGGCCAGGACATGCGAACTTTTAGGGATTCAGCCGGCACCCATATCTACTCAGACGCTCCAGAGAGACCGGCATGCCCATTACATGGGTGTTCTGGCGCTCATCGGTTCAACCATGGAAAAAATTGCGGTGGAGATCCGGCATCTGCAGAGGACGGAATTGCGTGAAGCAGAAGAGTTTTTTTCAAAGGGTCAGAAAGGGTCCTCGGCAATGCCACACAAACGCAATCCCATCAGCTCTGAGAATATCACCGGTTGCGCACGGGTATTGAGAGGCTATATGATCTCAGCTTACGAGAACATACCACTCTGGCATGAGAGGGATATCTCACACTCCTCTGTAGAGCGGATTATCCTGCCCGACGCCACCATACTCCTCGACTATATGCTGCATCGCCTGGCCTCCGTCATTGAAAATCTGATGGTTTATCCGGAGAATATGGCGGAAAACATGGAAAAGACGCACGGACTGGTATTTTCCCAAAGGTTGCTTCTTATGCTGATTGAAAAAGGGTTATCACGGGAGCTCGCCTACGATACAGTCCAGCCCCTGGCCATGCGGGCCTGGGAAGAAAAGAGGCCGTTCAGAGACTTCGTGGAATCGGATGCCACCATTCAGAAATATCTCTCTGAAAGGGATGTCGAAGATGCATTTGATCTGAAGCATCATACCCGGCGTGTCGATCTCATTTTTGAGCGGGTCGGTTTGTGACCCTTCTGCAGATTTGGCTCTTTAAAAAAGGGCAGGGGCTGTATAATGAGCTGAATAAAAATCCGCCCGGGACATGCAACAAAATCGTGTTCATGTCTCAGGCGGATAAGCAGAAATCGGACTCTGTTATCTGGCCTGTAAGTTCTCTTTCCTCTACTATTAATCTCCTCATTGCAAACCAACGTTTACTGACATATCATGGAACTCATTCAATCATTTCTACTGGGGTTGTTGCAAGGGATCGCTGAATTTCTGCCCATCAGCAGTTCAGGACACCTTATTTTGGCCAGGGCCTTTCTGGGAGCCGATCTCGAGCCGGGGATCACATTTGAAATTGTCGTTCATTTCGGTTCTTTTATGAGCATCATCGTTTATTACCGCAAAATGATTATGGAATTGATAACAGATTTTTTTGCATCACTTACACCCACCGCATTGAAAGAGGGACGGATGCTAAAAAACGATAACGCCAGAATGTGTCTCTATATCGTAATAAGTATGATTCCTGCGATGATTGTCGGCTTTGCACTCAAAGATGCCATTGAAGAGCTGTTCATGAACCCATTCTTTATCTCGGCCATGCTTGTGGTTACAGGTTGTATTCTTTTTTCAACAAAATTTGTAGGGGATACCGACAAAGAAATAAATGGGACACGAGCTCTCCTGATGGGTGTGGTTCAAGCTCTCGCTATTGTCCCGGGTATCAGCAGGTCAGGTTCTACCATCTCTGCCGGACTCTATTCGGGGTTGAACAGAGATGCTGTCGCCAACTTCTCGTTTCTGATGGTTCTTCCGGTTCTGGGCGGGGCTATGATACTTGAGGTCGGTGAGATATATGAGTCCGGGATAGAGATGGCAGCGATTGTCAGTCTGGGCGTAGGGTTTTTTGCCTCATTTGTATCAGGCTACTTTGCCCTCAGCTACCTGATTAAGATTCTGAAGCATGAGAAGTTTCACTATTTCTCCTATTACTGCTGGGCTATAGGTATCATCGGGATGGTCTACTTCTATTAAGATGGGTTGCCATTCTTCTTCTAATCTGGCTATGAGTTGCCTGAACGGAACTTGCTCAAGTCAGGCCATTTCTACATTCCGGATTTTGTCACTCATGTGATTGCTTTCAAAGACCATTGAAGGGGAACAAAGAAGACGGGGAAAATTCTTTATAATGGGGTGACAGTATGGTGACACTCTGCACTGTTAGATTGCTCATAAACAAAAATTAAACCCATTGATTATGAATGCAATCAGCAAACCTAAAGCCCCTTCAATAACCAGGCCCGACCTTCTTTCTATCTTCAGAAAGGCAGCGAATGATTACAGAGAGATGGATGAGATGTTTCAGTTGCTGGGCTGGTCAGAACTCCCATTATCTCTCAAACTTGTGATAGAAGATGATATCAGAGGATATACGGATGAATTGAAAGGAAGGTATTCCACAAACTGTCCTGCTGTACAGCGAAGGCGGGAAAGTATTGAATTCTGGGTTAAAAGTTATTTAAATGACCTTTGCTCCCTGGAGACCGCACTTGACTCTCTGAGGGTGAATCAACTGTAAGCACCCTGCATATAAAACAGGAGAAATTCTGACGGATTTTTTATCTTGTATAAAATAAAATAAACAAGATAAACTCCAGCCATGAATAACTCTTCACCTTTTCCCAGTATAAAACGGCAAGGCCTGACCTACGATGATGTACTGTTGGTTCCGGCCTATTCGAACGTTCTTCCTCGTGAGGCAGATACAACAGTGCAGTTGACTCCATCCATTACACTGAATATTCCAATATTCAGTGCGGCGATGGATACGGTTTCTGAATACAGGCTTGCGATCGCACTTGCCCGGGAAGGCGGCATTGCCATGCTTCATAAAAATATGTCTATTGAAGATCAGGCTGAACAAGTTCGGCTGGTGAAAAGGAGTGAAAGCGGAATGATTGTTGATCCGGTCACTCTCCCCGAAACGGCCACCGTGAAAGATGCCCGGTCGCTGATGAGAAAACATAAAATCGGCGGGATTCCGATCGTCTCGGATAACAACAAACTGATAGGGATTGTGACCAACCGGGATTTGAGATTTGAACACTATGTCGACAAGACCCTGGGCAGTATCATGACCCGGGATAACCTGATTACGGCGAAAGAGAAGACAAGCCTGGAGGAAGCGGAAAAGATATTGCAGCAGTACAAAGTGGAGAAGCTTCCGATCGTCAATAAAGATTCCGTACTGGTGGGATTGATTACGTTTAAGGATATTGAAAAGAAGATGAACTTTCCGAATGCGTGCAAAGACGATATGGGCCGCTTGAGGGTAGGGGCAGCTGTGGGTGTGACTCCTGATACGATGGATCGCGTGGCCGCCCTTGTTGAATCTGGTGTGGATATCGTTACTGTAGATACTGCCCATGGACATTCGGAAGGTGTTCTCAGAATGATCCGGACCATTAAATCTGAATACAAGGATCTGGCAGTGGTAGGCGGTAACATTGCCACCATGGCAGCCGCTGAAGCCCTTGCAGAAGCCGGCGCAGATGTTGTGAAGGTAGGGGTGGGGCCAGGCTCCATCTGTACGACGCGGGTGGTTACCGGAGTTGGTGTTCCCCAGCTATCGGCAATTATGGAGATTTCAGAATTTACCTCAAAGAAGGGGATTGGATTGATCGCTGACGGTGGTATCAAGCAGACAGGCGACATACCGAAAGCCATTGCAGGAGGTGCCGATGCCGTCATGATGGGATCCATGTTTTCGGGGGTAGATGAAAGTCCGGGTGAAACGATCATCTATGAATCCAGAAAGTATAAGTCTTATCGTGGGATGGGCAGTCTCGGCGCAATGGCGCAAGGCTCCAAAGACCGCTACTTCCAGGATGTGGAAGATGATCTGAAATTGGTTCCGGAAGGTATAGAAGGCAGGGTGCCTTTTAAGGGGCATCTGAGTGAGGTTGTTCATCAGATGACAGGGGGACTCAGGGCTGCGATGGGTTATGTCGGGGCGCCTGATATCAAAACGCTTAAAAAGGCTGAGTTTGTACAGATCTCTGCAGCAAGTTATCGTGAAAGTCATCCGCACTCCGTACACATTACCAAAGAGGCGCCAAACTATTCTGTATCATAAAATGTTATTTTTATAAAAGGTCCCCAACAGCAGTTAACAGCCGGAATGCGAACTTATGTGGGAATTCCTGAAAAAAATATTTTTTGATCGGTACCGGGAATATAGGGTGGATGTCTACCCGGAGGAGCACCCTCAAGAGAGCCGGAGTTTCCACATTCAAAAATCAGATACTGCCTGGCTTTTTGGTATATTTCTATTGTTGAGTATACTCTTTTCGACGCTCCTCTTCTATACAACACCTCTGGGAAATATTTTTGAAACTCGGTTTGAAACAGCTTTTCGTAAAGAAGTTTTGGAAATAACCCAACGGGTGGAAGCTCTTCAGGATTCCCTTGTAGCCAGGGATTTGCAGCTGAATGATCTCAAGAACTTTGTGCGAACCGTCCCTGACACCACATTTGAGATCGAACCGGGAAGCGTACCCGGCGAGAGAGCAGTAGAAAGATTGGTAAGACAGCCGGTCAGCCGGTTACCTGCCTACGATATGCTGAACCGTTTCGAAATACTTAATCAACCGGAAGCTGAGGATTCACCATTTCTCGCTTTGATGCCTGCTGAAGGCGCAGTGACACAGGGGTTTTCCTACCAGACCGGACATTACGGGGTGGATATTGCGCTACCGGCGGGGACGCCGTTTCTGGCCATTTCAGACGGAGTGGTCTTCTATACGGAGTGGACAGTAAATTACGGATATGTCCTGTTGTTGCAACATCCGAATGGGATTGTGAGTGTTTATAAACACGCAGAAAGGTTGTTGAAGAAGCAGGGGGATTTTGTCGTCAAAGGAGATGTGCTGGGTAGCGTGGGTGACAGGGGACTGTTAAGTTCCGGATCCCATCTCCATTTTGAAATTTGGGACAAGGGAATACCGCGCAATCCTCTCAGCTATCTGGATACGTACCGTCCTGCCCGCAATGAGTAAAATCAAACGGCAAAAAGATCATGTTACCACTACCTGGATTTAATAAATATAAACAGTATCTGAGTCTGGGTGCCGAAATAGCAGTCGCGTTGAGTGGCCCGATCTTTATAGGGTACTGGCTCGATCAAAAGTATAATAGCTCTCCCTGGTTTTTGCTGGCGGGAATGGTGACGGGAATAGCGCTGCTGATCCTGATGTTCATCAGAGTGATAAAAAATACGAAAGCGAACAAGTAGAAAATCAAGATGGAAAGAAAGTTTTCCGGGATGTTATGGATCTCACTATTTGTGTTTGCCGCACTCAATATCGTCCTTGTATTGCTCTTCCCGATTGAGGAGGGGATTGGATGGACGACAGGTTATATGCTTGGCTTGTTGATGGTGATCATACATCTCATTATGTCTATATATAATAAAAACAGTCCTAAAGAGAAATTCAATAAGGTTTACCTGATCAATTTAGCCCTGAGGTTTCTGATTGTTTGCGCATTCTTTGTGCTTATCCTGATTGCGACAAATATTGATGAATTTACCTTTACAGTTGGGTTTGTAATTTCGTATCTTTTCCATTCTGTAAACGAAGTGATTTTTTTAAACCGAAAATTCTCAAATTAACAGCCAGGTACTTGAAACATGAGCCTGATTTTGCGACGGGTATCAATCACGATTATTTTACTGCTGATTATTAGTCCCGTTCTTTTAGCATCCAGCGTTCAACAAGAAACACAGGAGAGTTCAGCAGAGCAACAGGAGAGCGAGGGGAGTTCCATTGATGTGATGGGAAAAGTTTCCGATCACAACTATTTTGAAACGCCGTTTGGATATATACAATTGCCGAGAATTTTTCTTGCAGACGGTCAATTTTATTTCTACCCCAATACAGGTGCTGCTCTGGCGTCTGGCGATTTTGTAGAGACGGAGGAAGGTTTGATTCATAGCAGTGGTGCGCCGGTCATACTGGATCTGTCGATCACCTCCCACTTGATTTATGTATGGCTGGGATTGCTGCTTACGTTCCTGATAACACTATGGGCTTCCAGAAAATACAAGTCTGGAAATGGACGTGATACAGAGCCAAAGGGAGCACTTTTAAATACATTTGAAGTGCTCTTTGTATTTATACGGGATGAGATCGCAAAAGAATTTATACCAGAAAAGAAATACAAAAAATTCGTCCCGTATCTTTTTAGCATTTTTATGGCGATCGCTTTTATGAATATTTTGGGCCTGATGCCCTGGGCGGCCGCCGCCACTGCAGATATAACAGTGACAGCTACTCTCGCTTTGATCACATTTATGGTTACACAGCTGAACGGGACCAAAGATCACTGGCGTCATGTATTCGTGTTTCCGGGTGTCCCTGCATGGTCGCGTATTATTCTGACTCCTGTTGAGATTCTTGGACTGTTTACAAAGCCATTCGCCCTTGCGATCAGGCTCTTTGCCAATATGCTGTCTGGCAAAATTATGATCGTGAGTATTCTTGGGCTGATCTTTATTTTTACAGATATGTTTGGTGCTGCTGTTGGTGCGGGGTCAGGAATATTCTGGGTTATTTTGACAGCGGCTCTCTACTTTCTGAAAGCACTTGTTGCTTTTATACAGGCTTACGTTTTTACACTGCTCTCGGCTGTATTTATTGGTATGGCAGTTGAAGAAGAAGAGCATGATCATGAAGAAACATCTGTCGCTCGTTCGAGAGATGTAATAACTCAACAATAAACAACACAACTAAACAAACAAAAAGGTAAAACTTATGGGTTTTTTAGCAGCAGGTCTTGGAGCCGGAATCATTGCACTGGCGGCCGGATTCGGTATCGGCATGATTGGTAAAAGTGCCGTAGAAAGCATTGCAAGGCAGCCGGAGGCGGCTGGAGACATTCGTGGCGCTATGTTATTGACTGCCGTATTTATTGAAGGTGTGGCACTGATCGGCGCGATCGTCTGTATTCTTCTTGCACTAGGTATCGGCCAATAAATAAGGTCTGAACTATGCAATACTTCCTGGCAAGCGGGGGGGGACTTCTTTCGTTCGAAACAGGTTTTGGTATCTGGGTTGCTATATCAACCCTGCTCTTCCTCTATCTGATGAACAAGTTTTTAGTACCCCCCATTATGGAGGCACTGAACAAGCGGGAGTCTCAAATAAAAGATTCCCTGGAATCTGCCGAGAAAGCTCTTGCCAAAGCAGAGCAGATCTCTAAAGATAATGCCAAAGCGCTGAAAGAAGCTGAAATTCAAGCGCAAAAGATTCGAAAAGAGGCACTCGAGGATGCGGAACTGCTCAGGTCTGATAAAATTGAACAGGCGAAAGCGGATGCTGAGAAAATCCTTGAAACTGCTCGCGTTACAATCGAACAGGAGAAAAAGCGCGCATTGTCTGAATTGAGAAATGAAGTGGCAGATTTGGCTGTAGAAGCTGCCGGAATTATCATACAGGCAGAGCTGGATAAAGATAAAAGCAATAAGCTGGTAGATACATTCATCGGAAATCTCTCTAAGAATAATTGATATGAGCACAAAAGCTGCAAACAGATATGCCCGGGCTTTTCTCGAGACAGCCAATGAACTGGATCTGTTGGAGAGTGTCAGGGAAGATATGCTGTTAATATCAAACACCTTCTCTTCCTCACCCGATCTGGGCCTTTTTCTCAGGAGCCCGATTGTAAGAGGAGAGAAGAAGAGAGCAGCTCTGATAGAGATCTTTAGGGATCAGATTCAGGAAATCACAAGCCATCTGCTTTCTGTATTGACAAGAAAAAGCAGAGAAAGATTACTTGAGGAGATCGCAACCCAGTTCCTGAAACTTTATAATCAGCAGAAAGGTATCGTCGATGTACATGTTGTATCTGCTCGTGAATTATCAGAACAACAGAAAAAACAGCTGATCAACGAACTTCAAGCCTCTATGGGGAAGAATGTGATTCTGGAAACAGAGGTGGACCCGGATTTGATAGGAGGCCTGAAGGTGATCATCGATGACACTGTAACAGATGGAACTGTGAAACATAAATTAAACCAGCTCAGGGATCGATTCACCCTGGCCGGAATTTAAAAATTGAAGGATATACAATGAGTCAAGTAAGGCCTGACGAAGTATCGGCGATTTTACGGAAACAACTCTCGGGCTTTGAAGCAGAAGCCGAAGTCTATGATGTAGGAACAGTACTACAGGTTGGGGACGGTATTGCCCGGGTATACGGGCTGTCCAAAGTGCAAGCAGGAGAACTTGTCGAACTTCCCGATTCGATCGACACCGATGGAAATCCCGTGCGGGGAATGGTACTGAACCTTGAAGAGGATAATGTCGGGATCGTACTTTTTGGTTCGTCGAAAGTTGTAGAAGAGGGACACCAGGTACGACGAACTCGTAATATCGCTTCTCTGCAAGTCGGTGATGGTGTATTAGGCCGGGTTATTGACCCACTGGGACTTCCTCTGGATGGAAAAGGAGGAGTCGCAGGGGATACTCTAGAACTCCCTCTTGAGCGAAAAGCTCCGGGTGTCATCTATCGGGAACCGGTAACCGAGCCCCTGCAGACAGGTATCAAGGCGATTGATACACTGATTCCAATTGGGCGCGGACAGCGTGAACTGATCATTGGAGACCGTCAGACTGGTAAAACCGCTGTGGCTATTGACACCATTATCAATCAGAAGGGTACCCATTCAACGGATAAGCCGGTATTCTGTATCTATGTGGTGGTCGGACAGAAGGGTTCAACCGTTGCATCGATTGTAAACACTCTGAGAGAGCATGATGCTCTCGATTACACGGTGATCGTCTCCGCACCGGCGAGCTCATCAGCACCGATGAGGTATGTAGCTCCATTTGCAGGCGCTGCAATAGGTGAATATTTCAGGGATACAGGACGTCATGCACTTGTTATCTATGATGACCTCTCCAAACAGGCTGTCGCCTACCGTGAACTTTCACTGCTTTTGAGGCGCCCTCCTGGAAGGGAAGCGTATCCTGGAGATGTTTTCTATCTCCACAGCCGTCTTCTGGAGCGTGCAGCAAAAATCATTGACAATGATGAGGTAGCCCGGCAAATGAATAACATTCCGGAATCTCTGCGCCCTCATGTAAAAGGTGGCGGATCGCTAACTGCCCTGCCTATTATTGAAACACAGGCAGGGGACGTTTCAGCCTACATTCCCACAAACGTAATTTCAATTACGGATGGTCAGATCTTCCTGGATACCGACCTCTTTAATTCGGGTGTACGTCCTGCCATTGATGTGGGTATCTCAGTTTCGAGGGTAGGGGGTTCTGCACAGGTAAAGTCGATGAGAAAGTTATCAGGTACATTAAAACTGGATTTGGCACAATATCGTGAACTCGAAGCTTTTGCCAAGTTTGGCAGTGACCTTGATGCAGCGACGCAGCAGCAGCTGAAGCGGGGTGAGCGAACGGTAGAGCTGATGAAGCAGGCAGAATATGAGCCATTGCCTGTTCAGAACCAGATCGCTCTGCTTAAAGTGAACAGCGAAGGTCTTTTTGATGAGCTTCCGGTAAACATGATGCGTGACTTTGAGAAAGCTTTCCTTGAAGCAATCGCTGCCAAACATCCCCGGGAGATGGAAGAGCTTGCTGCTTCCGGAGACCTGGATGACAAGTTTGGTGAAGAACTTATTAAGACAGCGAGAACGACGATTGAACAATTATTAGTGCAGTCTGAGGAATAGATATGGCGAATCTTCGCGATATAAGAACCAGGATTACCTCCATCAGGAATACCGAGCAGATCACAAGAGCAATGAAAATGGTCGCCGCTGCGAAGCTCCGGAAAGCTCAGCAGCGGATGCTTGCTACACGGCCGTATGCTGGTAAGATGGGTGAATTAATTACAAGGCTGGCAGCAGGGAATTTGAAAATTGATAATCCGCTGTTGCATAAAACAGAAGAGATTGAACGTATCTGTCTAATCGTGATAGGTTCTGACAGAGGTCTCTGTGGAGCATTTAACAATAATCTCTTTAAGACTATCGAAGCTACAATTGCTGCCAGATACCGCAAGTACCAGCGGTCAGGAAAACTGGAAATCATCGCAGTTGGAAGAAAGGCTGAAGCTTATTTTAACAAACGCAATTACCGGGTGGTTACATCTTATCCGGGATTCTTTGACAACCTCAGCTATGAGCTTTCATCAGAGTTGATGAGTGAGGTGAGAAAAAAGTTTGTTGAGGGTTATTACGATCAGGTACTGATAGGATTTAATGAATTCAAATCTGTTATAGCTCAAAACAGAATAGTGGAAACGGTATTGCCGATTCAGGCAACGGATGTTTCGGGTGGCCCTTCTGATGCAAACTCCGGAACAGGAGTTTCTGTAGAAACCGACTACATCTATGAGCCGGATGCGGAGACCATACTAAATGAATTACTCCCTATCTATGTGAACATGCAGTTCTGGAGAGCAGTTCTGGAGTCCAATGCGGCTGAACAAGGTGCGCGTATGGCTGCCATGGATAATGCAACTGAGAATGCAAAAGAACTGGAACAAGAACTAAAACTGAAATATAACCAGGCCCGACAGAGTGCAATTACAACCGAAATTTCAGAAATTGTCTCTGGTGCAGCCGCGCTTTCAGATTAAATTAAATTATAGAGATATTGTTTTCTAAGGTAATTTATTCTTAATTTGAATTTTGAAATTTTGGAGGGATGGCAGAGTGGTTGAATGCGGCGGTCTTGAAAACCGTTGAGGCTTCACGGTCTCCGGGGGTTCGAATCCCTCTCCCTCCGCTTTT
>Ga0209487_1003191_pt1 | contig 12978 bp, 10 predicted proteins | sample Poulit2012_FD_187524 | JGI IMG/M metagenome (GOLD analysis project Ga0209487, IMG submission 187524) | Agricultural soil microbial communities from Georgia to study Nitrogen management - Poultry litter 2012 (SPAdes) (version 2) | ecosystem: Environmental > Terrestrial > Soil > Agricultural land... | reverse complement strand
TTGGTGAACTAGCTCCAAAAACAATTGCAATTCAAAAAGCAGAAGAAATAACATTATTATTAGCAAAACCACTTATTCTTTTTTATAAAGTGATGTATCCATTTATTTGGCTGTTAAATGGAACTGCGCAATTAATCATCCGACCATTTGGTTATCATGCAGCAAATCATCATGATGTTGCGCACACTGAAGAAGAACTTCGCGTTATACTTTCTGAAAGTTATGAGAGTGGAGAAATTAATCAAGCAGAAATGACCTATGTTAATAATATATTTGAATTTGATGACCGTTTGGCAAAGGAAATAATGGTACCACGAACCGAAATGGTTTGTTTTTTCTTAGGTGATAGTTATGATACGAATATAAAAGTAATTCGTGAAGGACAATTTACGAGATATCCAGTAGCAGATGGAGATAAAGATCATATTATTGGACTAGTTAATATTAAACGAATCTTTACAGGCTCAATGGATCACAATCAGAAATCAATTGAACCATTTATTCGTCCAATCATATATGTTTCTGAAGGGACCCCAATTAAACAGGCATTATTAAAGATGCAAAAAGAACGGATACATATGGCTATTGTCCTTGATGAATATGGTGGAACTGCTGGATTAGTTACAGTAGAGGATATTCTCGAAGAAATTGTTGGTGAAATACGAGATGAATTTGATGTAAATGAAGAGCCGATGATTGAAAAGATTGATGAAAATACTTTGATTGTTGATGGGAAATTGTTATTGACTGAAGTAAATGATCTGATTACCATAGAATTGGTCGATGAAGATGTGGATACGATTGGTGGATGGTTTATTACACATAAACTAGAAGCGAAAGAAGGTACGATTCTTGAATATGGTAGTTATCAATTTATCGCAGAAGAAGTTGATGGCTATCAAATTAAAAAAGTAAAAATAGTCAATCATGTAGAAGAAAAAGCTGAAGGCATCGAAGATTAAATCGATGCTCTCAGCTTTTTCGCGCTTACAATGCTAGGTCTCTGTTTGAACTTTAGCCAAGGAAACTAGACCCTCACTTTTACTTCCCTTTTATGAATGAAATTATGAATATTAGAGCGGTGTAAATAGATCATAAGGACAAACAAGCCTAAGAATAACATTGATTTATTTAAATCATTTAAAGCTAGATAACTGATCGATATCGAGAATCCCATAGATAATGATCCAATAAAGAGGTATTTAGAAATATAAGTGGCAGCAAAGAGAATAAAAATAGCAAAAAATGATAACCAAGGAATAGAAAATAATAATACCCCAATCGTCGTTGCGACTGCTTTTCCACCTCTAAAGCTAGCAAAAACTGGGAAGCAGTGGCCAATAATAGCAAATATCCCTACATAAATAGGATCCACTTCAACTTTTAACATCATTGGAAGTGCTGATGCAAAGAATCCCTTACCAATGTCGCCAAGGGCAACAAGGATTCCAGCTTTAATTCCTAAAGTGATTAAACTGTTTGTTGCACCTAAATTTCGACTATTAAATTCTCGGACATCTTTTTGATACATCAGTTTTCCGATAATGAGTGCAAAGGGAATTGAACCTATTAAATAAGCCAAAACATAAATAAATAACTCCAATATAACCACACCCTTAAAGATTTATACCATTTGATTATATCATGAAAAAATAAAATGGTATGAAAATAGGATTCATTGGTTAAGTGTGTGTGAGAAACCGTTCAGGATAGTATCTTTAAAGTGATCATGATGGAAAGAATAGAGATAACAATTGAACTAATTACATAAGTGAAAGCTAGCCTAATTTTTTTAGTTAAGATAAGCTGTAGAGTTTCATTTCCAAAGGTGGAAAAGGTTGTAAAGGCACCACAGAAGCCAACACCTAATACGAGCCATAACTGATCTGAGATCATCTCGCGCAAGTGAAAGTGAAAAACAAGTGCTAAAAGGATAGATCCTGTCATATTAGCTATCCATGTACCTAAGAAATGACGATGAGCTTTTGTATAAATATAAAAGCGGCTGATGCTACCAAAAAAACCTCCTATTGCAACCAAGAGAAAACTCATATGATATCCGACCTTTTTTTATAAGTAGCTACCTTATACCCTACATAACAGAATATCACTCCACCAAAAACGCTAAGTAAAATATAGATGATGGCTATGAAAACTTGACGATCCCATAAGCGAGCAGTTTCTAAAGCAAAAGTTGAAAACGTAGTAAAGGAACCAATAACCCCTGTAGTTAGTGCAGTTCGAGTCTGCATAGAGAGTTTTTGTCTCACATAATGGCTATTTAATAAAAACGTAAGGAAAAAACAACCTATGAAATTAGTAATTAATGTTGCATATGGAAAACGCTCATACTCAACAAATGTGAGTGATACAGCATATCTGGCAACTGCACCAATTAATCCACCAATACCAATCATAAAATATAACCTCATGCTCATGCTACCCTGCATTCGGGACATAAACCATAGATTTCAAATTTATGGTCTTCTATATAATAGTTCATAAGCGTATCCCCTAAATCATCCATAGGACAGAGGTTGATTTTCTTCGTTTTCCCGCAATCATTACAAATAAAATGATGATGGTGATGCTGGGCACAGTTCATACGAAAATGTCTTTCCGAATTTAATTCCGTTGTCTCCAATATACCTAACTCATCATAAAGATGAAGATTACGATAAACAGTGTCAAGGCTAATGCCATCATACATAGATTCCATAAATTCACCGACATCTTTAGCTGTCCTATAACCATCTGCCTCAGCAAAATAAGTTAACATATCATGACGTCTCTTGGTTGTTTTATATCCTTTTTCTTTTAGAAGATTGATTGCTTGTTTTACATCCACTTACATCGCCTCTCTCTTTTTAAAAGTAAAGTTAAATCGATTTATGACTATTGTAAGCAATAAAATAAATATTGAAATCATCACAATTGTACCACCAGGTGGGATACTCAAATAATAACCACTAATTAAACCAAAGATAACGGATATTTCACCAAATATAATGGACAAAAAGATTAATTGTTTAAAACTTTTAGCTAGCTTCATCGCAGCGGCAATGGGTAATGTCATTAAGGCAGAAACTAACAAAACACCAACAATTCGAATAGATGCTGCAATAACTAAAGCAGTTAACACGATGAATAGAAAGTGAATCCGTTTAGAATGGATACCTGAGATAGTTGCATGTTCTTCATCAAAAGAAAGAGTTAATAATTCTTTATAAAAAATAAAAATCAAAATGATAATGATAACAGCAATACTTAAGATCGTTAAGAAGTCATTTTTGCTCACTGCTGAAACAGAACCAAACAGATAATTAAATAAATCTGTGTTAAATCCGTTGGCAAGTGAAATGAAAATGACGCTTAACCCCACACCACCTGATAAAATAATCGGAATGCCGATTTCTTGATATGCTTTATAAACACTTCGCAGCTTTTCGATTAAGATCGCACCTAAAACAGAAAAACCCATTCCAGAATATAAAGGCGTAATCATTGGGATAGCCATTTTCTTTTCTATAAATAAACCAAAAGCGATTCCAGCTAAAGTGACATGTGATAATGCATCAGCTAATAGAGAAAGCCTTCTGACAACGAGAAAAGTCCCTAATAATGGAGCAATTAAGCCTATAAGCAGGCCAGTTAAAAAAGTATGACGTAAAAAATCAAATTGTAAAAAATCAGCTAACATTATTTTTCCTCCATACATTAATAAATATGATCATGTGGTCTCGTTGGATCGAACTGAACAACATGGTGAAATCCTTATTTTAGCATGTCCATCATCATTTGTTTATAATGTTAATGATCATGTTTAACAATACTAACAGGATGCCCGTAAATCTTAGTTAAGTCTTGTTCAGTTAATGATGTGTATTCTTCAGACTTTCCGTGAAAATGTAATGTCTTATTAAGACAAGCAACATCTGTCGCATATTCTGTCATTGCCCCTGTGTCATGAGTAACGAGCAAAAGTGTGATTTGATGATCCGTGTTTAATTGATAGAGCAGTTCGTAAAAACGTTCTACATTCTTATAATCAACACCAACAGTTGGTTCATCTAAAATTAATAATTCTGGATCATTGACAAGCGCACGAGCAATAAAGATACGTTGTTGTTGTCCACCTGAAAGATTCCCAATGTTTTCTTTAGCATACTCAAGCATACCCACTTGATCAATCGAATGTAAGATTTTTTCTTTATGCTGTTTGTTAAAGAACTTTAGATAACCAACTTTAGCTGTCAGGCCCATGGAAACTACTTCATAAACAGTTGCAGGAAACCCTTTATTAAAAGTATTTGCCTTTTGTGACACAAATCCGATCTTGTTCCATTGATCAAATTTATCTACCGGTTTATTTAACAACTTTATAGAGCCTTTATCTGGTTTTAACAAACCGAGGATAAGTTGAATAAGCGTTGTTTTACCACCACCATTTGGTCCAACTAAACCAATAAATGCACCTCTAGGAATTTCAAAATTAATATCATCAAGTACTAACTTTTCATCATATGCAAAGTATACGTGTTTTAAAGAAACAACAGATTCATCCATTGTGTTAACTCTCCTTAGCTAAAAATATGATTCTGAACATGTAAATAGTAATCATTACGATTTATTATAATCAATAGCAAGTAAAATGTAAACACAACCGACTTTTACTTGCTCAATCTAATACTTTATCCAACGTATCAAAATTCGCTTCCATGATTGATAAGTAGTCTTGGTTATCTTCAATATCTTGCTCTGTTAAAACTTCTAAATTATGAATGACTTCAGTTTTCGCTCCTATTTCATCTCGAATAATCTCTGAAACCCGGTTAGAAGTGTTTTTTTCAAATAAAATATATTTTAAATGATATTCTTTTGTTTGTTGAATAATACTCGTTAATTCTTTTTGGGATGGCTCATCTGAAGAAGATAGGCCATGAACAGAAATTTGTTTAATACCATATCGATCTTCCCAGTATCCATAAGCAGCATGAGAAACAAGAATATGTTTATTTTCCTTTTTACTTATCACATGTTGAAAGGATTGATCTAATTCAGTCAATCGATCAACTAATATTTGATAGTTTTCCTCGTATAGATCCTTATGATTAGGATTTGAAGTAATCAGTTCATTTTTGATGATTTCAGCTACTTGTGCTAAGCGAATAGGGTCCAACCAAATGTGTGGGTCATAATCGCCATGATGATCATGGTCATGACCGTGATCAGTTTCATCCTTTATAAATAACGATGTATCTTCACCAATTTCAACTAACTTAACGTCCTGAGAGGCAAGTGATTGTGCAACAGTTTCGGCATATGCTTCCATGCCAGCACCTAAATAGAAAAATAAATCTCCCTTAGCAATGGTGATGATCTCCCTTGAGGATGGTTCATATGAATGTGCATCGGCTCCAGGTGGAAGAATGGAGTGAACAGTTATCGAATCACCGCCAATTTGTTCGATCACATATTGGAGGGGATAAAGTGATGTATATATTTCTAAATTTTTATTGTTGTTGCTTTGATCGGTTTGATGACCAGTATTATCAGGTTGTGAACATCCGATTAATAATATGGTCATTAAAAGACTGATCCAAATTGCTTTGGAGAATTCCATGCTTACAACGCTCCCTAATCTTTTTATTTTCAGTATTAAAAATTATATCGAAATGATTACGATTTGTAAACAATAATGATTACGATTTGATATTTAATAGAAGGATATGCTCTAGTGAATTCATCATACTGATTTATAGCCGATCCGGTACTATATGTAGTTTCGTTAAACCGTTCTTAACTACATACAGTCCCGAATCGTCTGATTTTGGTCATGATGAAATTCACATTAGTGAATTCATCATACTGATTTATAGCCGATCCGGTACTCTATGTAGTTTCGTTAAACCGTTCTTAACTACATACAGTCCCGAATCGTCTGATTTTGGTCATTATGAAATTCACTCACTTAAATGTGAATTTCCTATTGCAGAAAAATGAAAAGTCATTTATAGTTAAGATAAGTGGGAGTATCGTTCAGTTATGAATTGAATAAGAAGTCATTGTTTTCACTTGGCAAAAGCCGAGTTTTCTTTACACAAAATTATGAATGAGCATTCATTCAAAAAAGAGATGGAGGAATAAAATGATGAAATATTCAATCAAAAGGGCTGCTGTAATTGGGTCTGGTGTCATGGGTTCAAGTATTGCAGCTCACTTGGCTAATGTGGGGATTCAAACAATCATGCTTGATATTGCTCCACAGGAATTAACGCCAGTTGAGAAAGAAAAAGGATTAACTTTGGAGGACCCAAATGTAAGAAACCGAAATGCTCTACAAGGGAAACAGTCACTGTTAAAACAAAATCCATCACCAATCACTACGAAAGACAGTTTAGAACTCATTGAAGTTGGTAATTTAACAGATGATTTGCCAAGAGTAAGTGAGGTTGACTGGATAATTGAGGTCATTGTAGAAAACCTAGAAGTGAAACGGGACATTTTAGCAAAAGTAGAAAAGCATTGGAAAAAAGGGACAATGATTAGCTCTAATACTTCAGGGATTTCAATCCATGCGATGGTTGAAAAATGTTCTGAAGAATTTAGAAAACATTTTCTAGGTACACATTTTTTTAATCCACCTCGTTATTTGAAGTTGCTTGAGGTGATTCCAACAAATGATACAGATCCTGAAGTCTTGTCCTTTATGAAAACATTTGGGGAAGAAAGACTAGGAAAAGGTGTTGTTGAGGCAAAAGATACCCCTAACTTTATTGCAAATAGAATTGGAACATATGGTTTGCTTGTCACCGTTCAAGAAATGATAAAGGGTGGCTATTCTGTTGGAGAAGTTGACTCAATTACAGGCACACTCATTGGACGACCAAAAAGTGCTACATTTAGAACGTTAGATGTTGTTGGATTAGACACATTTATTCATGTTGCTAAAAACGTGTATGATCATGTAGAAGGAAAAGAAAGGGAAGTTTTTGATGTACCGTCTTTTATGTTAAAGATGAAAGAGAATGGTTGGCTTGGTCAGAAAAGTGGACGTGGATTTTATGAAAAGAAAAAAGGAGAAACTGGTAGTATCATCTATCAACTCAATCCAGATACATTAACATATGAAAAACAATCTAAACTAAAAACAGCTGCGACCGAAATGGCTAACCAAGCAAAAGGATTAGCAAATAAAATGAAAGCGCTTGTTTATGCAGAAGAAGATCGAGCCGGAGATTTTGTCTGGTCTATTACAAAACCAATATTAATCTATGCGGCTAAGTTAGTCGGGGAGATTGCAGACGACATCATTTCCATTGACCAGGCGATGTGTTGGGGATTTGGTTGGGAAAAGGGGCCATTTGAAATTTGGGATGCAATTGGGTTAAGGCAATCTGTTGAAAGAATGGTTAATGAAGGTGAACATGTACCCGAGTGGATCCTTACAATGATAGAAGAAGGTCATACTTCCTTTTATCAAGTAAAAAATAATCAACAATATTTTTATCATGATCAAACATATAAACAACAAATAACAAATGAAAAAGAAATCAATTTACAGCATCTTAAAAATATCCATGGAATAGTGAAGAAGAATGCTGGTGCAAGTTTAATAGATTTAGGCGATGGGGTAGCTGGTTTAGAATTCCATTCACGTGGAAATTCGTTAGGGCTTGATAGTATTCAAATGATTAATTATGCCATTGATGAAGTAAATAAAAACTATGAAGGACTTGTCATTGGAAATCAAGGGAAACATTTTTGTGTAGGCGCTAACTTAGCATTGATGTTAATGGAAGCACAGGATGATAATTTCTTTGAACTCGATATTGTTATCCGGCAGTTTCAAAATATGGCAATGAATATAAAATACTCAGAAAAACCAGTCGTTGTTGCACCATTTAATATGACGTTGGGTGGAGGAGCGGAAGTTTCACTACCAGCGGCGGCGATTCAGGCATCTTCAGAAACCTATATTGGGCTCGTTGAATTTGGGGTTGGTTTAATCCCAGGTGGTGGTGGGACAAAAGAACTTTATTTAAAAAAACTGCGTAATCTGCCAAGCGGAATCAAATTTGATTTAACAAAAGTAGCAAATGATGTATTTGAAAAAGTAGCGATGGCTGAAGTGTCAACATCTGCTGCGGAAGCATTGGAAAATGGATATCTAGATCGCAATGATGGGATCAGTTTTCATCCTGACCATCTCTTATATGATGCTAAAGAAAAAGTTCTCTCGTTAGTGAAAAGTGGTTACCAAGCACCCAAACGGGAAAAGATTCCAATTGTTGGTGATGCAGGATATGGAGCGATGTTGCTTGGTGCTAAATCTTTGCAATATGGTGGTTATGCTTCTGCACATGATGTCAAAATGGCAGAAAAACTCGCCTATGTGTTATCAGGAGGAAGAATGAAGGAAGGTACACTCATTGATGAACAAGTGATGCTTGATATTGAACGAGAAGCATTTTTAAGTCTAATCGGTGAACCGCTCACACAACAACGTATGCAACATATGTTAGTGAAAGGAAAACCGCTAAGAAATTAATGGTAAAGGAGGAAATGTAAAATGAAGGAAGCAGTGATTGTTTCAGGATCTAGAACGCCTGTAGGAAAAGCTTTTAAAGGGGCATTTTCCAGTACAAGACCAGATGATTTAGCTGCATTAACCATTAAAGAAACGTTAAAACGTGCTGATCATTATGACGCTAATATCGATGACATTATTATCGGCTGTGCCATGCCTGAAGCAGAACAAGGAATGAATATGGCACGTAATATTGCGGGTTTAGCGAAACTTGATCATTCAATCCCAGCCATAACGATTAATCGCTATTGTGCATCAGGGTTACAAAGTATTGCCTATGCATCTGAGCGCATTATGTTAGGGCTAAGTGACACAATTATAGCAGGTGGCGCAGAATCAATGAGCCTCATTCCAATGGGTGGGCATGTCATTAAACCAAATACAAAATTGGTTCAAGAAGCTCCTGGTTATTATATGGGAATGGGCTATACGGCCGAGGAAGTCGCCACACGCTTTTCAGTTTCCCGTGAAGAGCAAGATGCGTTTGCAGTCCTTAGCCATGAACGAGCTGAAAAGGCGATCAAGGAGGGGAAGTTCATGGATGAAATTGTTCCCGTTGAAGTAATAAATCGTTCGGTAGGAAAAAATAATCAGATTGAAGAAAAAAAGTTCATATTTGATACGGATGAAGGTGTTCGTCCTGGAACTTCAATGGAGGTCCTGGCTCAATTAAAACCTGCTTTTAAGAGATCGGGTTCTGTAACAGCAGGAAATTCATCACAAATGAGTGATGGAGCTGCAACTGTTCTTGTAATGGAGCGTGAAAAAGCGTTAGCTGAAGGTTTCTCGCCACTAGTGAAATTTCGTTCTTTTGCTGTAGCAGGTGTTGAACCAGAAATTATGGGCATTGGCCCTGTGGAAGCGGTACCTAAAGCATTAAACATGGCTGGACTAGAACTCTCTGACATTGGTTTATTTGAATTAAATGAGGCTTTTGCTTCGCAAGCAGTTCAAGTGATTAGAGAACTAGATTTAGATCCTGAAAAAGTAAATGTGAATGGTGGTGCGATTGCACTAGGTCACCCATTAGGATGTACAGGGACAAAATTATCGTTAAGTCTTATTCATGAAATGAAACGTCGCAATGAGCAATTCGGGATTGTTACGATGTGTATTGGTGGTGGCATGGGTGCCGCTGGAGTCTTTGAATTGATATAAACGATCTTCCATTATAGAAAGGAATGTTGAAAATGAGTAATGCAAAAGAGCGGATTTTTCAAGGTGGAGCATTTTTGACAGAAGATTTAACGGCTGATGATGTGATTACACCAGAAGATTTTACGGAAGAACATAAAATGATTGCCAAAACAACAGAAGATTTCGTGATGAAAGAAGTATTACCAAAGCTTGAAAATTTAGAAAATCATGAGTTTGAACACTCTGTTGCATTATTAAAAAAAGCTGGAGAGATTGGTTTACTTGGTGCAGATGTTCCAGAAGCATATGGCGGGCTAGCACTTGATACGATTAGTTCTTCATTGATCTCTGAAAAGTTTTCTCGAGCAGCAGGTTTTTCGGTGACCCATGGTGCCCATGTCGGGATAGGATCATTACCCATTGTATTTTTTGGAGATGATGAACAAAAGGAAAAGTATTTGCCTAAATTAGCTACAGGTGAATTGTTGGCAGCCTATGCATTAACAGAGCCCTCATCAGGCTCAGATGCACTAGGAGCTAAGGCGACTGCCACGTTAAATGAGGCTGGAACACATTATTTACTCAATGGGGAAAAACAATGGATTACGAATTCAGCTTTTGCAGATGTATTTATCGTCTATGCCAAAATTGATGGAGAGCATTTTTCAGCATTTATTGTTGAACGCGATTATCCAGGAGTTTCTACTGGACCTGAAGAAAAGAAAATGGGGATCAAGAGCTCATCAACACGGACACTTGTGCTAGAAGATGCGGAGGTTCCTGTTGAAAATTTATTAGGTGAAAAAGGGCGTGGGCATATTATTGCCTTTAATATTCTTAATGTTGGTCGGTATAAATTAGCAATTGGGAGTGTAGGAGGAGCAAAATTAGGAATTGAACTTTCAACATCCTATGTGAAACAGCGAAAACAGTTTAATCAGTCTATTGCTAGTTTCGCACTTACACAGCATAAATTGGCAACCATGGCTACAGAAACATATGCAAATGAGAGTGCTGTCTATCGTACAGTAGGTTTATTTGAACAGCGGATGAGTTCATTAACTGATGAACAATTAAGAGATGGGCGTGAAATTGCTCGGGCCATTGCTGAATATCAAATTGAATGTTCAATGAATAAAGTGACATGTACAGAATTACTTGATTATGTTGTAGATGAAGCTGTGCAATTGCATGGTGGTTATGGCTTTATGCAAGAATATGAAGTGGAACGGATGTATCGTGATTCACGGATTAATCGCATTTTTGAAGGAACAAATGAAATTAATCGCCTCCTTGTTCCGGGTACATTATTAAAAAAGGCATTAAAAGGTGAGCTACCACTTTTACAACATGCACAGGCATTAGAAGAAGAACTCATGATGATGATGCCGGAAGAAGTGGGGGAAGAAACATTAGAGCAAGAAAAATATTTATTGAAAAATGCGAAGAAAATTGTTTTACTTGGGGCTGGTTTAGCTGCACAGAAATATATGCAAAGATTAGAAGATGAACAAGAAATTTTAGTCAATTTAGCTGATATGGTTTCAGCAGTTTATAATATGGAGTCGGCGATTCTTAGAACTGAAAAAGCAATCGATCGATTAGGGGAAGAAAAGAACCAGCAGAAAATTCTTTATACACAAGTTTATGTTCAAGAAGCCTTTAATCAAATTGAAGTAGACGCAAAAGAAATATTAATTGGTGTTGAAGAAGGGGACACATTAAGAATCATGTTATCATCACTACGCAAACTCACACGTCATACACCAATCAATGTCATTACTAAAAAGCGAGAAATAGCCAAACAAATTATCGAAGAAGAGCAATATATCGTTTAAATCAAAAAACTAACCGACCATATTCAACAATTTGCAGTCCAAATAAAACACAGACTGCGAACTAACTGAATGCAGTCTTTTCTCATGGAGGTCTACAAGTTAATATTGAATAAGTTGGAGATGATCGCCTAGCAACCACAATAGTGACCCGTAAACTGTAAAAACAGCCTCGAGCGGTCACTTAGAGCCACTATAAGTGACCATAAACTGCAAAAACAGCCTCGAGCGGTCACTTAGAGCCACTATAAGTGACCATAAACTGCAAAAACAGCCTTGAGCGGTCACTTAGAGCCACTATAAGTGACCATAAACTGCAAAAACAGTCTCGAGCGGTCACTTAGAGCCACTATAAGTGACGGTAAACTGCGAAAATAGCCTCGAGCGGTCACTTAGAACCACTATAAGTGACGGTAAACTGCGAAAATAGCCTCGAGCGGTCACTTAGAGCTACTATAAGTGACCGTAAACTGTAAAAACAGCCTCGAGCGGTCACTTAGAACCACTATAAGTGACCATAAACTGCAAAAACAGCCTCGAGCGGTCACTTAGAACCACTATAAGTGACCGTAAACTGCAAAACAGCCTTGAGCGGTCACTTAGAGCTACTATAAGTGACCGTAAACTGTAAAAACAGCCTCGAGCGGTCACTTAGAACCACTATAAGTGACCATAAACTGTAAAAACAGCCTCGAGCGGTCACTTAGAACCACAATAAGTGACCGTAAACTGCAAAAACAGCCTCAAGCGGTCACTTAGAACTTACCACCCTTACGTCATCAAAATAGTCAGAGGTAGTCCTTAAAATCACGGTAACTAGATCACCAAAACAATATGATTACATTTTCTTCATGTTCGATTGAAAGATACTTGCCACGTAATGCATTCCTGTGGCGATAAAAAATCCCATACTTCTTAGTTCGTAGTTTGGTTCGACTTAGTAATAGGTTATGGGTTTTCCGCCTGGGTCATGTTTAATCATGGTTTGGGTGGTTGTTTTTTGTGTGTGAACGTTTGGGTTTCAATTCGTTCATATTTGAATTAATATGGATATAAGTACGTAGGGAGGGATGATATTGAGTCAACCATCAATGATTCATTTAGCGAATGATGTATCTATACCACAATTGGGATTAGGTGTTTATAAAGTAACACCAGAGGAAGTTTATGATACCGTAAAATCTGCTCTGGAGCTTGGATATCGTCATATTGACACAGCAAGCTTCTATGAAAATGAAGAAGGCGTTGGACAAGCCATTAAAGATTCAGGAGTTCCCAGAGAGGAGATATTCATAACGACAAAAGTTTGGAATAATGAACAAGGATATGATCAAACTTTAGCAGCTTATGAACGAAGTCTAAAAAAATTACAAATAGATACAGCAGATCTGTATCTCATTCATTGGCCAGTTCCTG
>Ga0209487_1003190_pt1 | contig 12980 bp, 14 predicted proteins | sample Poulit2012_FD_187524 | JGI IMG/M metagenome (GOLD analysis project Ga0209487, IMG submission 187524) | Agricultural soil microbial communities from Georgia to study Nitrogen management - Poultry litter 2012 (SPAdes) (version 2) | ecosystem: Environmental > Terrestrial > Soil > Agricultural land... | reverse complement strand
CTAGAACTATTATATGCTACAGGTTTACGAGTGACAGAACTAATTGAGTTAGAAATGAACGATATTCATTTGACAATGGGCTTTGTTCGCTGCATAGGTAAGGGATCAAAAGAACGAATCGTTCCAATTGGTTCTTTAGCAATCGAAGCAATGGAACATTATCTTGAGTACGCTCGACCAATTTTAGTAAAACGTAATCAAGGCGAGACGAAATTCTTCGTAAACCATCACGGCCGGCCTTTATCGCGCCAAGGTTTTTGGAAGTTACTTAAAAAGCTAGCGAAGGAACAAGGGCTTAAAAAGTCGATTACTCCTCATACTTTACGCCATTCTTTTGCAACTCATTTATTAGAAAATGGAGCGGATTTACGCGCAGTTCAAGAAATGTTAGGACATGCGGATATTTCGACGACTCAAATTTATACCCATGTATCGAAGTCCCGATTAACCGATACTTACCGTCAATTTCATCCAAGGGCAGAACGCACGTAAAGGAGAATATAGATGCAAACGTTTGAACGAATATTTCTTATCGTCCTTGATTCAGTAGGAATAGGTGCGCTTCCTGATGCAGTAAAATATGGAGATGAAGGAGCAAATACATTAGCTCATACTGCAGAACGATTGAATGGTTTACACTTACCACAATTAGAAAAACTAGGATTAGGTAATATCGCGCCAATAAAAGGGGTTAATAAAGTACAAAATAGTTTAGGTTTTTTCACTAAAATGGCCGAGGCTTCCGTCGGAAAAGATACGATGACTGGCCATTGGGAATTAATGGGTTTGAAAATCGATCAACCTTTCCGGACCTTCCCTAATGGCTTTCCAAGGGCATTAATCGAGACCTTAGAAGCTAAAATAAATCGAAAAGTAATCGGAAACAAAGTAGCTTCTGGTACGGAAATTATCGAAGAACTAGGCGAAGAACACCTTAAAACCGGAAACATCATTGTCTATACCTCTGCCGATTCCGTCTTGCAAATCGCCGCCCATGAAGAAGTTGTTCCGCTTGAAGAATTGTACTCTATTTGTGAGGTTGCTAGAAAATTAACATTAGAAGAACCGTATATGGTTGGCCGTGTGATTGCCCGTCCATTTATTGGTAAGTTAGGTTCCTTTGTTCGGACAGCTAACCGAAAAGACTATGCGGTAAAACCATTCGGAAAGACCGTGTTAAAGGAATTAGAAGAAGCAAATTTAGACGTTTTAGGTTTAGGTAAAATTAAAGATATTTTTGATGGTGAAGGTATAACTGAATCGATTCGAACCGAAGACAATGACGATGGAATGGTTCAACTTGATTCTGTTATAGAGCGCACCTTTCATGGACTAGCTTTTTTAAATTTAGTCGATTTTGATGCGAAGTATGGTCACCGGAGAAATCCTTTAGGATATGGTCGAGCACTCGAACGTTTCGATGCGCAACTTGCACTTATTTTACCGAAGTTAGGGAGAAAAGATTTACTTTTCATTACAGCTGACCACGGAAATGACCCGACCTACCATGGTACCGACCACACTCGGGAATATGTACCGTTAATTGCTTATAGCCCAAGGTTCACCCAGGGCAAACGATTAGAGGAGCGAACTACTTTTGCCGATGTAGGAGCGACGATTGCCGAGAATTTCAATGTATCTGCAGCTAACGGTATCAGTTTTTTAAAAAAGCTTAAATAGAGAAAGTCGGTGATTAAGCGATGCGAATGTACGATATTATTGAGCGAAAACGTGATGGATATGAGCTTTCAAAAGAGGAAATCGACTTTGTTATTTCCAGCTATACAAAAGGTGAAATTCCTGACTATCAAGTAAGTGCGTTATTAATGGCAATTTATTTTCAGGGAATGTCTGAAGTAGAAAGTGCTCATTTAACAATGGCAATGGCCTATTCTGGTCACACACTTCATTTAGATTCGATTCCTGGTATTAAAGTCGACAAGCATTCGACTGGAGGAGTCGGAGATACGACGACGATTATTTTAATCCCGTTAGTTGCTTCTTTAGGTATACCGGTTCCGAAAATGAGTGGCCGGGGTCTAGGACACACTGGGGGAACCGTCGATAAATTAGAGGCGATTCCTGGTTTTAATGTTGAAATTACAAAGGATCAATTTATACAAATAGTAAAAGAAAATAATATGGCAGTAATTGGCCAACTTGAAAACTTAGCTCCCGCTGACAAATTGCTCTACAGTCTACGTGATGTAACGGCGACTGTTAATTCTATCCCGTTAATTGCAAGTTCGATTATGAGCAAAAAAATTGCTTCCGGAGCCGACAAAATTGTGCTTGATGTAAAAGTCGGTCAAGGTGCCTTTATGAAAACAATCGATGAAGCAACCGAACTAGCAAAAACAATGGTGAAAATAGGGAAAAGGGTAAATAAAGAGACGGTTGCTATTTTAACGAACATGGACCAACCTCTAGGGCAATCTATCGGAAATGCACTAGAAGTAAAGGAAGCGATTGAAACATTACAAGGAAAAGGTCCTGAAGACTTAACGAACCTCGTCATTGAGCTCGGTGCTTATATGGCTGTTTTAGCTAATAAAGCCGAATCTATAAAAGAAGCAAAATCTATGTTACGTGAAAATATAGAAAACGGAAAAGCAATTAACTATTTACGAAAATTTATTACCGCTCAAGGAGGCGACCCTCAAGTAGTCGACAACTTTAGTTTATTACCGACAGCGGAGGAACGAATTGTAATCAAGGCAAAGCAAGAAGGGTATATCGAAACCTTAGTCGCTCACGAATTAGGTAGGGCTGCAATGTTACTCGGTGCTGGACGGCAGACGAAAGACGATGTCATTGACTTAGCAGTAGGAATCGAACTACATAAAAAGGTAGGCGATTCAGTTTATAAAGGAGAACCGATCTGCACTATTCATACAAATAAAGTCGATAATGATGTAGCTTCATCTATTGTCGAAGAGAGTATCTTTATTTCAAAGGAGAAGCAAAAATCTCCATTAATTCTCGATGTTTTCGGAGAATAAATTATTATGAAATTAATAAAAATATAAATCCTTACATTCAATGAACAAACAAATCATTGGGTGTAAGGATTTTTTTATTTGAAAAACATTTAAAGCATAAATTACCAGTTATATTTTTTCGTTAGTTGGTAAAACTAAGTAACACATCTTTATGTTTGGAGGGAATCGAATGAAAAAATATACGATACAAGTTTGTTCAATTATGATTGTTTTTTATACATTGCTTGCTTTTAACAACGTAGTATTAGGAGAAGAATTAAGGAAAGAGGAAGAATTACAACTTACGAAAGGAGCTAAAGCCTCCCTTTTATTAGAACGAGACACGGGAGAGATTTTATATGAACAAAACGCTCATGAAAAGTTGCCACCAGCAAGTTTAACGAAGGTAATGACTCTACTTCTCGTTATGGAAGCGCTTGATGAAGGACAGATTAAAGAAGATGAAATTATAACTGTAAGTGAGCGTGCGGCTTCGATGGGCGGTTCACAAGTGTTTTTAGCTGCGGGTGAACAAATGGCGGTAAAAGATTTAATAAAAGCAGTTGCGATTGCTTCGGCAAATGATGCGAGTGTCGCTTTAGCCGAACGAATTGCTGGTAGCGAACAAGCCTTTGTGAAGCGAATGAACGAAAAGGTAGAAGAGTTAGGTTTAAAGAATACAAAATTTCAAAACTCTTCTGGGCTTCCCGCTGAAGACCATTATACGACAGCGTATGATATCGCAATGATGTCAAAAGAATTGTTACGTTATGAATCAATTACGGATTATACATCTATTTACGAAGATTATTTACGCAAAGGTGAAGAAAATGAGTTCTGGCTCGTAAATACGAATCGACTCGTCCGCTTTTACCCTTATGTCGATGGTTTAAAGACTGGTTATACAAAAGAAGCTAAGTTCTGTTTGGCGGCGACAGCAGAAAAGGACGATATGCGTGTCGTCTCGGTTGTAATGGGAGCCGAAACCTCAAAGGAACGTAATCGAATGACGATGGATTTGATTGATTATGCCTTTAGCCATTATGAAACAGAACGGATCTACAATCGAGGCGAAAATATTAGTCATTACATTCATCTGCAATCAGAAAAACATCATTATAAATTAAAAACGAGTGAATCAATTAGTTTACTTCGCAAAAAAGGGGAAGACAAACTTGATTACGAAACAGAAATTAAAATTGATAAAGATAAACCTCTTCCAATTGAAAAAGGAGAGCAGATTGGATCGATTATCGTCCGTACCCCTGATGAAAGGATTGTACAATCACCAATTTATACCGATGAGCGAATCGATTTAGCTTCGATTGGAACGCTTATGAAACGTACTTTAAAAATGATTGCGAAATATGAATGAAAAGTTCTAATTTTGTCTGATTGAAGGAATATCGAAAAGGAATAAAGAAAATGGACATACGACTTTAAAAAAGAGGAGGAATAGTATGGCTTTAAAAACAAACTTTTCCGTACGTGATAGGGTATTAGTCGTTCGTCCTAAGGGTGAGATCGACCACCATGAATCCCTCGCTTTACGTAGTGAATGGCAAAGACAAATGGAAGAAAACACTGTTCGCCACGTTCTTTTAAACTTAAGCGAAGTTGATTTCATGGACAGCTCAGGGATTGGAGTTATTTTAGGTCGATATAAAGAGGTAACCGCACAAGGAGGGGAGTTAGTCGTCTGTCAAATGACAGAACCGGTCGAACGATTGTTCCGCATGGCAGGACTGCACAAGGTTATTCGTGTGGAAAAAAACGAAGAAGTAGCGTTATTATCTTTGGGGGTGGCGTCATGAAAAATGAAATGGAATTAACCTTTCTTAGTGTAAGTGAGAATGAATCTTTCGCCCGATCTACTGTAGCTTCCTTTATCACACAGCTTGATCCGACTTTAGATGAATTGACCGAAATAAAAACCGTCGTCTCAGAGGCGGTAACTAACTCAATTATTCACGGTTATGAGGAGCAAAAGGACGGTCGAATAACGATTACATGCCGGATCTATGAAAGCAATGAGGTAGAAATATCGATTATTGATTATGGAGTAGGAATAGAAAATATCGAATTAGCAAAAGAACCTCTTTATACATCAAAGCCGGAACTAGAGCGTTCAGGAATGGGTTTTTCAATTATGGAAAGTTTTATGGATCAAGTGACGGTTACTTCAACTGTCGGTGTAGGAACGACGGTAACGATGCGGAAACAAATTCAAAAAGTAACCTCGACTTGCCACTAGGTGAAAATTATGGGAAATACTGAAGTAGATCGTAAAAAAGATGAACATTTGTCTTATGAAGAAGTAAGAAGACTCATTGCTGAAAGTCAAGCGGGAAATAAGGAAGCTAGAAATTATTTAGTGGAGCGAAACGTCCGACTTGTGTGGTCTGTTGTGCAACGTTTTATGAATCGTGGTTACGACCCTGACGATTTATTCCAAATCGGTAGTATCGGCTTAATTAAAGCAATCGACAAATTTGATTTGTCTTATGAGGTACGTTTTTCGACTTATGCTGTTCCGATGATTATTGGAGAAATCCAACGTTTTATTCGTGATGACGGAACGATTAAAGTAAGTCGGACGTTAAAAGAATTAGGGCATAAAGTTAGACGTAAAAAAGAAGAATTGACGAAACAATTAAAGCGAAGTCCGACGATTTCAGAAGTGGCAGCAAGTTTAGATGTTACGCCGGAAGAAGTCGTCCAAGCCCAAGAAGCAATTCGTTATCCACATTCGATTCATGAAACAGTTTATGAAAATGGTGGAGAACCGATTACTCTACTCGATCAAATTGCTGAAGAGGATATTGGTTGGTTTGATCGATTACTTTTAGAAGAGGCAATCAATCGACTAACCGAAAGGGAACAGCTTATTGTGTATCTACGTTATTTCAAAGACCAAACACAAACAGAAGTAGCTAAACGATTAAATATTTCTCAAGTTCAAGTATCCCGACTGGAGAAGAAGATATTACAACAAATGAAAGAACAAATGCAACGAAAATAGAAGAAACTTCGAAGGAATTCAAAGGGGAGCTTTGAATTCCTTTCGTCGTTTCTTATTTCTATTTATAAGTATTCGTTGTATAAATTTTGTTTTGTCAGTCAAACTAAAAAACAATAAGTAGAAAGGACAAAACGGATGAAAACTGAAGTATTGATACGAATGCGAAAAAAAATTAAATGTAAAGAGAAAGAGACGATTACCTTACAAGATATTGCACTGATAGAAGCGGATGAACAAGATAAAGAGCAATTACAACAAGTACCAATCCATACGATTTCTAAAAAAGACGGTGAATTTCTCGTCATCGAGGCCTTTATGTTATTAGCTATTTTACGACGGGTTGCTCCTATGTATCAGTTTGAATGTAAAGGTCCAGAGGAGACAATTATCGAAGTTGAACAAAGAAAACGAAAGCCTTCGTTAATTTTTCTTTTTATCGTATGGATTATTTTGTTCGTCGGCACTGCGATGACGATTATGAATTTTCATTATGATGTGAGTATGCCGGAAGTCCATGAAAAGTTGCATTATTTATTAACAGGTGAACATGAATCAAAACCTTATTACATTCAAATTCCCTATTCGCTTGGCCTAGGGGTCGGTATGATTTTGTTTTTAAATCATTGGTTTAAAAAACGAATTAATGAAGAACCAAGTCCACTTGAAATTGAGTTACATAAATACGAACAAGAAATCGACAATTATATTCGTCACTTTGAAAATGAGTTAAACGATGAAGAGCGTCATTTCTAACATCATTGAAATTATAATCGGCTTTTCAAGTGGCTTGTTAATTGGTGGAGCTTACGTAGCCTTACTTATTGTGCTCGGTGTTATTCCGAGAATTATCCAATTAGTTCGTTATCGGCGACTTGTCTCTTATATTATCATCGCTTTACTTTTAGGTGTTGCAACCGGAACGTTTTTTACCTTTGCGGAACAGCCGATGTACTTCGTCTCTTTCGTTCCGCTTTTATGGGGAACTTTTCACGGAGTTTTTAATGGAATGCTTGCAGCAGCCCTTGTTGAAGTATTGAACGTATTTCCTCTGTTGTCGAGACGTCTTCGCTTAGAAAGATATTTATTAGTATTGCTTACTGCTCTCGTTTGCGGTAAAGTATTCGGATCATTATTTCAATGGTTGTTCTTAGAATAATTACACTCGTTACGTCCTTCAATACTACATTACAAAGTAAGGAGAAGCTATATGTCTTATCTATTTGTCCAAAAACAAATTAGTAGAAATGAAGCATACATGAAAGAAGAAGTCGGTGCGAAAGTTTCTTATGATGTTGACTTCCGAGAAGTAGTCGTTCTTCATCGAAAAGTGCAACTTTACTATATTAACGGTCTTGTCGACGATGTCACTGTCGTACAATTGTTGAAAAAGATAGTTGAAATTAACGATGATGAAGTTGAAGAAGAAAAGTTAGCCAGCATTATTCAAAATCGACTCATTAATTTACAAGTGGATCCTCATACGAGTATGGAGAAAATTACTGATGAACTACTTAATGGTTTAATCGCCGTCTTTGTCGATGGTGAACGGGAAGCCTTCGTTGTCGATGTTCGTTACTATCCTGGCCGAGAGCCCGAAGAACCAGATACGGAACGAGTTATCCGAGGTTCAAGAGATGGTTTTACGGAAAATATTATAAATAACACAGCATTAATTCGGCGGCGAATTAAAGATAAAGGGTTACGAAATGAAATCGTTCGTGTCGGTACACGTTCTAAATCGGATATATGTATTAGTTACATTGATTCGGTTGCAAATGAAGAGTTCGTAAAAATTATTAAAGAAAAATTAGAAGAAATTCACATCGATCAAATTGTGATGGCTGATAAAGCTTTAATTGAACTTTTTTTTAATAAAAAATGGAGTCCCTTTCCAATCGTCCGTTTTACGGAACGTCCAGATGTAGCGGCGCATCACATTTTATCCGGTTATGTCATCTTAATTGTCGATACATCACCAAATGTGATTATGATTCCAACGACGTATTTCGATCACTTGGAACATGCAGAAGAATTTCGACAGACACCTTCTGTTGGAACGTTCATTCGTTGGATTCGAATAACTGCTGTTTTGGCATCGGTATTCTTACTTCCGATTTGGTATTTATTCATTAAAGAGCCAGATCTTTTACCAGAAGCCCTATCATTTATTGGACCTAAAGAGATGGGTAATGTTCCAATTGCTCTACAAATTATTTTAGCAGATGTTGGGGTAGAGTTTTTACGCATGGCAGCGATTCATACACCGACCCCCCTTGCTACTGCTTTAGGTTTAATTGCGGCTGTCTTAATCGGTGATATTGCTATTGATGTGGGCTTATTTAGTCCGGAAGTTATTTTATACGTCGCTGTAAGTACAGTTGGATTTTACGTTACACCTAGTTATGAGCTAAGTGTTGCGAACAAAATTATGAAAATGTTTATTTTACTCGCATCTATATTTTTTGGTGTGTATGGATTTTTAATAAGCTCTACCGTAAGTTTAATATATCTTGTACAAATGAACGCTTTACAAATTCCATATATGTGGCCATTTATTCCGTTTAATTTACCAGCTTTTTTCCGCTTCGTGTTTCGCTTGCCGATCTCGATTGATACTAAAAGGCCTCGGATTGTTCGACCGAAAGATTTAAATCGTCAATCATTATAATTATTTTATGTTATCGAACATGTTAGAGTGGATTACGGATTATAATGATGAATACTTTCGTTTTCTTTCATAATATGGTACATTGTTTCTATTGAATATACCTAAGTATCATTAGACAATAGTAGGAGAGAAATTTGATGTTACAACATCATCCGTTTATGGTAAATAACGAAGGTCACTTAGAAATTGATGGAGTTGACACCGTTCATTTGGCAACACAATTTGGAACACCATTATATGTATATGATGTTTCCCTTATAAGAAAAAATTGCCGAGCCTTTGTCGATACATTCCAATCATTAGGGGTAAAATCAAAAGTATCCTATGCAAGTAAAGCTTTTTCTTCAATTGCTATGTTACAAGTAATTGAAGAAGAAGGACTCGGTCTTGATGTCGTATCAAAAGGTGAATTATACACTGCAATTAAGGCAAATTTTCCTGGGGAGAAAATACAGTTTCATGGCAATAATAAGAGTCGTGCAGAATTGGAAATGGCGCTTGAGTATGGTGTCGGAACGATTATAATAGACAACTTTTATGAAATTCAATTGTTAGAACAATTAGCCCGCGATAAGCGTAAGCGGGTAGACGTTCTGTTACGCTTAACACCAGGAATTGAGTCGGAAACTCACCGATATATTATGACTGGAAATGAAGACTCTAAATTTGGCTTTAATGTACAAAATGGACAAGCTGATGAAGCTTTTAAACGGGTGAAAGATAGTGAATATTTAAATTTACGTGGTATCCACAATCATATCGGTTCGCAAATATTTACCACAAAAAGTTTCGCTCTATCGATCGATATATTATTCAACGTAATAAAAAAATGGTACGAAATTGATCGATTTATACCTGAAGTTATTAATTTGGGTGGTGGCTTCGGTATTCGCTATACAAAAGAGGACGAACCACTCCCACTTAAAAAGTATGTTGAAGCAATCGTTGAACAAGTTAGTTTAAAAGCTAAAGAACTCGATTTTCCACTTCCAGAAATTTGGATTGAACCTGGTCGTTCAATCGTCGGTGATAGTGGAATTACGTTATATACAATTGGTTCGATGAAAGAAATCGAAGGAGTTCGTAAATACGTTGCTGTTGATGGGAGCATGGCCGATAATATTCGTCCGGCTTTATACGACGCAAAGTATGAAGGAATCATTGCAAATAAGGCATTAAAGCCTCCTGTCGAAACAGTATCAATCGCTGGAAAAGCATGTGAATCTGGCGATATGATTATTTGGGATTTACAAGTTCCAGAAGTTGAGCATGGTGATATACTTGCTGTTTTTTCAACGGGAGCCTACGGCTATGCAATGGCAAGTAATTACAATCGTCTACGCCGACCAGCTGTCGTCTTTGTTGAAAAAGGTCACGCTAAAGTCGTCGTAAAGCGTGAAAGCTTAGAAGATTTAATAAAAAATGATGTAACATATATTGATTCTGCACAAAAAATTGAGTAACGTTTTATATAGGACAAATAAAGGGGATGAAAATAGCGATGAAAAAAGGATATATTTTAATGGAAAATGGTAATAAAATTGAATTCGAATTGTATGAAAAAGAAGCTCCAGGAACAGTTGAAAACTTTACGAAATTAGCTCAAGATGGGTTTTATGATGGATTGACGTTTCACCGGGTAATTCCAGGTTTTGTTAGCCAAGGTGGTTGTCCAATCGGTAACGGTACCGGTGGGCCTGGTTATACGATTAAGTGTGAGACAGAAGGTAATCCACATAAGCATGTTGAAGGTGCTTTATCGATGGCCCATGCGGGGAAAGATACTGGCGGTTCGCAATTTTTCATCGTTCATGAACCACAACCACATTTAGATGGAGTTCATACTGTATTCGGTCAAGTTACTTCTGGTGTGGAACATGCAAAAAATATGTCAAATGGCGATGTGATAAAAGAAATCGTCGTTGAATAATTTATTTTTCTTTTTACTTATTCTGCTTTTGTCTTTTTACGTATTCGTTATCAATTCGTCCTTAATAGAAAAGCGTAACAATGAGTCCAGTTTTCACATATAATAAAAGAAATCTAAACTATAGAATAACGAAATAAAGAAGAGAACTCATTTAGTTCTTAAAATAACGATAAATGAGGAGTTTATGATGCTAATACGTTATAAAAAAAGCCAAGAAAAAATTGCGATGGGATTATTATCGTTTATGCCAGAAAATAACGATGTTAAATCGCTACAGCAATTGATTCGACAGTACGAATCCGATGATACTTGGCACCTTTATTTCTGGCGAGAAGATGAAGATATTATCGGTTTAATTGGCTTACGCATTGATAAAGACGAACGTGTAATTATCCAACATATATCGGTAAATCCATCGTTTCGAAATAGTGGTATAGGTCGAACAATGGTTGCTGAAATTTGCAAACTTTATGCTGATCAATATGAAGTTTGTGGTGATGATGCAACAGAGCCTTTTTTACGTAAGTGTAGTGCAGACGAAACAGATGCATTGTAAAGAAAACCAGCAAAACTGCTGGTTTTTTTCTATCATTAAAGACGTTTACAATTAAGTTAGGCAAAAATTATAAAAGAAAGTATAATTGTAAGAGAAGCGCTATTTTTAGAAAGAGGTTAATCGATGGAACGACAATATAAGGTCAAATTAGATTCCTTTGAAGGTCCGCTCGACTTACTTTTACATTTAGTTAATCAGATGGAGATTGATTTATACGATATACCAGTTGCGGAAATTACTCATCAATACATCGAATTTATCCGTGCGATGGAACGGATCGAGTTAAATATTGCTAGTGAATATTTAGTAATGGCCGCGACACTATTAGAAATTAAAAGTGCCATGTTATTACCAAAAAAAGAAGTTGTATTAGATGACGATGAATACGAAGAGGATCCACGTGACCAACTAATCGCACAATTAATTGAATATCGTAAATATAAAGAAGCAGCCGAGCAGCTACAACAGAAAGAACTAGAAGAAAATGAAATATATACCCGTCCACCGATAACTTTTGACAATCTATTAGATGAGGCACCACAACTTCCCGGTGATGTATCGCTCTATGATATGTTAGATGCTGTCGATCGTATGTTGCAACGAAAGTCGTGGAATCGACCTTTAGAGACGACGATTCAACGGGAAGATTTATCGATTGAAGAGCGAATGGAAGAAATAATCGAATTAGTTGATAAGGCGGAGGATGCAATTGCCTTTGAACAACTTTTTCCTTATCCAAGTCGAAGTTATATCGTTACGACCTTGCTAGCAATATTACAGTTAATTAAAGCGAACAAAGTAAGTTGTATGCAATCTTCTCATTTTGAACCAATCTACGTATATAGAAAGGGTAGTTGAACGATATGGAAACTGTACAATTAGATACAGTAAAATTAAAAGGGATCATTGAAGGATTGTTATTTGCTTCTGGAGATGAAGGATTAACGATTAAGCAGATGAGCGAAATCATTCAAGTCGAACCGAAGCGAATCGAGCATATTCTCGAAGAATTATCCTTCGATTATGAACATGAACAACGCGGAGTAATGATTTTACGTTCTAATGAAGTATATCATTTAACGACGAAGCCCGAACATAACGAATATTATAAACGTTATATTCAAAATCCTCGTTCGTCAAGAATGTCCCAGGCAAGCTTAGAAACGTTAGCAATTATTGCCTATCAACAACCGATTACGAAAGCTGAAATAGAAGAAATTAGAGGTGTAAACAGCGATTATGCAATCCAAACTTTAATCGCCCGATCTTTAATTGAAAAGGTAGGACGAAAAGATACGGTCGGTCGGCCGAATTTATATGGTACAACGAAAGAGTTTTTAACTTATTTTGGCTTGACGTCCCTTGATGATTTACCTCCTTTACCGAAAGATATAACAAAAGACCAGGTTGTAGAAGAGGCAGATCTTTTCTTCGATGACCATATGAAGACAGAAGAGACTTAAATAATAAAGAAAAAAAGAGTCGTTTACTATAATAAAGTACGATATACATAACTAAATTTAGCTGGACTGAGTTTATTTGAGAGGGAATAACTCAGTCCTTTTTTATTTTCAGCCTCGTCTTTATTAGATAGATTTAACTCATTTTATAAACGAAACAAGCATACGATTAAAGTAAAGGAATTAATAGCATGCAAGAGGGGTTGCGAAAGGGATGCGAATTAAGGTAATTGTAATCGTTTTATTATTAATTGGTGCTCTTTTTTTTACTGAAAGAGTTGGCCATGCTTATTCGGGAGCAGTTTCAGCAGAACAAGCAATTGTAATCGATGGTAATTCGGGCAGGGTCTTATTTGATAAGAA
>Ga0209487_1003189_pt1 | contig 12980 bp, 13 predicted proteins | sample Poulit2012_FD_187524 | JGI IMG/M metagenome (GOLD analysis project Ga0209487, IMG submission 187524) | Agricultural soil microbial communities from Georgia to study Nitrogen management - Poultry litter 2012 (SPAdes) (version 2) | ecosystem: Environmental > Terrestrial > Soil > Agricultural land... | reverse complement strand
ACAAACTCGAATCCATCCCGGGGTTTCAAGTCGATCTCACCGAAGACCACATTCGGGCGCAGCTGCTCGATCCGGGTGGCGTGATCTGTGCGGCAACTGCTCAATTAGCTCCAGCCGACAAGAAAATTTATGCGCTGCGTGATGTGACCGCCACCGTCGACTCGATGCCGCTGATCGCTTCGTCGATCATGTCCAAAAAACTGGCCGAAGGCACCGACACTCTGGTCCTAGACGTCAAGACCGGATCGGGCGCGTTTATGCAACACGAAGCCGACGCCCGACAACTGGCCGAAAAAATGGTCTGGCTCGGCAATGAACACGGCGTTGCGACCACCGCGGTACTCACGCGCATGGACACCCCGCTGGGTTATACCGTCGGCAACGCGATCGAGGTCGCAGAAACCCTTGAAGTGCTGGCCGGTGGTGGACCCGACGACGTGGTAGAACTCACGCTCACGCTGGCACGCCACATGCTCGCCGGCGCTGGCATCGAGGCTGACCCCGCCGAGCACCTTGCCAACGGCAAAGCCATGGATGCGTGGCGCGCGATGGTCACCGCCCAACACGGCGATCCGGATGCACCACTACCCACCGCAAGCCACGAACAGACCGTGACCGCCACGGCATCGGGGGTCGTATCTCGCATAGATGCCAGAGCTGTTGGTGAAGCCGCCTGGCGGTTGGGCGCGGGCCGTCAATTCCAAGGTCAGCCCGTCCAAGCCACCGCCGGCATTCGCCTGCACGCCAAACCCGGCGACAGTATTACCGCAGGCCAGCCGTTGTTTAGCCTCTATACTGAAACTCCTGAGCATTTCGCTGCCGCCACCCAGTTGCTGGAGACCGCTGTCGAAGTAGCCGATAACTACACCACACCTGATGTGATCATCGACGTTATTCGTTAGTACCACGTAAGGCCCGACTTGTTGGACTTTCTTGAAGAGCTCATCCTCGATGCCGCCGATGCATGGTGGATGCCGCTCGCGGTATTCCTGTTGTGTCTCATCGATGGGTTCTTCCCGGTCGTGCCATCCGAATCCCTGCTGGTCGCACTGGCTTCCATCTATGATCAGGGCAAAAACATCAACCTGGTCAACTTATTTTTCCTCGGCTGGTTTGGCGCTTTCATCGGCGATCAGGTGGCCTACTGGTTGGGCCGCACCATCGGAGTCACCCGGTTTCGGTGGATGCGCACCCGCTCTGTCATCCGGGCCATCGGGGGCGTACGCCAAACCCTGCACCACTCCGGAGCCTTGGTTGTGATCACTGCCCGGCACATCCCCGGCGGTCGCGTCGCGGTCAATTTCATCGCCGGCGCCACCCGCATGAAGCTCATCAAATTCATGAGCCTCGACTTCATCTCAGCTGCCATTTGGGCCGCATATTCCCTTGCCATCGGCTACTTCACGGCCGGCTGGCTCGACAACACCGTGCTCCAGATTGCGTTGGCATTAGTCTTCGCGACGCTGCTGGGCTGGCTCATCGACCGGGGAATCAAACGCTTCATGCGCTCGCGGTTTGATAAACAACTCCATCAAGATGCCGACGAGACGCAAACTGGCCTAGACTCGGACTCGTGATGAAACACGAATCCACTGACATCGAAGCCCCAGGCCCAGACGACGAACTCAATCTTGATCCGTTTGCCCTCGATCTGGCCAGCCTGCCGAAAGTTTCCCTTCACGATCACCTCGACGGTGGACTCCGCGTAAGCACCGTTTGGGAACTGTCTCAAGAGATCGGCCACGAACTGCCAGCTACATCCGAAGACGAACTTGCGACCTGGTTTGCTGAAGCCGCCAACGCTGGCTCGCTGCCGAAATACCTCGAGATGTTCGACCACACGACCGCTGTGATGCAAACCGCACCGGCACTAGAACGTATTGCGTATGAGTTTGCGATGGACCTGGTTGAAGATGGTGTGGTCTACGGTGAGGTTCGCTGGGCCCCGGAACAACACACCCGCGCTGGCCTGACCCTCGACGAAGCAGTCGATGCCGTCACCGCCGGTCTTGAACGAGCCATGGCCGAACTCGATGGCCGACTGCAAGTGCACCAGATCCTGTGTGCCATGCGGCAGAACTCCGTGGAAAATGCCCAGCACATCGCCGAACTCACCCACCGCCACCGGCCAGCAGGTTCAGTCGTGGCATTCGACATCGCCGGGCCCGAAGAAGGTTTCCCAGCTACCCGGTTCGCCGACGTATTCGCCTGGTTAGACCAACGATTCGTACCCATCACCATCCACGCCGGCGAAGCCGATGGACTCGACTCGATCGCCGGAGCCTTAACCTCGGGTCGAGCGCTGCGTATCGGTCACGGCGTGAACATCATCGAAGACCTAGCCAACGTTGAAATCGATGACGACCAAGAAATCATGGTCTGGGGCGATGTCGCGAACCGCACACTGTATAACAACACGGTGCTTGAACTGTGCCCCACGTCCAATATCCAGACCGCCGCGGTTGAAGCGGGACCCGAAGACGACCCGCTGAAAAATCATCCCTTCGATATTCTCTACCGTTCAGGCTTCTCGGTCACCGTCAACCCCGACAACCGTCTCATCTCCGGGGTCTCCTTGACCGACGAACTCTACACGGTGGCAGCCGTCTACGGCTACACCATGGTCGATCTGCTGGAATTCCAACTCAACGCCGTCACCGGTGCCTTTCAAACCGAGTACGCCCGCGATCAGCTCCGCGAGTTTATCGAGTTTTCCTGGATGGACGTTATCGCCGGTGTGCACGACGAAGATGACCCCGATGCGCCCGTGTTCTTTGTCGAATTCGAAGACGATGAGCAGAAAGACTAATCCTATTCATGGCTGATACTGGACTTCAGCGTTTAGTATGGATCACCGCCCAACTGCGCAAATACTGTCCTTGGACCCAAGAGCTCACCCACCATCAATTAACCGAATACCTCATCGAAGAGGCATACGAAGCCGTCGAGGTCATCGAATCTGTTCCGGAGCGCGACTGGGACACCGCCGCTGCGCAGAACGGTACCTACGAGGAGTTTCGCAAAGAACTCGGTGACGTACTCTTCCAGGTCACCCTGCATTCCGCCATCGCCGAGCAAGCAGGAGCATTCACCGTTGACGACGTCGCGGATGCGATCAGCGAGAAAATGATCCGGCGCAATCCGCACGTCTTCGACGCCGATGGTCGATTACTACCAGAAAAGCAACTCGGCGACGTCACCGTCGAAGACGTCGAAAAGAACTGGGAACGCATTAAGCAAACTGAACAGGGCGATGCGGCTGGGACCGAGGATACGGCACGCTCGTCGATCTTTGACCTCCCGCCCGGTCTGCCCGCACTTGCTGCAGCCGCGAAGGTTGTGGATCGAGCAGGACGCCAGGCGGTTGATCCATTTGGTGCTGAACCCAGTGATACGTCGGTTACGGTCGATGTGACTGCCGACGATGTTGGCGCTCAGTTATTTCAACTTGTGCGCGTCGCCCGTGCTAACCATGTGGATCTTGAAGCTGCATTGCGGCAGCATGTGTCTCGCTTACGGTGATTTTCGCCAGCGTTCGAGCTACGCATACCAATTTTACAAGAAGAAAGATCCACAGTCATGACCGATACCGTCACTCACAACAAGCCCACGCCAGCATTTATAGGGTCCTCCTGGCTCGCATTAACCATCGGGGTTGCAACATATCTGATCCGCTTATTTAATTCTCCAATGGAGCTCAATGAGATGGGCTAATATTTCACGGTTCTTGTACTTTGGCTCTACGGAGCCGTTTCGTTGCAGAAAACTGTTCGTGACTTGGCAGGCTTCAAAGCACAGAAGAAGACGAAGAGCCCGAATACGAAGCACCGCCGCAGCCACCACACTAAACAGACCGCCTGGGCTCCGCAGATGACCAAAGCCACGCGAGGAGTATAATAACCCCATGGCTTTGCGGGGCAATTAGAGCCAGGGTCGCAGGGGCTTCAACGCGAATTCAACCGCTCATGCCATGGGGTGCCGGTCTCGCCAGCCTGAAGAGCTTAGGACCTCACAGTGTTGCGAATCTGCCTCGAAAATCCTCTCCATTTCAGCTGCAAATCCCGGATCAATAATCTCCACGTTGGTCTCGTAGTTATAAGACAGCGAGAGACGATCGATGTTCGCACTGCCCACGGTGGACCATTCGCCATCAATGGTCGCGGTTTTCGCGTGAATCATCGAGCTTGCGTAGAGCAGAATCGTAATGTCGGCATCAAGTAGCTGGCCGTAAAACCCGCGAGAGACCCAGTCGGCGACAACGTGGTTGGATTCCTTGGGAACCATAACCCGCACGTCAACTCCGCGGCGTGACGCCTCAATCAGTGCCTGAACGATCTGTTGATCTGGGATGAAGTAAGGCGTTGTCAACCATATGTACTTGCTTGCCCGATCAATGGCCTTCAAATACATTTGCCGGATTGGATAGACCAATTGCACCGGCAGATTCGCATTCACCTGTACATGAGGGCGCCAGTTGCGCGGCGGGGACCATTCGTTTTGATCGTCTGCGGCGTGTAACTCGTTCCACAGTTGTGCAATCGAGTGCTGCATTCCCCATACTCCAGATCCGACCGCTCGGATGTGGGTATCTCGCCAGTAGGCGGCGTAGAGCGAGCCGATGTTGTACCCGCCCAAGAATCCAATGTGGTCATCGACGGTGAGGACCTTGGAGTGGTTGAGGCCCGTATGACGAATCGGGCCTTTCCAAAACCGCATCCCGATGACGGGCAACCGCACCACGCGAACCTTTTCAGAAAGCTGCCGGTAGAAGGAACGAGGTACCACCAGATTGGCGAAGCCATCGTAGAGCACATGCACTTTCACTCCGCGTTCGGCCGCAGCATTAAACGCATTAACGAATTGTTGGCCTACCTCATCTGCTTTCCAGATGTAAGTCTCCATCAAGACGGTATGCTGCGCAGCATCGATCGCTTCAATCATGTCCTCGTACAGCTCCTCACCAGAGGTATAGATCGTGAGGTCTGAATCGCCCAGCTGGGTGTGGAATGTGCCTGGGTTCGGTGCGCGTCGTTGCTCGCGGTCACTATGCACAAGCCAGTCAGCCACTGCGACCCCCGTTGCGGCTAATACCGGAACAGCGACCGCAGCTGCTGCTGCAATGAGGCTCGCGGTTTTGAGCACACCGCGTGCTTTCGGTGTACGAGAAGTACGACGGAGAGATTTCATGCTTGCAGTGTACTTTTCTACTGCAGCGTCAGCCTAGGTGTAATGCACCGTGAGACTAACTCGACCTCGGTGTGCAGTCTGGAGTTTTTCGTATCCTCGAGCAGTATCACCAGAACACTGCAATGGCAATGTTAGTGAGCGTCAGACCACCCACACTGTGCGCCAGGTCATAGAAACATGCTCATCACGTTTGACTTTACGACGGCCAATCACTGCTGCGATGAGAAAGCCGATCAATTCAGCGAAATCTCGGCTAGATGCGTTATGGTTCACAGGTAACCCCCGAAACTGGCCTTTCCTAGGCTTTTAGGTAAACTGATTGATGGTCCAGCAGTGGGCTCTATCGATACCACTTTTAAGGAGGATCGTGGAGCAATCACTGTGCGTCCACGTGGCTGCCGAGGTCCTCCCAGGACCGATTCGCATTACGGCAGAAGGTCATCTGACAGCTGCCAATTACCAATCTTTGCTCAACGCAATCGCGCCGGCTCTAATCCTTGAGGATTGCCCGAGCATTACCATCGATCTGACGGCAGTCACGCATGTCGAATCTGGTGGTCTTCAACGACTAGAGGACTACATCTCGACATCTCGAAATGAAAAGAAATCACCGACTCTCAAGATCGTTGGCCTGAACGTAGGCGCCGCATCGTCAAATCGTTCCCAGCACCATGTCAGTCATGAGTTCGACCCTGTGGGGGACACGGCCGTGCGAGAACTGATGTCGCCGATCGGCCCCACCGTGTTAGCTAGCCACCCCTTGGGTCAGGCAGCTCATGAAATAAGCGTGTGGGGCGAGCCAGTGGTGGTTATGGATGTTTCGGATAAACCAGTAGGTGTGATTACTGAAGACGATCTCGATTCGGTAGCGCTCGATGATGCCGCAACACTGGTGGCGCTTGATGATACCGCCGAGTTCGACAATGCTACCGACTGGCGCAAAATACCATGCAGTCGCCTGGTCGAAGTACCCCAGCAAGTTCTGTATGTAGACGATCCGATCGAACGCGTGCTGGCGCAGTATGAGCAAGACCAGGTGCATCCCTTGCTCGTCTTCGATGGGCAGAATGCCGTAGGCATCATACATCCGACGTCAGTCTATGAATGGTGTGCTGAACACGATCCGAGCACGCTCACGAAATTGTTAGACCAGCCTGTAGCCGAAGGTGTTCTGGGAGATACGACACCTAGCTCGACCAAGTTTTTAGTTAGTTCACGAAAAGAGGACGTTCAATGACCAAGATGCTGGATCCAGTAACCGGTGCGATATCGCGGGTGTCTCAAGCAACGGAAGATATCACCATACAAGTCGGCCAAATGGCTGCCGGTGGCCACTGTGTCGCCCAACATGAAGGCCGAGCTGTTTTTTGTTCGCCACGCGATACCTGGCGAAACGGTCGTGGCCAGAATCACTGGTGAAGGCCCATCGGGACGATTCTTACTTGCCGATACCATCGAGGTCCTCACTCCCTCAGAATTTCGTCGGGCACATCAGTGGAAGCTTGCCGAATCTCCGCGAGCATATGCGGCAGGACGACCTCCGATTGCCGGGGCTGAATTCGGCCACATTGTGTTGGAGCACCAACGTCGGATGAAAGCGACAATTTTCCGCGACGCGATGGTGACCCTGGCTGGAAAACAACCCGAAGATGCCGAAATCACCGTGCAAGGTATGGAGGGTGACGGCTCGGCTGGACTCCGTTGGCGCACCCGAAACACCTTCGTGGTTTCTTCTGGCGGACGATTGAGTATGCCCGTCCATGGCTCTGTGCAGAAAATTCCGGTTCGCAGTGTACCGCTGGCTGTTGACGAACTCGACGCCTTAGACCTCTGGGATTATGACTTCTCTGGGGCAGCCAGTGTCATCGTATCCACCCCTACTCACGGGCGTGAAGCACTCCTGAGCATCACGCCGGAACCCCACATCACCGCTTCGGAAGAGGCCCTCAAACACCACATTGATGCCTGGCGACGGGAACTGGCCGATTTGCCTGAACATGTGTCTGTTGTCGAAGTTAAACCGTCGCCCCAAGCCGGGATCAAACTTGACGTTATTCCCCTCCAAGGACGAAATTGGGTCAGCGAAGACGTGGCGTCAAAGGCCCACGGCACGCATAATTTCCGTATCTCAAGTCAGCGCACCTGGCCTGTCCATAAAGCGGGACCGGAAGTGTTAGTCAATGCGGTCTTGACCGCCACAGCGGCCCAGCCCGGTCAGACAGTGCTGGATCTTTATGCCGGGGCGGGTCTCTACTCGCGGTTCTTGGCAGAGGCAGTCGGTTCCTACGGGTCAGTGGTGGCCTTGGAACCGGGGCCGGTTGCCAGTTTGGATGCGAAATTTAACCTGCAGGGTATTCCCCAGGCCACCGTGGTTCACAAAGACGTCAACCGTGCGCTCGATGATTGGCTGGGCATTCCTGCAGACAGTTTACTGACGGGTGGGTTTAGCGGAGGACCCGTGGATACCGTCGTGCTCAACGCTCCGCCTCAGGGAGCCAAGAGCGCGACCCTGGGCCGTATTGATCGCGTACAGCCCGACAAAATTGTGTATCTGTCGAGCCATACGCCCTCGCTCGCCCGGGACACTCGATGGTTGGAAAAACACGGTTGGACGTTAGACTCCGTTGACGCATACGATCTGGCTCCAAACACGCAACAGATGCACGCGGTCTGTGTCTTTACCAAACCCTCGGTCTAGCACTGCCGGATAACGGTCGTGGGGAGGCAACCCTACCGAAGACTACGGGCTCAATTATCGAACGTAGTTTTCGGCGGGGTCTTGCCGATCGATTCCACGAGTTCGCGAGCAAGGTCGCGAACTTTGACGTTGCGCAGATTTGACACCTCAGCCAACATATCGAAGGCTTCCTGCTGGCTGCAGTGCTGTTGGGCCATGATGATTCCAACTGCCACATCGATGGCGGTTCTGGACTCCATGGCCTGCTGGCGATCCTGCGCAGCTTCGGCCGCCGCAGCGATCCGCAGCGCCACGGTCAATGCCAAAGAGGTCAGCGAAGCGAAGTCCTGCGCGTTGGCGATGTCCTCTTCACTAAAGCTATTGGGCTCATGCGCGTAGAAGTTCATTGCCGCTGAGGCAGTGTCACCTATTGACAGCGGGACAGCCAGCACACTGCGGATATCGGAAGCCCGTAACGTCAGGATGTAGTCAGGCCAACGCCTCTCGTGTCGTACATCGTGGGAAATGATGACGGTCCGATCAAGCTGTGCTTGGAGGCAGGGACCTTCTTCAAAGCCCGCTTGAATTTCGTCGAGGTTTTTCGCGGTCTGGTTACTATGCCCAGCGACCGTCAGCCGTTTTTCTCGACGGAGCAAGATGCCGCAGTTGGCATCCGGTTCGCCAATGACTTCGGTCGCTGCCAGTTTGGCCACTTCATTGATAAATTCCGCAATCTCGTGATTGCTGGCCAACAACATATGCAACGATTTGGCTGCTGAAGGTGCGGCATGTGTGGAATCCACGATGAGGCCTTTCCAACGATCTCTGACCGTCATTGGGTCAACCTTGCAAAAATAGTCTACGGCAGTTTATGTATCTCGACTGAATGTAGCACCCGGGGATGTTCCCGCGACGCTAGCCCTAGGACATTCGCAGGGTAAATAAGAGTATTGGAACGATGAAGAGACCTAGTCCAAGCCTGACGGCTGGAGTCAGTGCCCGGTCACCCGCGATGGCGCCCAACGAAATAATCAGCAGCACGGTGGCGCTAAAAGTCATCCATACCATCAGCTGTACCCCGCTTTTATAGTGCGCCTGAATGTTGTTCTCGGTGCTCTCCCCAGTGCCGTAGTTGAAGATACGGGGATATCGCGTAAGGAACGCACAACCTAGGATGGTGTCCAGTAAAAATACTGCCGGAATTAGAATCTCCCACGGGGAGCCGTAGCGGTTTACTGAACCATCTGCAGCGAAGTGCATGGGGATTTGTTCTGGCATCGAGGCAATACGAAATATCAGCCAGGCGGTGTAACCGATAGCAACCACCACGCTGCCGATCAGCAGCAACCGGTGAAAGCATCAAGAGTAAATGTGGGGTGTGGGCGGCTCCGCTTGGTGGGGTAGTGCAGCACCCCTTCTTCGTCACGATAAGGTACGCCACGGCGTACTGCTTCCACGGAGTTGTTAGTTGGTTCCTGTGCTGAAGTATTTCCAGCCTGGGCCATTTTTCCTCTGTTGTTCATACCGGCGTTTAAGACTCAGCGAGCAGGAATCAATGCACGCGCACGAAAACTGCCCTAACCCGGGTTTACTATAAAGCGTAGTTACTATGTAGCATAGTAAGTCGATGCCAGCAGTACAGTAAATGCGTTTTGGCGCGCGCTGAAGTACACTCCAACCAGAAAGAGACTTCTCTGTGTCCACATCACAAAAAACAAGCTCCACCCGTCTGTGGTTGATGCCAACTCTGATCGTCCTCGGTGTCGTCGCTGCACTGGTGGCGGTTTTCTTTTGGGGTAGGTCGACTGCCACACCACAGGCTGATGCCGAAACTCCCGCAGCACAGCAAGACGCAGAGCAGGCCGAAACACTCCCTGCTGAACTCGTCGACGAAGTCATCAGGCGAGATCCAGACGATCCATTAGCCATCGGTTCCACCGACGCCCCGGTGGTCATGGTCATGTTTTCCGATTATCAATGTCCCTTCTGCGCTCGCTGGACCGAAGAAAGCCTACCTGAAATGCAGCAATTCGTGGATGACGGGGATCTTCGTATTGAGTTCCGAGACGTCAACATGTACGGAGAAGACTCGCGTCGGGCAGCACGAGCCTCGGTAGCTGCCGCTGAGCAAGGACAGTTCACGGAATATCACGCTCAGCTATTTCCTAAAGGTGACACACTTTCAGATTATTCCGCCGAAGCCCTGACCGACATCGCCGACGAGATGGGCATGGATACCGAACAATTTGAAGCGGACATGGAATCCGAGAAGACCACAGAGACTATCGACACCAATGAACAACTCGGCCAAGAGCTCGGCGCATATTCGACCCCTGCATTCATCGTAAACGATACGACTGTCGTTGGAGCTCAACCCACTGACGTCTTCATCGACACGATCGAAGAGAAGCTCGAAGCAGCGCAGGAGTAAAGCATGGATGTAGGTTTTCTCACTGCATTGATCGGCGGGGCACTGGCTCTGCTGAGTCCGTGCGGTGCGTTGTTGTTACCGGCCTTTTTCGCATCAACGGCAGGGTCCGGGCCGCGGTTGTGGGCCCACGGCGCATTGTTCTCGGTAGGGCTGCTCGTGGTGCTTGTGCCCTTAGGACTGGGTGCTGGTGTCTTAGGTACCCTCTTTGCATCGCACCGTGATGTCATCATTATCGGCGCATCCATCCTGATGATCGCCCTTGGCATTATTCAACTGCTGGGTTTCGGTTTCGATCCTTCCAGGTTCGTCCCGGGAGCGCAGCAATTGCAAAAACAAGCAAACCAACGAACCGGTTGGCTCAAGACCCTGTTGCTGGGTGCAGTCAGTGGTGTCGCCGGTTTGTGCGCTGGTCCAATTTTGGGTGCGGTATTGACTTTAGCTGCCGCGAGAAACGATGTGTGGGCCTCAGGGACGCTACTGGCCGTCTATGGTCTGGGCATGGTCGTCCCATTACTGATCATCGCAAGTGTGTGGAATAAACTCAGCCCCAGCGGTAAATCCAAACTGCGGGGTAAGACTTTTACCGTCTTTGGCCGTGAGTTCCACACGACCTCGGTTATCGCCGGCATCATTATTATTGGGGTTGGCATCTTGTTCTGGGCAACAAATGGTCTGGTCACGATGCCAGAGTTATTGCCAGCAGGAGCTTCAGCATGGCTGCAAGAAAGCACCGCAGTTTTAAGTAACCCACTAGTCGATGCAATATTATTGACGATCGTCGTCGGTATCATTCTGGCGTTTTGGATCCGTGCCCGCTACCGCAAGGCGCACATGCTAGCGGAACAAGCGCAGGCAGAACAATCGTCGGAGACATCCTAATGGAGAGGCTTCGAGAAGTGCGAGCAATCACTTGGCATAAGTAGCATGTGTAGCAGATGCAATCGCTACACTAGAGCATGACTGTTTGTCATAGGCACCCCAACGGTGACCACACATTTTTCCAAGGAGATTGCACTCATGGCATTTATTGACGCCATTCATGCTCGTGAAATTCTGGATTCCCGCGGCAACCCAACCGTTGAAGTTGAAGTGCTGCTCACCGATGGCTCACTGGGACGTGCCGCCGTGCCATCCGGAGCATCTACGGGAGAATTTGAGGCAGTAGAACGCCGTGACGGCGATAAAGAACGCTACCTGGGCAAGGGTGTGACTGGCGCCATCGAATCCGTTAATGATGTCATAGCCGATGCACTCTACGGGACCGACGCCACCTCCCAGCGCGACGTCGACCAGCTACTGCTAGATCTTGACGGCACCGAAAACAAATCGAAACTCGGCGCAAATGCCATCCTGGGTGTTTCGATGGCAGTGGCCAATGCTGCTGCTGCCTCGACCGACCAGCCATTATTCAAATACCTCGGCGGTGCCAATGCACACGTCCTGCCTGTGCCGATGATGAACATTCTCAACGGTGGTGCGCACGCAGACACCAACGTCGATATCCAAGAATTCATGGTGCTGCCAATTGGGGCTGCGACGTTCGCAGAGGCCCTGCGCTGGGGGACTGAGGTCTACCACAGTCTCAAAGCCGTTCTGAAGAAAAAGGCCTCAGCACCGGACTCGGCGATGAAGGTGGTTTCGCGCCGAACCTCGACACCAACCGCCAGGCCTTAGAAGTCATCGTCGAAGCCATTGAAAAAGCCGGCTACACCGTCGGCGAGGAAATCGCTCTGGGCCTCGATGTAGCTTCGTCGGAATTCTTTAACGATGGCAGCTACACGTTTGAGGGTGAACAGCGCGATGCTGCGGCCATGATTGACTACTACGCTCAGCTGGTCGAAGACTTCCCAATCATCTCGATCGAAGATCCATTGGACGAACAAGACTGGGCCGGTTGGACTGATCTCACCGCCAAGCTCGGCGATAGGGTCCAGCTCGTGGGTGATGATCTCTATGTCACCAACGTCGACCGCTTACAGCGCGGGATCGATGAAAAAGCCGGCAACTCAGTGTTGGTCAAGGTCAACCAGATCGGTACCATGACCGAAACCTTCGAAACCATCCGAGTGGCACAAACGAATACATTTGCCTGCGTCATCTCGCACCGCTCGGGTGAAACCGAAGACACCTTCATCGCCGACCTTGCTGTGGCTACCAATGCCGGCCAGATCAAAACCGGGGCTCCGGCACGCTCCGACCGGGTTGCTAAATACAACCAGTTGTTGCGTATTGAAGAGGAACTGCACGACACCGCACGTTACGCCGGTGCGGCAGCCTTCCCACGACTGGCACGCTAGAACGCTCAGCTTCAACACCGCGGCCGAACTCTCCGGCCGCGGTGTTGATGTGTCAAGACCACTGTGTGAAGCTGGGGATTAACTGATAATCCACCCCGAAGTCGTGGTGGCGTCCGTCCGAAATGGGGTAGGGCCCACTACACTGGGGAGACCATCAACAACATTCCGGGAGGTGACCACATGGTGCAAAAGAAACCTCGCATGCCCAAGAATGTGCAGCCGCCGCGACCGCCACAGCGTGACGCCGAGCAGGACGACGAAGTCATCATCACTGATGATCCCGCACCCGTCACCAGGATCTCTCGGAAAACTTCGGACCGTGCCGAACCTCCGAAGCACAGAGTCGAAGAGCCGCCGGTCGAAGAGGAGCCCGCACCGGCACCGCGAT
>Ga0209487_1003188_pt1 | contig 12983 bp, 7 predicted proteins | sample Poulit2012_FD_187524 | JGI IMG/M metagenome (GOLD analysis project Ga0209487, IMG submission 187524) | Agricultural soil microbial communities from Georgia to study Nitrogen management - Poultry litter 2012 (SPAdes) (version 2) | ecosystem: Environmental > Terrestrial > Soil > Agricultural land... | reverse complement strand
TTCATTTCCTTTGGAACTATATCCGAAGGAGGTGCTTTGTAATGAACCTCTTCTTTCCCTATACTACCTGAAACAATTACCATAGGTTCGGACGAAGTTCTATAAGATCCACCTTTAATAAAGCGAGAGTCAGAAAATAGAATCTCATGCCAGTTATTAATTAAGTCTTCGGATAGTGTTGTTGCATAATTCTCTCGAACTTCTACCATTAGCTCCGCAATACCTCTAGCTTTAATATCTCTTATTTGGGTAGTTGCATCGTGTAATCCCAAGCGATTTTGAATGGACGACATCACATCCTGACGACTGTGATACTCCCCTTCTATCTCCGCAGACTTTATAGCCTCGCTTATCATAAACTGAAGAATAGCTTCTTGTTGTACTTCTTCAGTTAAGCCATCTATCATGCCTTTTACTACACCTGTTTCCATAGCAAACTCCAAAGCGATAGCATCAATTTTCGATGCATCGTAAGTAAAGCTAGGCCAGTTTTTATGTTGCCAATTGTATTCCATGAGCCGATAAATTAGGGTAATCGACTCAAATATAGTGAAAAAATGAGCCGATTAAGGCGTTTAATCGGCTCAAAAGAAAAAAACTGTTTTTGCATATAAACTTTAGTGCTAACTATAATAGCACATCCAATCAAATTATTTCGAAAGATATTGTCATAAACATATTGTTGTGTTTGTTTTCTTTTTAAATTATCTATACATATACTTTGATAAACTTAGATTATGATATAAGCACTATGCGGCTTGAAAATATGTACGTCAATCTTCTGATTCAATTTCGATAACATCCCATTCTTCATGATTGATATCAGATAGAACAGAATCAAATCTATTTTTATGAATAGCAATACATAACAAATGTGTTGGCCGTGAAAATCCAACATAAGCCATTTTGCTAGTCTGCTTGACTTTCTCTTTTCCTCCTATATTACTTTTAAGTGTGTCGACTATGTTTACACCTTTTAGTTGATTGCGTAATCTTTCTGATTCGTAATTACCATATCCTCTATTGTAAAATGTCTCCAGATATAAAGTCGCTGTGTGAGTTTGTCCTTTGGTAGAGTGCACTGTACCAATTTCAATGTTTATTCCATCAGAATTATATATGTTTGACTCCGACTCATCTTCAATATCAGCTACATTGATTTCAGACTCTCCATTTATGAAGTTTTTGGAAGAAGTTATAGTTTTCTGAAAAACAGAAAGAAATGATGGAATATAGTCTCTAATTGAAATGATCGTTTCTTGACTTTTCCCTCTTATACCTCCAATAGACCATTTATAGAGGTTTAATTTCAGAGTCTCATATTCCTTATCTTTATGGGTTTTAAAGAAATTAATTAATTTTCTTTTAGTGAAAACTCTTTTATTTTCATCAACTACATTTTCTAAGCGAAGAATCTTTAAAAGTGCATTTAAAATATTTTTACGTAACGATCCTAAAGTTTTTTTCTCTTTGTCATAATACAGAATATAATCTGCCAGTACTTTAAAATCTATTTGGCGACTAGAATTAGTACTAGTAAAGTGAAGCCAATAATCACTTAGACCTAATTTATCAGGATCATCATGTTCTTTTCTCCAAGCAATCGCCATAAATTTATGCAAGGGATTAGTAGCAATTGCACCAGATGCTTGAAGATCTTTTATTTTATCTGCAAAAGCAGGAAGCACCAATTCCTTCGTATTATCCTGAAAAACAAATATTACTGGTTTTATGTCAATAACTGAACCATCAGAATTAAGGTTTCTTCCTTCTACTTTATTAGATGTTAGAGCAAGGTTTTGAACTAATGCTGCAATTCTTGGGCTTAGTCGATGACTTCCATTTATAAATAGCACATTTTCTCGGAAAGTCCAGATGTCTTCTATATGTACAGATCCACCATTATAAATAGCTTGATTCTTATCACCTATTCTTTGAATTATAGATTGAGTAGACTCTTCTGAGTGAAAGACCTTTTCAATTAAATCATATTGGTGAATATCCATATCTTGCATTTCATCAACAAATACATATAAAAATCTATTTTGCAATATCGACGGATAATTACTTATAGACTTTAGCTTGAGGTTGGCCAACAAATATGCATCATCAAAATGAAGATATCCTTTTTTTAATAGGTTTATCTTTAATTTCAATAAAGACTTATAGGTTTTCCCTTCAGGATTTTTTAGTTTAAATGTCTCAGGTGTACCATTTAAGTATGAAATTAAGTTACCCTTCGTGGTTAATCGAATCGATTTCAAAAATGTCAAACCATCTCTTTGTCTACTTAAATAGTTTTTAAGACCTACATCTCTAGTGTTTAAAAAGAATCTTTCAATTTGTTCATCATAAATTTCATTATCGATTCGAAACGGTTTTTGTTTATATTGATTTGTATAGAATGGTATCGCTAGAAATATATTAACAAAACTTTGAATGGTCCCTACAAAATTTGGATAAGCAAAAAGATTTGGACAATGTCTTCCTATTCTTTGCTTTATCTCATCTACTGCTGCATTAGTATGAGATATCACCAATACACCTCGACCATTTTCTAATGGCATATACTTTTCCAAAATTAAAAGCTTTGCCAGAAGAGCAGTTGTTTTACCACTTCCTGGTACAGCTTGCAAGTCAATTGTATCTAGGTTACGGATAAAAATTCTTCTTTCTTCGTCAAACACTTTTCCGTCAGGTAATAGTATTTTTTCAGCGTATTCAATATCCTCATCTGATATTTTAATTTTCTGCGGCATATTTAATGGCATTTATTAGATAAATAATGCTGTCTTGATCATTCTCTGAGTCAATATTAATCATTCTTTCATTTGGGGGTTTAATTAAATCCTCATCAATTTTATCAGCCATTTGATAAGCAATTTCCGTTTTCTTCAACCCATTATTAAGCAATTTTTTTGCAAGAGCTTTTTCAAAATCTGTATCCCAATCTGTTCTTGAATGAATTTTTTTACAAATCTCTTGGAACACTGCTGATAAAGAAGGTGACTTAAATAAAGAATATTCCAATGTCCAATTTGGTGCGACGAAATATTTTACTACTTGCTCTGACTTTGCATTGATTGATTCTATGGCACTTTCGTTTTCGCGAACTACCGTATCTACGTCTCTTTTAATATATTCCTGATTACTTTTTTCATACTCCCGAATATCTGAATCTGTAATAACAGCCACAGGAATATTCATATTTGGTCCTTCTTTTCGTATATAAATTTTTGAATAATGATCAAAACCTGTATGACCTATATTAACTATAGAAACCCCATTTTCAGTCAAGTTTACTCCAACTGCCTTGGCTATGCTTGGTATTAATATTTCTTCAGCCCACCCTTCAACTAAAATGACTCCTTTAGCAAAGAAGAGATTAGCCTTAGTTGTATCAAGAAACTTTTCAAGAAACTTATAGTTATCAGAATCAAGTTTTGTATATGAGGCCCCCATAGGGTAAGCATTATTTGAAGCACAGATAATTAAATTTTCAAGTTTTAATTTAGATGCTAAGTTTGGACTATGAGTTGTCAAGATTAACTGTATTTTTTCTTCGTGCTGTAATGCTTCTATGATTTGCATTTGTGCTTGGGGATGTAGGTGAGCTTCAAGTTCTTCAATCAACCCTAACCTAAGACCATTCCAATTTTTCTTTTGTAGGTGGAGTAACTCCGAAGCCATAAATAGTCTATTTAAAGTGCCTAAACCAGGGTTAAGTTCATCCTTTATTGAGAGCTCAAGTTTTTCTAATATATTTTTAAGGTTATTACCAAGAACGCCGAAATTAGATTCTTTATCTCTAGAGTAAAAAGCTTGAATAAACTTATCTATTTCAGCCTTCAGTTCTTTTCCCTTTAAACTTTCACCAGTAAGCGCAACTCCATCTTTATCAGTACCCTCGAAGTATTTTGCAACATGTTCATTAAAATCTTGGAATAGGTCTACTAATAGGTGATCTTGGTCTTTTCCTTTAAAGGCTTCATGTCCTTGAAGGATTTGAGTTAACCTAGAGTTCTTGCGCGGTATTAACTCTGACTTCGCATCTCTTAATGGTTTTAAATAGGTCGTCTTTAAATACTCTCTGGCCTCAGCTGTTAATTGATAACCAGTTTCGTCAACACCTGCTCTAACTTCTGTTGGATGGATATATTTATCGTCTAAATTTCTAGTAGCATCATAAATTAACCTTAGAAAAGGCTTTGCATCATCATTTTCACCATTCCATCCTAGCCATTCTGTGAAGTTCTTGGCTTCATTATCTGAAAGTTCATCAAATCTTATTTCAATTCTTAATCTATCTGATCCATCATGAAAATCATCCCAATCTAATCTAAACCATTCGTAACTATGAGTTTTTAAAGTAAGTTTTATTGCATCGACAATTGCACTCTTCCCTGAGTCATTTTCACCAATCAATACATTTATTCCTGTAGTGAAATTCAAATCTAAATCTGGCTTTTCTAAATCAAATGTAGAGTTTTTGCCAAACTTTCTAAAGTTCCATAGTTTAAGGTTTGATAGGTACATAATTCAATTTCTTCTTTTAAGTTCAATTAGAGTATGGTTAAAAACAGCTTTTTTTATTTACTGTTTACTTGCAAATGGAAAAATAAATAAACTATTTGTGGTGCATATTTTTTTTCCAAATAACGTCAACAAAATTATTTACATGGCAATATCATTTCATGATATTTATACATCTAATGCGTTTGTATTAATTTATTATAACACACCAATCATAAATAAAGTTAATTTAACAGTGCTTTTGTAACCTAAATACTTATTCACTGTCTGTAAATGAATACATGTAAACCTAGTGAATTTGAGTGAGAACTTTTATTCATTAATCATTATAGACCTCTTATTCAGCACTAACTCACTCTATTACAGCGCTTTACATAGTACTAAAAATCAGCTAATTATCACACATTGAACAGTTTGTATAGTCCAATAATACTAGCAATAATTGCACCTATAATTTTTATCCACCAGAGCAGATTTTTCAGCCAAGGGTCTTTAGAGAGTTCTCGATTTTCATTCTTCGGATTATTTACTTTACCACCACCTTCGGCATGATTTACTTGAGCTCCTGAGGAATTTTGTAAATTTATGTTTGTTACAGAACCTGGCTTTTCTTCATTTTCTGCAGTATTTAACCATTCATTAAAACTCTTCCAAGATTTTAATTCTAATAGCTTTGTCAAAAACTTACGTTTATCATGATGTACAGAGTAGCTATATTTGTTTTTAGATAGAATCCCCAGATTTGATAGTCGAGTAATAACCTCTAAGATTTCTTTTGGACTTTGCTTATTTAATAGATATGGTTCTCCATTAAGTAAGCCTTCAATTGCATATAAGGTTTCTTCATAAAAATAGCTATCAGCATCAAAATGCTTGTCGACAATTACATAATTCTCTTTGATAGACTCAACAATTTGAGATGTGTAATATCTGCTTTTTGCATAAAATCGATTAGTATGACATTCATTAGGGTTATCCTTCTTTTTACAAGTCTTTAGATGCTCTTTGGCATCTTTATCAATTAAACGTATTAGTTCATTTAGATAAATTTTCTTACTGTCATCATCTAGATGATTTCTCAATTCTTTTTCGAGTCCATTTTTTAAATCTTGAGCAGAAGGAATAGGTTGGATGCTTTTCCAATTTCCATATTCATAAAACTCTCGAGCTTCGCTTTTAATAACATCCTCTTTCGTCATACTTTTATTCTAAATCACTCTCTTTAAAAACCTCATTCAATAAGCTGGCTTCTACTTTTCAATCTCATAAAACTGAACCTTTAAATAATAGCTTTTATCAAACTCTTTACACCTTGAGTTAACCTCCTCTACAATATCCTTTTGAATTGAATTTATATTAGAGAAATCTTTTTCTCTTCTGGGAGTTTGTTGAAGAGAAAGCATATACCCTATAGCTTCTTTAAGTTCTTGTTTGAATTCAACAGCAATTAAAGACCATATATAACCTAAATAGTTTTTAAGCAATAAGAATTCAAATTCATTTTTAGGTACTTTATACTTACCAGAGTCAGGTGAAACAAACTCTCCATTACGCCTCCAAGGATGAGCAATAATATTATTTCTAAACTGTCTTAAATTCCACTTTTTGATTTCGTCATAAACAGGTTTAACTATATACCGAATTTGATTAATCCGAATTTTATATTGAGGGATACGTTTACAATTAAAATATTTTTTATACTCTTCATTAAAATTTTCTAGCTCAAGTATCATGTGAAATAAAAGAAAGTTATTTCCTTTACTATTTTGATATAGCAGCCAAGTTTTATTTACAGTTTGGTTACACTTATATAAAATGAATAAACTTTGATAAAGCTTTATTTCACTTTTTTTATAGTTTAATTCACTCATTTTTCACTCTTCATTTAACCTACAACTCCCCCTTAAAAGCCTGATCCAACAAACTGCTCTTTAAAGCTTCTAAATTCTCTCGCTTTTGAGTGTAGTCTAAAACCAAAGCATCTATCTCAGCAAAAAGAGCATCTAGCTTTTGAACGATTTTTTGTTGACGTTCTTTCTTAACAGGAAGCGGAACATCTAAATTATCAATATATCTTTTACTAATATTTGGTTGTGCTCCACCAAAAGAATCTAAAATGATTTTCTCCCTAATCATCAATAAATAATAGTACAGATATTCTTCTATAAATAAACCCTTATCATTTTGGATGGAACACACAGCTTGATTTGTACATGCTTCAATTCCTAGTATACCTAATTTACCAGCTGTAGCACCATACATTGCCATCAACAATGTACCCTTAGGAAATATCTTAGCTGATGAGTTTTCCAGACCCTTTTGAGTAATATACTCTAAATTCTCTACAATATTTTTATTGTCATTCAACTCACCAGATTTTAACCAAGGAATGTTTCCACCCCAATAAGATTTTATAGATCTTCTTGGTGTGGCACCACTTTTTGTAAAGGCTAAATCCTTTATTTTAAATATATTTTCTTCTTTTCGAATTTTCCCAAACTCCTCATCCAACACACTCAACTTTAAAGCTTCTGCTTGTGCAATGTTTTGGTCGATTAAAGCTAAAGAAGCATCGATTTCGGCAAATAAGGTGTCTAGTTTTGAAAGTATACGGCGCTGTTCGGATAGCGGGGGAAGTGGAATTTTTACATTTTTAACATAATCATTAGTAACCCTTCTTAATCCAACTGCTCCACTCATATTTGCCACTCCTTTATTTATAAACTCTTCAGTCATAAAGAAGTAATAAATAAATTCAGGTAATATTTTTTCTGATGGTCTAAAAACAAAAAATTCACTTGAACCAAATCCTATCCCATTTACTAAGTCTTTAGCTACACCAGCTTTTCTGTTTTGAAAACAAGGGGTAACTTTGGCAAGAAGAACATCATTGTTTTCAAAATAAGTATATCCTTTATATACATCACCAATTTTTCTTTCTTCCTTAGGTATAAATTCTATTTCTTTCTCATTTAAATCCTTCATTGGAACAAATGAACAATTTAGATTTGATAAATCCCTAACTTGCGTTTTACTAGGTCGAAATTTTGCAACTTTTGATAATGTTATTTCTTCCCACTTACCTTTTTTTAATATTTCTTTCTCTAATGTCAATTCTCCCTTACCCATTATTTTAATTATTTATTTTAATAGAACATGGATGGCGCTGATTATGCTGATCTTCACTGATACTAAACCTGCTAAATTTTTGTCATCAACTCTCCGATTCTTAACTTTCAATCAATCGTTCTATTTCCTCTAAATGTTGATCTATTTTCTCATCATTAGCCTTCAATTCTGAAATTAATTCCATTGGCGAACGATGTATTATTTCCACAACTTTATTGGGATTCTTTGCACTGATATCGTAATCTTTAATATCGCTAACTTTTACCGTCCAATCATTACAGTCATCACTAACCTTTTTGTTGGTAGTATTTCGTTTTTCAGGGTTTTTAAACAACTCTAAAAACTCTTCGAAATGCTCGTAAAGGATAGGTCTATTTTTGGTTAAGTTATAAGGCGGATTTACTTCATAATACCAAATTTCGGAAGTAGCACCTTTACGATCGAAGAATATGATATTGGTTTTTACGCCACTATATGGCAAAAACACACCACTTGGCAAACTAACAATGGTATGCACATCGAAATTTTCCAATAAGTCCTGTTTAATAGCTTTAAAAGCATTGTTTGTTTGAAACAGGACTCCTTCGGGAACAATAACTGCAGCACGCCCTTCCAGCTTTAGCATCTTCATAAAGTGCTGCATGAACAGCATTTCGGTAGCATTTGTTTCTACTGGGAAGTTTTGCTGAATCTGTGATTTTTCTTTTCCGCCAAAAGGTGGGTTTGCTAGGATAATATCATGACGGTCTTTCTCTTGAAAATCACGAATATTACTGGTTAGTGTATTTCCTTTATATAAATTAGGGCTTTCTATACCGTGCAATATCATATTCATCATTCCCATTACGTAACCTAGAGAAGTTCTTTCTTGGCCATAAAAGGTCTTCTTTTGAATAACGTCCATTTCGGTAGGTGAGTAATTAGCTCTTTTCTCTTCGGTAGTAAGAAAGTCAAAAGCTTCTACAAGAAACCCACAGCTTCCTGCAGCTCCATCGTAAATACTTTCTCCTACTTGTGGATCAACTGCCTGAACCATTGCCTTTATAACCGACCTAGGGGTGTAAAACTCCCCTGAGTTTCCTCCATCAGACCCCATGCCTTTTAATAAGTTCTCATAAATATGAGAGAGCTCAAAAAGCTCATCGGAACTTTGGAAGTTTAATTCATCAATGATATTTATTATTTCTCTTAGTGTATGGCCACTAACAATACGGTTATCTAAATACTCGAAAATAGCCCCAATTTTATACTTCATAGAAGTTGGGTCTATTTCATTGATTTTAAAGCCTTTTAAGTATGGGAAAAGCTGAACATTAACTACTTCCATTAAGTCATCGCCAGTTAATGCTTTTAAGTCTAGTTTACCGTCTTTATCTTTAGGTGCAGCCCAATTATCCCAACGTAAATCTTTTTGCAATAGGAACTCGTATTCTTTTCCTTCCAGCTCCGCTTCATCGGCTCTGTTAAGCTCATAATCGTTAAGGAACTTTAAGAACAGAATCCAAGAAATTTGTTCTGTATAGTGCATTGCTCCACTAATTCCATCGTCTCGCCGAAGGATATCGGTAATACGGTCTATTTTATTTTGTATTTCACCCATTAATTAATTCTACTTTTATAATTCTGTATTAATATTTTTTAACTAACCTTATATATCTGTTTCTGCAAGTCATAATACGCATTAATAATGTTACTTGTACTTCCAAAGGCTTCTTTTGCATCTTTGGTTGTTCCCAAGTTAATACGGATTAAATCTGTAAGCTTGCTTCGTCCTAACTCTTCGATTCCGTGTTGTTCATACACGTTCAGCACATACTCTAAAAACTCTCTGGCTTTTAAGTTTTTATACACCGTTAAATACTTATCCTTTCGAACGTCATTCGCTCTATCGGTTCGTGTTTTAATGTCTGTACTAAACGAAATATGTGCTAGAATGTCGAAAATATCGGTATCTGGCGAAGCTATCATTTTTTGCATAGCTTGCAATTGCTCCGTATCAAACCCTAATTCGCTTAACTGGATTAAAAGCTCAGTTCGTGTTTCAGGATTCGCCCAAGCTTTACGTAGTTGTTCCTCATTTTGATATAAATGTGGTAAATCTCCCACCAATTTTTCTAAAAACTGTTTAGCGGTTAAAGGCTTTCCGTTTTCATCTATATAGCGTGTTTCCACATCGATAACTTTAAGCTTTCTCCCGTTAGATAGTTCAACTATTAATTTCTCTGGCGTTTTGGAAGCTTCTTCTTCCTCTCGGTTATTTTCCTTTTCTTGACCTTCTTCTACTTGACTATCTAAACCATCTAGTTCTTCTAATGCTTCATACTCTTCTTCTGTGGTAATGATATCCCTCTCTTCCACCTCAATTTGGTCTTCTGGAATACCATCCCAATCTTTATCGTAAAACTTATTACTTGCTCCAACAAAGTCAATAATGGTAAAGAAGTCTTTTCCTTCATACAATCGAGTACCTCTTCCTATAATCTGTTTAAATTCTACCATAGAACCAATAGGAGCTGTAAGAACAATATTTCGAACATTACGAGCATCGACTCCTGTTGTCAGCATCTTAGAAGATGTTAGTATCACTGGAATATCTTTGGTGTTATCTTGGAAAAGTTCTAAAAGCCTTCGGCCAATAATTCCTTCATCCGAAGTAATTCGCACGCAATAATCAGGATCTGTTACTTCCTTAAAGTCGTTTATCGCATCACGTAAATCTAAAGCATGAGATTGATTGGCACAGAATACAATGGTTTTTTCCATCCTACCAATGTGCTTCAAAATAGATTTGGCGATAAGTCGAGTTCGTGCAGGAAGGGTAATTTTCCTCTCAAAATCTTTAATCTCATACAAGTCTTGCTCAACCTCCCCTTGAATAACTATATCACCTTCAGTAAAAATATACTCATCAATATTGGTTCTAATGCGTTTCACCTTGTAAGGGGTTAAGAATCCATCATTAATTCCATCTTTAAGAGAATACTCGTAAACGGGCTTACCGAAGTATTTGTACGTATCCACATTATCATCCCGTTTAGGTGTTGCTGTCATACCTATGTGAACAGCACTGGCAAAATGGTCTAATATAGCACGCCAACTACCTTCTTCATTAGCACTCCCTCTATGACACTCATCGATTATAATTAAATCAAAGAAATCGCTTGGATATTCTTTATAATAACCTCCCCAATCTTCCCGTTCGGCAATAGCTTGATAAATGGCAAAGAAGATATAAGCATTAGTAGGTACCCTACCATTCCTTTTGCGAATTTCATCGCCATTGATTTTAATTAAATCATTCTCATAATGGTTGAAGGTATTTATTGCTTGATCGGCCAAAACATTCCTATCGGCTAAGAACAAAACTCTAGGTCTACGGTCTTGCCCATCTACGTTCCATTTTGCTTGAAGTAGTTTGTGAACAATTTGTAAAGCGATAAATGTTTTTCCTGTTCCAGTTGCCAAGGTTAACAAGATTCGTTTATCTCCGTTTGCAATATGCTCAAGAGCACTATTTACTGCCCCCTCCTGATAGTATCTAGGTTCGAACCTTTCTAAAAGAAACGGTATAGAGTGTAAATGTTTCTTTAGGTCTTTATTCTCATTATAAACTCTATCGTATAATTCTTCTGGTGTAGGGAACTGATTTACGTATTGCCCTGTTCCCTTAGATAATTGAAACTCATATATTTCCTTCCCATTAGTAGAGTATACGAAATCAATGTTAAGTTTCTTACCATAGTCTATAGCCTGTTGTAAGCCTTCGGTAGGATGAAGCGAAGCTTTCTTAGCTTCTATTATAGCCAGCTTTACATTATTATATCGAAGTAAGTAATCAACAAACAGACGTTTTCCACGTTTATTCCCGATTAGCTTTCTTCCATCTGTAAAATAATACTCCCGCCTAATATGCGAAGACTCCCAGTTTTGCTGTTCTAACTGAGGGTCTATAAAGTTTGCTCTTGTATCTGCTTCTGTGTAGTTCCTTAACATACCTGATTATTTTTCATTCATTGGCAACAAGCAGTATGCTTATAGTATTATCAAATAATTTACGCTACTCGAATAAGAATTAGCGCATAAAACTGGGGAGATTATTATGATATCAAATATAGGGAATTTTATTGGGAAAAATTAACAAAATTTGAAGTGTCGGATATTAATTGTTGATTGTTAATTATCAATTACTGATTAGCAATAGGTGTAGCCATTAATCATTGATCATTAAACATTAATAATTAAACATTGATCATTAATAACCAAAACCTGCTTTAAGTTTTATTTAATATAGAAAAAACACAACTTAACTTCTTTCAATATTGTTTTCATAAAAATACCTGTAGATAAATACCAATACAGAAAACATGGCTTTTAACGCAGAATACATAGAGGCTATGTAATAATACATGAGGGCTATGTAATAATACATGAAGGCTATGTAATAATACATGAAGGCTATGTAATAATACATGAAGGCTATGTATTAATACATGAAGGCTATGTATTAATACATGAAGGCTATGTAATAATACATGATGGCTATGTATTAATACATGAAGGTTATGTAATAATACATGAGGGCTATGTAATAATACATAGAGGCTATGTAATAATACATAGAGGCTATGTACTAATACATGAAGGCTATGTAAAAATACAAGAAGGCTATGTAATAATACATAGAGGCTATGTAATAATACATGGAGGCTATGTAATAATACATGAAGGCTATGTAATAATACATAGAGACTATGTACTAATACATGAGGGCTATGTAATAATACATGAGGGCTATGTATTAATACATGAGAGCTATGTATTAATACATGAGGGCTATGTAATAATACATAGAGGCTATGTACTAATACATGAAAGCTATGTAAAAATACATGGAGGCTATGTATTAGTACATGAAGGCTGTTTTATATTAATTGTTGATTGTTAATTATTGATTATTAATTATGTCTGCTAATTATTAATTGCCTTTATTGGACACTATCCCATAAAGTGTGTAAGTTGAAAAATTAGAGGGTTCGTTTTTTCTTATAATCGGACCCTATCTTCAAATATAATTAAAAATTGACTTAAAATAATGCCCCAGTTACGAATAGGTCTTGTCCATTTCTTAGTGGACTCTTGTAAGGCTAGGAACACAGATTTCATAACTGCCTCATCTGTAGGGAATGACAGTTTGTTTTTAGTGTATTTTCTAATTTTACCATTCAGGTTTTCTATTAAATTAGTAGTGTAAATTATTGTTCTTATCTCTACTGGGAACTCAAAGAATACTGTTAGATCCTCCCAGTTGTTCTGCCAGCTTT
>Ga0209487_1003187_pt1 | contig 12984 bp, 9 predicted proteins | sample Poulit2012_FD_187524 | JGI IMG/M metagenome (GOLD analysis project Ga0209487, IMG submission 187524) | Agricultural soil microbial communities from Georgia to study Nitrogen management - Poultry litter 2012 (SPAdes) (version 2) | ecosystem: Environmental > Terrestrial > Soil > Agricultural land... | reverse complement strand
GCTTTTCGTTATATTATTTTTAGTGGCAGAGGCATCTATGCCACGCTTCTCCATTCTACTTTCGGATAGTCCAAACATTATTGCAGTTTTACTTAATACTGTAGAATCTACAACCAAAGCTAAGAAACAATAACGGCGATTTACTACATTCCGTAGAAGGGACGAGAAACGCAAACGACGAATTGAACGAGTCTGTAGGTGGGCGGGTTACACTTTTTTGCGTTTTTAGCAAAACTGTAGAGGGTGAACCGCGAAATCGGAAACAGCTTTGATGATTATAGTAAAACTGTAGAGGATCCGTATTAAAATAAGAAACAGTAATGATGAATTACGCGAAAGTGTAGAGCATACGCATCAATACGAGAAACACAAACGACGAGTCGCATGATTCTGTAGAGGGTACACACCGCCACAAAAACACCGACATCGATTCATTCAATTCTTTTTAGTATGCACTACAAAATGAAGCAGATACTCGAACGCAAAACGATACGTTTCCGTTTAGGGAGATAAAGCGATAACGAAACTACGCGTCCACAAATGAACTGACGTTTAGTTCGGTAAAAGTGCCATTCACGGACGGAAAAACAGTAGTTTTATAACATTATAATAGATTTTTAGCCCATTTAAAAATAACGAATTATCAACATAATAATTGAAAGAGACAAAACTGTGTAACAATTCTTTTTTTACAAACAATATTATGAAATATGACAAAAATGAACGTATATCAGTTATAATGAAAGAGTAATTGTTTATATTATGATTGAAGGGGATAGAACAATGACGGTACAGACGATTAAAGTGGAAAAAGCGACAACGCTAAAACAAAAACCAGATGCGATACTTGACTTTGGTACAATGTTTACCGACCATATGTTTATCATGGACTATAGTGGCGATAAAGGATGGCACGATCCACGTATCGTACCTTACGGAGATATTAAGCTTGATCCCGCTGCGATGATTTTTCATTATGGTCAATCCGTTTTCGAAGGACTTAAAGCTTACGTGACACCTAATGGGGATGTACACCTATTTCGACCGGAGAAGAACTTCGCCCGCATGAACCATTCGAACGAACGTCTTTGCATCCCTGCAATTGATGAAGAACTTGCCTTAGAGGCGCTAAAACAACTCGTCGCACTTGAAAAAGAGTGGATTCCAACAGAAGAAGGGACATCATTATACATTCGTCCGTTTATTATTTCTACGGAACCATATCTCGGCGTAGCACCATCGCAAAATTATCTGTTTATGATTATTTTATCACCTGTTGGCGCGTACTATAAAGAGGGAATCAACCCGGTGAAAATTGCTGTCGAAAGTAAATACGTTCGCGCTGTTAAAGGCGGGACAGGGGAAGCGAAAACTGGTGGAAATTATGCGGCAAGTTTAATGGCGCAAGAGCTCGTTAGCGACAAAGGATTTGCACAAGTTTTATGGCTTGACGGTGTCGAGAAAAAGTATATAGAAGAAGTCGGTAGTATGAATGTCTTCTTCAAAATTAACGGAGAAGTAATTACACCGGAATTAACAGGTAGCATTTTACCAGGTGTAACGCGTGATTCCGCATTAACATTATTAAAACATTGGGACATTCCAGTCACAGAACGTCGCATTACGATTGAAGAGCTCTATGAAGCTTCGCAAAATGGCACGCTCGAGGAAGCGTTCGGTACAGGAACAGCTGCGGTCATTTCACCGATCGGGCAACTTACGTGGGAAGGGAAAGATCTGATCATTAATGACGGAAAAACTGGTGAAGTTGCCAAAAGATTGTACGACACGTTAACTGGCATCCAGTACGGAAAGATGGAAGATCCTTTCGATTGGATTACTAAAATCGATTAACTTACGAGTAACATCCTTTCGGATCGTAAAGGCATTTGTACACAAAATAACGTGCAAATGTCTTTTTATTTTTTTGTCACATCTACATTGAATTCTTTTTTTAGAAAACTTCAACGACAAACCTCGTAGTGACATCCCGAAAACATTGACAATATCGTCATTACAAACAATATAGAAAAAAATTCGTGCAAATATCCATTTATTATTCATTGAAATTTCATTTGTTTTTTAATATAGTTTACTTTTGACGGCATTTTTACAGCAAGTAAAATGTTTATTACATCATATTTGGAGGTCGTACAACGTGTCAAAACAGACAGAACAATGGACGTCAAAATTGGGCTTTATTCTCGCAGCCGCCGGTTCGGCGATTGGGCTCGGAGCTATTTGGAAGTTTCCGTACATTGCTGGTATGTCCGGTGGAGGCGCATTCTTTTTCATCTTTTTAATTTTCACCATCTTTGTTGGGCTCCCAATTTTACTCGCCGAATTTATTATCGGTAGAGGAGCACAAACGGATGCCGTTACTGCCTATTCCGTCTTAGCGCCAAATACGAAATGGAATATCATCGGTAAGCTCGGAATGATTACGTGCGGAATTTTGTTATCTTTTTATAGTGTCGTCGGAGGGTGGACATTATTATATATTTTGAAAACGGTAACAGGAAGTTTGTCCGGTTTAGCCGGTGATGAATATGACACTCTGTTCGGTTCACTCATTGCTGATCCGCTCGTTGCAGTAATATCACAGTTTTTATTTATCGCCATTTCAATCATCGTCGTTGCGAAAGGTATTCAAGAGGGAATTGAACGGGCGAGCAAAATAATGATGCCAGCATTGTTTATCGCATTTATTATTTTGATTATTCGTTCGCTAACGTTAGATAACATGACGGAAGGATTGGCATTTTTCCTACTCCCAGACTTTTCTGACCTTAGTTCAAAAACGATTCTCTTCGCATTAGGTCAATCGTTTTTCTCCATAAGTGTTGGGGTATCCGTTATGGTAACGTACAGTTCTTATTTATCGAAAGATGAAGATTTACCACAATCGGCGTTTTCGATCGTCATTATGAACATAATTATTTCGTTACTTGCAGGACTAGCAATTTTCCCAGCAGTATTCTCATTCGGATTCGAACCAGCAGAAGGCCCTGGCTTATTATTCGTCGTTTTACCGGCCGTATTTAATCAAATGCCTATGGGTACACTTTTCTTACTCATTTTCCTGATCCTTTTCTTATTCGCAGCATTAACATCTGCGTTTTCGATGTTAGAAATTATTGTTGCCGCTGTAACGAAAGGAAAAACGGAGAAAAGAAAGAAAACGACATGGATTACAGGAATTATCATTTTCATTATCGGTATTCCAGCAGCTCTTTCTTACGGAGTGCTAGCTGACTTTACCGTCTTTCATATGACGATGTTCGATATTTCCGACTACCTCGTTTCAAACATTTTAATGCCAATCGGCGCGTTACTCATATCGATTTTCGCGGCGTATAAACTTCCACGCGAAACGTTATGGAACGAAGTGACGACAGGCTCGAAATTCGGAAAGAAAATCTTTTCACTTTGGTTGTTACTCATTAAATACGTCGCACCTGTAGCGATCGTTATCGTCTTTCTCGATGTGATCGGTGTTTTACGACTGTAGAGTGTAGCAAATGTTATTACGCTACGTTTTAAAAACTTGTTTCCGCTTTCTTTAGTACGTCATACACAATTAAATAGAACATTTTTTATGGCATGACGCTGTTAACAGTCAACAGTTTTCATGTGTATAGACAGAGAAAATTACTATTGTAAAATTGCCGTTACGTAACAATCCGTCTAAAAGAAAGTTAAAACAAACAACAGAACGTGTAGTATGTAGTGAAAAATAACACATTTTGTCTACTTAATTACAGCATATGTACGCATATAAAAAGACGTTAGTGAACGATCCTTTTATTGTAAAACCCTCATTCTCTAACGTCTTATTTCTTTTATTTACCGAAGCGTGTATTATATAACTGAAGCGAGAATAGCCTTTTGTACGTGGAGTCGATTTTCCGCTTGATCGAATACGACAGAGTTACTACCGTCAATGACAGAATTCGTTACTTCTTCTCCGCGCTTAGCAGGTAAGCAGTGCATAAACAAATAATCATTTTTAGCCGCGTTTGCGAGCCCATCATTTACTTGATACGGTTTAAACGCTTGTAATCGTGCGTTTAAATCGCCTTCCCACCCCATACTAGCCCATACGTCGGTATAAATAACATCTGCGTTTTTTACCGCTTCGTACGGATCATTCGTCTCAACTATGTTTGCACCTGTCTCGTTCGCATATTTCTGTGCCGTCGCTACGCACTCACGCTTCACTTCATTTCCTTTAGGTGTCGCGATCGTAAAATTCATCCCAACGAGTGCACTGCCGATCATGAGCGATTGCGACATATTGTTTCCATCACCAACGAATGCGAAATTCAACCCTTCTAGCGTTCCTTTTTTTTCATAAATCGTCATGAAATCCGCTAAAACTTGGCAAGGATGAGCGTCATCCGTCAATCCATTAATGACTGGGACCGTACTATATTGAGCTAATTCCTCAACGATTTCATGACCGAACGTACGAATCATAATCGCATCGACGTAACGTGATAATACTTGTGCTGTATCCGCAATCGTCTCCCCGTTACCTAATTGTAACTCATCACCACTTAAAAACTGCGCTGCACCGCCGAGTTGAAACATACCTGTTTCAAACGACACACGCGTTCGAGTCGATGACTTTTCGAAAATCATCGCTAACGTTTTCCCCTCTAAATAACGATGCGGTTCTCCTAACTTATTCATGTTTTTTAATTGGATCGCAAACGTAATTAAATCGAGCAACTCTTCTTTCGAATAATCATCGATTTGTAAAAGATCTTTCCCTTGTAACTTACTTTTCATCTGTTTTACCACTGGGGGGTGAGTCATTGTAACACCACTTCCTTTTCATTCGCTTTCGTTAAATCTTGAGCAGCAAGTACTTGTAACCGCTCTGTCGTCATTTGCGAAAACGCATTTACCGTTTCTTGCGATGTCATGACGAACAATTGATATTCTAATGCCCGTTGTCGATCACGGTCATCCGTTTGCGTACTATATAATAGCGCCGCTTCTTTTTTTCTTAACCACACTTCTATTTCGCCATCGACTTCATGTGTATATTTCACCGTAAATCCATGTTTTACGAGTTCCTGCTCACAATCAAGTCGTTCATTCTTATCATCACTAAGCACACATACTTCTTTATTTGTTTGCGTAAATAACGTTTGCAATCGTTCGTTCCATAAAAAGGCTTTCGTAAAGCTTCCCGCCACACTGTTAGAAATGGAAATTAATTCACCAGTCGATTTCATTACAGGAACGAGTTTAGGATCTACTCCCGGTAATTTATCGAACGAGAAAACTGGCGCTTTCACCGTATAAAAGTCGTTATCTGGTAATCGTTTCACATTTCCGTATAACGTCTCTAACGTCGTTTTTCCTGTTAACACTCTCGTTGCCAGTTCGATCATATTCACACCCGTTACTTTGCTCATTATAGGTACCGTTCTCGATGCACGTGGATTTACCTCAAGTACGTATAATTTACCGTCATAAATGACAAACTGAATGTTAAAAACACCTTTAAACGGAATGTTTTTCGCTACCTTTTCCGCATAAGCGGTTATTTTTTCTTTCATTTCGTTCGAAAGTGAAATCGGCGGCGTAATCGCCATACTATCCCCAGAATGAACACCTGCTTTTTCAACATGTTCGAAAATAGCCGGAATTAAAATATTGTTTCCGTCTGTAACGACATCGACTTCTACTTCTTTTCCAGGATAATACGCATCGATTAAAATCGGATACGAGTCATCCGTTATATAGCTACGGATATAATCATCTAATTGACCTTTATGTTCGATGATTGCCATTCCTCTCCCACCAATTACATACGATGGGCGAACTAAAATAGGATAGCCAATCTCCACTGTTTTTTCATAAAGTTGTTCCGTTGAATTCGCAATTTTCCCCGGAATATGTGGAACATCGATCGACTGTAAATAAGCGTAAAAACGTTCGCGGTCTTCTAACGTATCGATCGTATCCATATTCGACCCTAAAAGTTCAATACCCGCCTCTTCTAAATCTTTCACTAAATTAATCGACGTCTGACCACCAAATTGAACGATCGCTTTCGTTATTTGTTCATGCTCCATAATGTGTAATACGTCTTCTGCAGTGATAGGTTCTACGTACAGTTTATCCGCTATTTCATAGTCTGTACTTACCGTCGCTGGGTTATTATTAATTAAAACTGTCTCATACCCTAAATGTTTCAACGCCAAAATGCCTTGTACAGAACAATAATCAAACTCGACACCTTGCCCGATTTGAATCGGACCAGAACCGATAACTAACACTTTTTCTTTTTCGCTCACTGTTGCAGCTTCATACGTATCACTACACCATGTTTTATAGTAATAAACTGCTTCTTCTTCCGCTTCCGTAAAAGCTTGCACTGTTTTATATGAAGCAGTAATATCCCATTGTTTACGTAATCGCTCAACATCGTGCACGGTACATTGCCATTCTTTCGCTAAATAACGATCGGTAAAACCGTTTTGCTTATATGAAATGAGTGACTCTTTCGTCACGCTTTCCGGCGACGTATTCTCAATTTCTTTTTCTAGCAAAACGAGCTTTTCCATCTCCTGTAAAAAGAATAGGTCAATCTTCGTCTCCTCATGTAAACATTCAACTGTTACATTACGTCGTAACAGTTCTAGAAGTGCAAAAAAGCGACGGTCGTCTACACGTACAATTAAGTTTTTTAATTGATCATTCGTCCACGTTTTAAGTGCATGAAGTCGCAGCCCATCCGTTTTTAACTCGAGTGAACGAACTGCTTTTTGTAAGCCGGCACTCACCTTTTTCGCAACAGCCATCGTTTCTCCAGTCGCTTTCATTTGCGTACCGAGTGTACGATCTGCCGTCGTTAACTTTTCAAAAGGCCAACAAGGAAACTTTACGACGACGTAGTCGAAAGTTGGCTCATACGTCGCTAACGTTTCATTTTTCGCTGGAAAATGAATGTCATCTAACGTATACCCAAGACTTAATTTCGTCGCAATTTTAGCAATTGGATACCCTGTCGCTTTTGAAGCTAACGCACTCGATCTACTCACACGTGGATTCACTTCAATCACGATGTACTCACGTGTCGTTTCATTGTACGCAAGTTGTACGTTGCACGCACCGACGATGTTTAAATGTTGCACAATTTTTAACGAAGCTTTCTTTAAACGGGCTACTTCTTCTTTTGCTAACGTTTGAATTGGCGCAACGACGATCGAGTCACCCGTATGAACACCGACTGGATCGATGTTTTCCATATGACATACTGCTACAGCGTTATTCTTACGATCACGAACAACTTCAAACTCGATCTCTTTCCAACCAGCAACACTTTCTTCGATGAGACATTGACGAATCGGACTTGCTCTTAAGCCACGTGTAACATATGTTTCAAACTGTTCTTCGTTTTCCGCAATACCACCGCCAGAACCACCGAGTGTATAAGCTGGGCGAACGATAATTGGAAAATCAACTTTTTTAGCGAATTGACGTGCACTGTCCATATTATCGACAATGGCACTTTCTGCAATTGGCTCTTCCATTTTTTGCATTAATGAACGGAATCGATCACGGTCTTCCCCGTTCTTAATCGCCTCAATCGATGTACCGAGAACAGTGACACCATATTTCTCCAAAAGTCCTTTTTCTTCTAATTGAAACGCTAAATTTAGTCCCGTCTGTCCACTTACTGTCGCTAATATGCCGTCTGGACGTTCTTTTTGAATAATTTGTTCGATATGTTGAACGGTTAGCGGTTCAAAGTAAACACGATCAGCTATATGTTCATCCGTCATAATCGTCGCTGGATTGTTATTTATTAAGACGACTTCACAGCCCTCTTCTTTTAACGTCAAACAAGCTTGGGTACCTGCATAATCAAACTCTGCTGCTTGCCCAATGACAATTGGACCTGATCCAATTACTAATACTTTTTTATATTGCTCCATCTTGGGCATTCCTTGTTGCCTCCCTATCTTTCTACCTATCGTTACACACAAACGATGTTCCGTAACGTTCTATTACTCTACTTCTTGTAACACCTTTTTAATTTGTGTCACAGCTACTGCAATTTCTTCTTGCGACACCGTTAACGGTGGTAATAATCTACACACTTTCGGACCTGCAACGAGTGCAAGCACTCCTTGATCCATTAGCTTTGGAATGAGGTCACCTACTTCACTGTTACATTCAATACCGACCATCAATCCTTTTTGTCGAACATTTTTTACAAACGGTAAAGGTGCAATTTCTTCTTGTAACTTCTTTTCTAAAAACGATGCTTTTTCGGCTACTTCTTGTAAAAATGATTCGGAAAAGACGATATCTGTTACTGCATCTGCCGCTGCCATCGCTACTGGATTTCCACCGAATGTAGAAGCGTGTGAACCTGGTCCGAATGCATCTACGTAATCAGCCTTTGCGACCATCGCACCGACTGGTAAGCCGTTTCCGAGACCTTTTGCTAACGTAAAAATGTCTGGCTCGATTCCGTAATGTTCGTAACCGAACTTTTTCCCTGTGCGACCGATCCCCGTTTGAATTTCATCGATCATGAGTAAAGCGCCATACTTTCTACATAAAGATTGTAATTCGTTTAAAAATTGTTCTGTCGCAGGAATGACGCCTCCCTCGCCTTGAACGACTTCAACCATGACACCAGCCGTTTCTTCATCGATCAACTTTTTTACAGAATCGATATCGTTAAATGTTGCATATTGGAACGACTCAAGCATTTTTCCAAAGCCCTCACGCACTTTTTCCTGACCTGTTGCCGCCATCGTTGCAAACGTTCGGCCGTGAAACGACTGTGAAAATGAAATAATTTTACTTTTTCCAGACGCTTTGCGGGCGAGCTTAATTGCCGCCTCGTTCGCTTCTGCCCCACTATTACAGAAAAATACGTAATCACCAACACTATTGTCAGTTATTTTTTTTGCTACTTTTTTCTGGATCGGCTGTTTATATAAATTTGATACGTGCCAATATTCATCTAATTGATTTTTTATTGCTTCTTGCACTTTTTCATGACGGTGTCCTAAATTACAAACACCAATTCCTGAACCGAAATCCAAATATTCTTTTCCATCTATATCTGTTACTAACGTGCCGTCGGCACTTTTTATTTCGATATCGTATCGATTATATGTCGGAAATAAACTCACGCTATTCAACTCCTACAAAAGTTATGTTCTATTTCATATTTTTCTGTTATACGTTCATTTCAGCTCGTGTGCTTGCGATGATCGTCGTTCCTTTTAACGACGTTTCGTCTTCAAGTTGTGAATCAATGCCGCTAACGATCATCGCCTCATCAACGATCGTTAAGCTCGCTAAAGCAGCTTTAACTTTCGGAATCATTCCTCCGTATATCGTCCCGTCGTCGATGAGTGCATTAATTTCTTCTTCTGTCACTTTGTTTAACAACTTATCGTCTTTTAAAATACCCGGAACATCCGTAACGAAAATGAGCTGTTGCGCATTCATTTTCGCTGCCACAGCTGCAGCTGCTGTATCTGCATTTACGTTATATGTTTTTCCATCTTCTCCAATCGCTACCGGTGAAACAACTGGAACGATATTAAAATGTAACAATCGTTCAATCGTTTCTACGTGTACATCTGTTACATCACCGACGTAACCGTACTTTTCCACGTCGATCGGTGTTGCTTTTAATACGTTTGCTACACCGAGTGCATCAATACCATATTCGTGGACACGGCGTGTTAATGCAGGGTTTACATTTCCTGTTAAAACCATTTCTACGATGTCCATCATTTCCTCCGTCGTTTTACGGAGTCCGTCGATAAACTCAAATTCGATTTTCAACTTATTTAACATTTCTTTAATTGCTGGCCCTCCACCGTGAACGATGATCGGTTGAATTCCAACTTTTTTTAGAGCTTTTATATTATGAAAAAACTGTGCCGATAACTCATCTATGGAACTTCCGCCACATTTGATGACGATACAATTACTCACTATATTTCCTCCTACGAACGGTAGCTAGCGTTTATCCGTACGTAATCGTACGTTAAATCGCAGCCCCATGCCTTTCCTGATGCTTCACCGTCATGTAAGTGGACGGTAATTTTCACTTCATCGTTTTCTAAGTAATTCGTCGCTTCTTCTTCAGAGAAAGCTACTGGTTCACTCTGTTTTAATAACTGTAATGAACCGAGTGAAATATCGATCGTTTCTGGATTAATTTCCACACCGCTATAACCGACAGCTGCAATGATTCGACCCCAATTCGCATCTGCACCGTAAACAGCTGTTTTTACGAGCGAAGATCCAACGATCGTTTTCGCAATCTTTTTCGCATCCTCTTCCGTCTTCGCTCCATCCACTTCTACTTCAATTAATTTCGTCGCTCCTTCACCATCGCGGGCGATTTGTTTCGCTAACTGCTCACACGTTTTCGTAAGTAGCGCAACAAATGTCGGCCATTCAGCATGATCTTCCGTCACAACGTCGTTTTTCGCTTGACCATTCGCCAAGACGAGTACCATATCATTCGTCGAAGTATCTCCGTCTACCGTAATACAGTTAAACGTCTCATCGACGGCTATTTTTAACGCTTTTTGCAATGCATCTGCTTCGATTGCAATGTCGGTTGTAATGAATCCAAGCATCGTCGCCATATTTGGCTTAATCATCCCGGATCCTTTCGCCGCACCACCAATCGTTACCTTTTTTCCGCCCATTTCTGCTTCAAAACAAGCAGATTTATTAAACGTATCTGTCGTTAAAATCGATTCCTCAAAGTTAGATGCATCTTCCGCTGTTTTTCCTACGTTAATCTTTTCGATCCCTTGCATAATATTGTCCATCGGCATCTCTAAACCGATAATTCCCGTCGACGCAACAGATACGTAATGTTCTGGAATTAAAAATTTTTCCGCTGTTTTTTTACGCATTTCGTACGCATCGCGTAAACCTTGTTCACCTGTACATGCATTTGCGTTTCCGCTATTTACGACGACTGCTTGAATCGTCTGCTCTTTTGTAATGCTTTCTTTCGTCACCGTAATCGGTGCTGCTTGAATTTGATTTAACGTATATACTGCGGCAGCTTTTGCCGGAATTTCTGAATATACAATACCTAAATCATTTCGTTTTCTTTTCACTCCTGTATGCACACCTGCTACCCGAAAACCTTGCGGTGTAATGACAGAACCGTCTTGCACTTCCTTTATTTCTACTTTTACGTCCTCCATTGCGATTCCCCTTCGATTAAAAGTCTATGGAAATACAGGCATGAAATCTAAACCTGTTTTTTCATCCAATCCTAACATTTTATTCATATTTTGAACTGCTTGCCCAGAGGCGCCTTTCACTAAGTTATCTATAACGGAAACGACCGTCACGCGGTTCGTGCGCTCATCGTATGTCACACCGATATCACAGAAGTTCGAACCGTGAACTTCTTTTGTACTCGGAAATTGTCCGTGTTCTCGAATGCGAATAAAATAATCATCTTGATAACTTTCTTTAAATAACTCAACTAATTTTTCAGCAGAAACTTCTTCTGTCGCTTTTGCATAAATCGTCGACATAATACCACGTGTCATCGGTACTAAATGTGTCGTGAACGTAACAGCCCCGACACGTGCGTTCCAACGTTTTAACATTTGTTCTACTTCTGGTGTATGTTGGTGTTCATTCACTTTATATACTTTTAAGTTTTCATTCGTTTCGGAGAAATGAGTCGCTGCGGAAAGTCCTTTTCCTGCTCCACTCACTCCTGTTTTTGCATCTATTACAATCGACTCTTCATCGACTAACTTTTCTTGCACTAATGGCGCTAACCCTAACAACGCTGATGTGGGGTAACATCCGGGGTTAGAAATAAGATCTTTATCGGATAAATCCACATCAATCCATTCGGTTAGTCCATACACTGCCTTATTAAGTAAATGTCGATCAGCCGCTTCGATTCCGTACCATTTTTCATATACATCCTGGTTTATAATTCGATAGTCGCCCGATAAATCAATTACTTTCACACCTTTGTCTAATAATTGTGGAGCGAGTTTCATCGCTACTCCTGAAGGTGTGGCTGTAAAGACGATATCGACTTCCTTGGCAAGCTTTTCAACGTCTGCCGGCTGAAGTCGATCATGTACTACATCTTGCATATGTGGAAAACTTCCGGATAGAAGTTCGCCGTGCAAGCTCGTAGCGTGTATAGAGTGAATGGATACATGCGGATGCTGGCGCAAAATTCGTACTAATTCTGCACCCCCATAACCTGTTGCTCCTATAATTGCTATTTTCATTACTCATCCACTCCTGATTTTATTAATAAATACTATTATATACTGTATAAAAATAAAATCAACAGTATAAATATAAGTTTTAAAATTTTTCATTATGAAAACATTTTCGTTATATTGTCTTGTCTATCTTCTGTTTATTCTCAAAAATATTTTTGTAAGTTTATGCATGTTTAGTGTATATTGTGCCATTATCCCGGATCAAATTGCAAGTGATATCTATTTTTATACATCTATATGTATATATATTACTTCCGTGTATGTGTATGACTCATTTTTTGTCGCAATACATGTTCGATGAACGCCGTAAAGAACCTTATACTATTCCTTAACAACACTTTTCATGAAAAAGTTACGCTATAATAAATAAGGTAATGTAAAAAGTTCTATGAAAACAATTGACAAATAAAGTTTTAAACTTTGGGTGACAAAAAAAACGACCGTCATCGCACTTGACAAAGACGGCAATAGTTTATGTGTAAGGTATCAAGGTCGAAGGGGACAACTTGATACTTGATTAAATTCAATAAATAGGTTACAAATTGAGAGTACAACTCGTCACATCCTTTTTCGGGATTTTTGAGTGTGTCGTAACCTCATTATCAACCTAAAATTAAGGGGGTGACAAGTTTTTTTGTCTTAATTAGCTTTAAATCGACAAATACGTAAGTTTTTACTAAGAACCTTTTGACAATAC
>Ga0209487_1003186_pt1 | contig 12985 bp, 11 predicted proteins | sample Poulit2012_FD_187524 | JGI IMG/M metagenome (GOLD analysis project Ga0209487, IMG submission 187524) | Agricultural soil microbial communities from Georgia to study Nitrogen management - Poultry litter 2012 (SPAdes) (version 2) | ecosystem: Environmental > Terrestrial > Soil > Agricultural land... | reverse complement strand
CATTTAATTTTTGTTCCAAACCGTATGGAACGCTATGCAGAAATTTCGAAACAAATTAGAGAGATATTCTATTCCTATACCGATTTAGTGGAACCACTCTCGCTTGATGAAGCATATTTGGATGTTACAGAAAATAAAAAACAAGATCCAAGTGCAACAAGAATAGCCCAAAAAATAAGAAATGAAATCTTTGAAACTACTGGTTTAACCGCCTCTGCAGGAATATCAATAAATAAGTTTCTCGCTAAGGTGGCCAGTGATGTAAATAAGCCAAATGGCCAAAAAACTATTCCTCCAGAAGAAGCCATTGAGTTTTTAGAAAATTTGGAGATAAAGGAGTTTTATGGTGTTGGAAAAGTTACCTTAAAAAAGATGTACCATCTTGGAATTTTTACCGGAGCAGATTTAAAGAGAAAATCCAAGGCTTTCTTAGAAGAACATTTCGGCAAAAGTGGTATTCACTTCTACCATATAGTTCGTGGCATACATCCTTCGCCAGTACGTCCATCGAGAACCAGAAAGTCATTAGCTGTAGAGCGTACCTTTTCAGAAAATCTTTCTTCTGAATTGTTTATGATGGAAAGACTTGAAGAAATTGCAGAAAAAGTAGCCAATAGACTTGAAAAAAATAAATTAAAAGGACGTACTCTAACTTTAAAGATTCGTTATAGTGACTTTCAAATTCAGACACGGTCAATAACATTAGACTATCAGCTTAGTAATGCCTCTATCATATTATCGGTAGCGAAAGGGCTACTTTATCAAGATGAACTAGATAATTCAGTTAGACTATTAGGCTTATCAGTTTCTAACTTCGATACAAACGAAAAAAACAGCAACGAGGAATCTCCCGTTGCTGTTCAATTGCGTTTTGATTTTTAAATGCTAATTTAAATCAAAATTCTAAAGAATAATTTAATCGCTAGTAGCTAATAAATTAATGAAATCATTATTAACTACTCTATCTGTGTAATTCTAAGTGTGTTTACCATTCCTTTCTCTACAATTGGCATAGCTGAAAGGTTTATAACATAATCACCTTTTTTCACGAATCCTTCTTTTTTTGCAATGCGATTAACATCTTCAATGGTCTCATCGGTAGACACATACTTTTCATAATGGTATGCATGTACTCCCCAAAGTAAATTTAGCCTATTGATAATTCGTTTGTTATGACTAAAAATAAGAATATGTGCATCTGGTCGCCAAGCTGATATTTGGAAGGCTGTGTAACCACTATTGGTCAAAGTACAGATAGCTCTAGCCTCTATTTCGTTGGCAGTTAGCGCAGCGTGATAGCAAATAGATTTGGTGATGTATCGTTTTGTACGAATGTATGGTGGATCTTGTGGTACACTTATAAGCGGAGAGTTCTCTACATTCTCAATTATATTTGCCATAGTTTCTACCACTTGTACTGGATATTTCCCTATTGAGGTTTCGCCTGAAAGCATTACAGCATCGGCGCCATCCATTACCGAGTTAGCAACGTCATTTACCTCAGCTCTAGTAGGCGTAAGTGAGTTTATCATCGTTTCCATCATCTGTGTAGCGATAATAACAGGTATTCGTCCCTTTTTAGCTTTACGCACTAATTGCTTTTGAATCAATGGCACTTCTGCTGCAGGCACCTCCACTCCAAGATCGCCTCGAGCAACCATTAAGCCATCGCAATTAGTTATAATCTCATCGATGTTATGTACCGCTTCTGGTTTTTCTATTTTGGCAATAATAGGGATCTTAAAGTCACAATGTTGTTTAATCAACTCTTGTAGTTCTACTGGATCTTTTCCATATCGCACAAACGACATTGCAAACCAATCTACCTTTTGCTCGATAGCAAAAATCGCATCGCGTATATCTTTTTCGGTGAGCGCTGGTAAGGAAATTTCGGTATTTGGTAAGTTTACTCCTTTATTAGATAACAGTGGGCCACCTTGAATTACCTTAGCATCTACCTTATCCTTTTTATTCGTTTTAATAACTTCAAAAATAAGCTTTCCATCATCAAGTAAAATGCGTTCACCAGCTTTTACATCGGAAGGGAATGCATCGTAATTCATATACACCTGTTCCTTATTCCCTTTGAACGCCTCACCTGTAATGAAGCTAACTATATCTCCTGGCTTTACTATACTGTCTTTGGCCATACTTCCTACACGTAGTTTTGGTCCTTGTAAATCAGCCAAAATAGCGATTCCAGTATTAGTGAGGTCACTTAATTCACGTATATCTGAAATAATCTGTTTAGTTTCTTCGTGTTGGGCGTGGGAAAAATTTATTCTAAACACATTGACACCTGCTGCAATCAGTTCTTTAATACGTTCTCTACTACTAGAAGCAGGTCCTATAGTGGCAACAATTTTAGTTTTTTTGGTATACAGCATTATTAATCAAAGATTAAGTTATTTATAGATTTAATTTGGGAGTTATTCAAAATATAAGCAGACTGAACACCTCTTATTTTGTTTATACGGTGCAGTGCTTCTTTCAAAGGTAAGCAATTATCATCAAAATCGACCTTAAGGAAGTAGTCTACCTTTCTGTGTTCAGGTATTAAATATCCAATGCTATACAAGCTATTTTCAACTTCTTCATAGTGAATAATGCCATCGGATTTTCCAACTTGTATACTCCGATTTCCTATCAAGTCGTATTGGTGGAAATAGTTAGGGTTATTGTACTCAAATAGAGGAAAATGAAAGTCCGTATCGTCGCGCTTTAAATCTAAATCTTCTTGACTTCTCCTAAGCTGAATATGCAAGTTTCTATTTAGTGCATAGGCCAATCGATACGGCCGAAAGCTTGTATGAATAGCAATAACATAGAAAGAATTATGAAGTTCTTCCTCTAATTCTAACCAATGCTCTAACATAAGATTTATATGCGTTTTAGGATGAAAACTGGGTACTTCGCAGTGCTTCCATATCGTCTCTAAACTTGTAGTAAGCACGTTTTGCTGCTTGCTCTTCAGCTTTTTTCTTGGAAGTCCCTCTTGCTCGAGCAACGATACTATCATCTAGGTGCAGACGTACAGCAAAATAAGTATTTTGTTCCTTACCGTTGTCTTCGAATACTTCGAAATGAAAGTCTTGTTTATTTTTCTGACAATATTCAATAAACAAACTCTTATAACTTATCACTTTACCTTCTAAACGTTCAATATCGACGTATGGTTGGATTACTCTATTTTGAATAAATCGTTTGCAATAAGTATAGCCACGGTCTAAGTAAACGGCGCCTATTAGCGCCTCTAACATATTTCCGTAGATATCGGCTGAACGTTGATTGGACGGGATTTGTGATTTTAAAAACTTTATAAGTCCTAAGTCTTCCCCGAGTTTATTCAAGTGCTCTCGACTTACAACTTTAGCTCGCATTTTGGTTAGATATCCTTCATCGCCATTAGGCACTTCGTTGAATAGATATGCAGCGATAACAGAATCTAACATTGCATCGCCTAAAAACTCAAGTCTTTCGTAGTTTTTGGGTTGGCCATTTGCATCAAATTCGTTCATAGAACGATGTGTAAATGCTTCGGAATAGATATTGGCATTGTTTGGGTAGAAACCTAAAATCTCCTTGAGTTCTAGATGAAACTCATCTCTTCTGGCGGAGGAAAATAATTTTCTTATCAAACCAATTACCCTTATTACTCATACTTTTTGAACAGAACACATGCATTATGACCTCCAAATCCGAAGGTATTACTCATAGCATACTTAATCTCTTTTGCTTGTGCTTTATTTAAAGTCAAGTTCAAAGAAGGATCAATATTTTCGTCTACTGTCGTATGGTTAATAGTAGGTGGTACTAAGCTATGTTGCATTGCCAAGATAGATGCGATTCCCTCAACAACTCCTGCAGCACCTAGAAGATGTCCTGTCATAGATTTTGTAGAGTTGATGTTTATATCTTTGGTATGCGCACCAAACACATGAGAGATAGCTTTCAATTCAGCAATATCTCCTAGAGGTGTGGAAGTTCCGTGTGTGTTGATAGTGTCTACAACTGAAGCATCTACGCCTGCATCTTCTAAACAATTTTGCATAACGCGTATTACTCCAATTCCATCTGGATGTGGTGCGGTTAAGTGATAAGCATCACTGGTTAACCCTCCACCAACAACTTCTGCATAGATTTTAGCTCCACGCTTTTTGGCGTGTTCATATTCTTCTAAAATCATAGCACCAGCGCCTTCTCCTAGCACGAAACCATCTCTAGTTGCGTCAAAAGGTCTTGAGGCTGTAGCTGGATCATCATTTCGAGTAGATAAAGCATGCATGGCATTAAAGCCTCCTACACCAGCTTGTGTAACTGCAGCTTCACTTCCTCCTGTAATAACAACATCGGTATATCCTAAACGAATATTATTTAGGGCATCTATAATTGCATTTGCCGAAGATGCACATGCCGATACTGTTGTGTAATTTGGTCCCATAAATCCGTGCCTCATAGATATATGCCCTGGGGCTATATCGGCAATCATTTTTGGGATGAAGAAGGGGTTGAAACGCGGTGTTCCATCCCCTTCTGCAAAGTTTATAACTTCGTTTTGGAAGGTTTCTAAGCCGCCAATACCTGCGCCCCAAATAACACCAACTCTAAATTTATCTAGAGACTCGATGTCTAGGTTTGCATCTTTAATAGCTTCATCAGATGATACTATTGCATATTGCGCAAAGCGGTCCATCCTTCTTACTTCCCTTCGATCTAAAAAATCTAAAGGGTCGAAGTTTTTAATCTCACAAGCGAATTTCGTTTTGAACTTTTCAGTATCAAAATATGTTATAGGTGCCGAACCACTCTTACCGTTCTTTAATCCTTCCCAGTATTCTGGAATAGTATTCCCGATAGGCGTTAATGCTCCTAAACCCGTAACAACAACTCGCTTTAATTTCATAGATAGATGCGTTTACTTTTTAGCTTCTTCGATGTAAGATATAGCTTGACCAACTGTAGCAATGTTCTCTGCCTGGTCGTCTGGAATCTGAATATCAAACTCCTTTTCAAACTCCATAATAAGTTCAACTGTGTCTAAGGAATCTGCTCCTAAATCATTTGTGAAGCTTGCCTCTGCAACTACTTCATTCTCATCAACACCCAACTTATCAACGATAATGGCCTGTACTTTTGATGCAATGTCTGACATAATTCTTGTTTTTTAAATTTTAATAACAACTGGCAAAAATAAAGATTTTTACTTTAACCAACTAGTTTTTACGATAATTCTAATGCTAAATTACACAAAATCCTCTACAGTGCCGTCTAGATATAGTATTTTCGTACTTTATATTACTTTAGCGAAAGTAAGAAATTCAGTTGATATAATCTAATTAATGAAAAAAAGAATCGTTGTATTTGCATCTGGAACGGGTAGTAACACTATCAATATCATCCAGTATTTTGCCCAACATCTAGACATAGAAGTTTCTGGGGTACTGTCTAATAATGAAGAGGCACCCGTATTAGAACGGGCTGCATCGCTTGGAGTGGCTAGCTATAGCTTTGATAGAGATATGCTAGAAAGTGAAAATGGGAAGGTTATAAAAATTTTAAAGGAAATAAACCCAGACCTTATTGTGTTGGCTGGATTTTTATGGAAGTTTCCTGAACATATTCTAAAAGAATTTCCGAATGTCATAAACATCCATCCTTCTTTACTACCTAAATATGGTGGAAAAGGAATGTATGGGGCGCATGTGCATAAGGCAGTTTTAGAGAATCATGAAAAGGAGTCTGGAATAACCATCCATGAAGTAAACGAGATTTATGATGATGGTGCCATCCTATTTCAAGAACGTGTGCCTATAGACTCTAATGAAACTATAGAGAGTTTACAAAAGAAAATTCATAAGTTAGAGCATAAACACTTCCCAATAGTGATAGAAAAGCTACTGTTAAGCAATAAGCAAAAGTAATTTATGGCAAAAAAAGAAAAATTTTATGTGGTTTGGCAAGGCCATAAGACAGGTGTTTTTTCATCTTGGAAAGAATGTAGAGCGGCGATTTTCAACTATCCTAATGCGAAATACAAGTCATTCCCTACGCTCGAGCAAGCAAAAGAAGCCTTTCAAGGAGCTTATAAAGATTATGTAGGTCAAAGTTCTTCATCAACTAGTACAACAAGTAAATTACAAAGAATTGGACAGCCTAATTATCATTCCATCGCAGTAGATGCAGCTTCTAGTGGAAACCCAGGAATCGTGGAGTATCGTGGAGTATACACAAAATCTAAAAAAGAGATTTTTCACCAAGGACCATTTGAACATGGAACAAACAATATAGGTGAGTTCTTAGCTTTAGTACACGGATTAGCTTTGCTGAAAAGACACAACAGCAATCGTATTATATATACGGACTCAAAAATTGCTATGAATTGGGTAAGGCGTAAAAAATGCAATACCAAACTTCCTCGTAGTAGTAGAAATGCCGAAATATTTGAATTAGTAGATAGGGCTGAAAAATGGTTACAAGAAAATGATTTTAGCACCGTAATCGTAAAATGGGAAACTAAATCTTGGGGTGAAATTCCAGCTGATTTTGGAAGAAAATAGGGTAATTCTCTTTACACAAAATCGAATTTAAAATGGACATCAATCTTATTGCTAATAGTAATCATTCCAAAAAGCTTTTTTGGTTGTTCCAAGCCAAAATCTTCAATATCTAGTTCTATATGTCCTCGGCTACTATAGTATCCTTTCATTACTGCAAAAGAAGCTGGCATTTTATAGAGGTTTTTAACTCCTGCTATTTCAAACTCAAGTGTTACCAACGCCTTATCTTCTTCTATAGGCTCTATTTCTACCAAGCGAAGCTTTATTCTAGGGTAATCTTTTTCTTGCAACAGCTCTTTAAAATCTCGATTGATCATTCGCCCACCACAATCAAAAGAGGCTACTGGGAATTGCACTAAGGCAGATTCAAATTTCTGGGTACGAGAATTATAATTAACACTTACTGTACTAATGTCTTCCATGTCGAAAACACAAGTAAAGTTATTTACATTGGATGATCCATGAATTTCTAATGTGCTAGACGGGAGAACATTAAACTCTTCTATGGGTTCCTGTGACGTTAGAAGCAAGCTCATCCCCATTATCCACAAGCTAAGTAATGTCTTCATAACAAGTTAATTTTAATGATTATACGAGGCGAAGGGATAGGTACATCCCAACGCCTCGTATAAATAGAGAGAGTAAATTACTATTTTTTATTATTAGAAGCTAATTACTGCTTCGAAAACAACTCCGTCAAATTCTCCTCCATTGAATTTGCTGTCTGTAGAATATCCGTCGTAAGTTTGACGTACATACTCTAACTTAGCTAAGATATTCTTAGTCATAAACCACCCAGCTCCAAGGTTGATTCTATCTATCTCAATATCGTTGTTCGTTGTAAACTCAGTTCCCTTAACCAAGTTATATCTACCTCCAACATAGAAGTTCTCATTATTTCCGAAACGGTACAGTAACTCAGCTGAGTATTGGTCAAAGCTTCTTGTATCAGGCTCAAAACTTGCTTTTCCACTAACGTGCTCATATACTCCAAAGAACTCTAATCCTCTATACTTTACAAAAGGGTTTATCATTATTGAAGTCATCTCATGTAACATCATTGGGTCTACTCTACCTGAAGTAAAGTTTCCTGCAGAAGAAGCACCTGGCTCTTCCATTACGAAGTAATATCTTGAACCAGCACGATCTCCACTATATAACCATGTTTTTGCAGACCCTCCTGTATGGTAAACCGATCCGGTTAATCTCCAACGGAAATCCTCTGTTTCTTGCTTGTCATAGCCTAGCTTACCTATTATAGAACCTTGCGTTCCACCCGATCCTACGCTTTGGTTTAACTTACCATTGGTCATTCCAGCCATCGCTAACCAACCATTGTTTTGGTAATACACCTCAGCACCAACTTCTGTGGTAAAGGAATCCATGATCAAGTTTCCTACAAATGGGTTGTAAAGTGCTTGTGCGTTATCCGATCTTCTAAAATGCGCGTCTCCATAGTTATTTTCCATGTGACCAATTCGAATGGTAAAGTTCTTCATAAGGTCCTCTAAGAAACCCTCTTCGATGAAGTTCAGGTTATCTACCTGCATATACCCACCTTTTACATACGGCTCTGGGTGGTGTCTAGAGGAAAGATACGTACGCAAGTGTAAACGAATACCATCATATAACTCTACATCTATATCTAAGTTAGCTGTAGCTAAGTTAAAGTTATTATGAAGGTCGATAAGTTCAGGTGCATCCGCAGCATTCTCATGACTAATTCCTTGGTATTGCAGTGCAAACGCACCACCGATTCTAACGTTCAGTCCATCGAAAGTGGAAATAGTGTCTTTTGGATCTTCGAACACATTAAGTCCACGTTTATCTGGCTGTCGATAATTGTCCAAATCTCTTTTCTGAGCTAGCACTGGACTCGCTAATAGACCTACAAGGCCTAAGGTTACAATTAATTTTTTCATACTGCTGTTTGTTTATTTTAGGTTTAAACTATAGTTTATTGTTACGTCTTCGCCAGTCTTTATAGTTCCCAACATTGCAGTTGGTGGTTCTACGTTATATTCTGGCATGTGGATATCTTTACTTCCTTTTATTGTATAACCATTATTCTCCTTAACTAGAGTGAAACTAAGATTGGTAGACTTTTTAGTCCCAGCTATCTCAAGCATTCCTTGCACTACAACAGAATAAGTGTTGTTTGCTGTTTTATTCAGGCTATTTGTTTTGGTATAGGTAAACTTTATACTTTTATTTCTATTAGTCTTTAGTGCCTTGTAAGTGTTCTTATCCATTCCACTCTTTCCACTTTTCAAGCTCTCTGCCTCTAAGTCTAGACTTAAAGACTTAATCGCTGGTAAATCGGCGCTATCCTCTATAATCGCCTTTACTGTGAACTTCTCTGCTTTCAAATCCCAATCATGAATATTGGAAGTTCCATCTACATTAATAGTAGAATTACTAGCTGTTGCTTGATAGTTTTGCGCTTGTATGGTTACACTACTAATGAGTACACTAAATAAAACTAGTACCATCATTCGCATTTGATTTTTTCTTCTTTTCATAATCAAAGGTTTTTAAGGTTTGTATGGCAAACATAGAGAAGGACTTTGTCCGAATAAATGATATTGGTCACTAATCATTATTTCTTTCGGATTTTTACCTATGCTTTTTCACTTTATTGCTAATTGTTTGCCAAAATACAGTTGATATGATATTTGTCAGCTATTTCAAGAAAGAGAAAACTTACTTTTGAAACGAAAAGTTTTTGGATAGACATATTCTATACTCATGATAATGCCTAGTCGATAACTAGGTTCCCAAGCATGATTAAAGAATGGGGTTTACTAGATAACATTTCATAATAAGTAGTAATCGTAATAAATACGCATTACAAGTTTGGTTTTTAGTTTTAGGTTTAGCCCTGGATGGAAGCATCTGGGGCTTTTCTTATATCTAATACTACCAAGATAAATAAGAATGTCTAGTTGGATTTAATTTTGAATGGAATAGGATAAGCTTTCATTTTAGATACACTCTGGTTAGTGTTTAGCGAGCAATGATAAAAACAGTAGAGTTTTCTGGGATGGCTTTTTTGTTTTGGACATAAAGAGTCCCATGCTCAACATCTACCTCTAACAAGTAGTAAGATCCTTTAAAGTACGACTTCTTAACGATGCCTCTTATATCGCTCTGTACATCCGATACTTCTAACTGCTCTGGATAGTACCAACGTTTTTCATCTTTGGGCCACCAAGGTCTAAGGTCGTTTGCTTCACCAAAAAAACTTGCTTGATAGGCAGTTTTAACCCCATTATATACCTTTTCTGGTGAATCGAATAACTCTTGTTCCCCATTTTTTCCTAGCAAAAGTATTTTATCTGAAAAAGCCAAAGCCTCTTCGCTATCATGTGTTGCATAAATACATCCAATATTATTTTCTTTTAAGTAGGCAAAAAGTCTACGGCGTAATTTTGTTTTTCGAAGTAGGTCTATATGACTAAAAGGTTCGTCTAACAAAAGCACTTCTGGAGTGTTTGCAAGTGCCTTGGCTAAACCAACCCGTTGTTTTTGTCCACCACTAAGGTTTTTCACGTATTCCTGTTTATAATCTACTAAATCAACAACTTCTAGAAGCGCATCAATACGTTTAGCATCAGCCAGCATATCTTGACTAGTCAAATAAGAACCGATATTTTCGGCAACGGTTGTAAAAGGCATAATGTCGAACTCTTGCGATAAGAGCTTCATAAACTCATGACCTGGAACAAGTTTCTCCGACGGACCGCCTAACTGCTTCCCTGCATACGTTATTTTACCATTAGGCAGCTCTAACAATCCATATATAAGATGAAGTAAAGTAGATTTTCCTGAACCGCTTTCGCCTAAAACAGCAAGATGTTGGTTGGTGTCAATAGCGAATCTCAGTTGTTTTAAAACCTCCTGATCGGAATAATTAAAGCTTTCTATATGTACTTTTAGCATAATTGCAAAGATAGGAAATGGTGTAGCATTTTATTTAAAACTTAACCATTCTAATTTCATTATTTATTTGTTATAACCAAGTAACATTCAAAAGCAAGATACCCCTTTCGCTTATTTTAAGATGGTTATTGCAACTACTCTTGGCATTAATTAATTAATTAATTTCACACTCATTAAAGATTGAAAAAACCACTTATTATGAAAAACAGCACCATTGTTCTTGTATTAATACTTTTTCTTGTGATTTTCTTAGTTATAAACTTTTTATTAAACTTTCTATTCCCATCATGGAATGTTCATTGGGCTTCAAGTATAGGTGGTGCTGTCGGGCTCTGGGGAATATGGTTATATCAGAATCGTAAAAAAGTAAGGAAAGAAAAATAGGCTTTGACCCTCTACTTGGAAATGATATCGAAATATACCCTATAAAAAACAAAGAGTTTCTGATGAGTATAGTACACATCAGAAACTCTTTATCATAGTTTAATATAATACAGTTATCTAGAACCTTATAATTCTTCGAATCCCATATTGTATAGAGCAAATGAGAACTCATCTGCTTTTTGTGCAATTGTTTTGCTTACTGGCGTACCTGCACCATGACCTGCATCTACTTCTATACGGATTAACACTGGATTATCACCTGCTTGTTTATCCTGAAGTTCAGCTGCAAATTTAAAGCTATGCGCCGGAACTACCCTGTCGTCATGATCACCCGTGGTAACCATAGTTGCAGGATACTCCACACCTGCTTTTACATTATGTACTGGAGAATATCCTTTTAGATATTCAAACATTTCTTTGCTATCCTCTGCTGTACCGTAATCATACGCCCAACCAGCACCTGCAGTAAAGGTATGGTAACGCAACATATCCAATACTCCTACTGCTGGCAATGCCACTTTCATAAGCTCTGGACGCTGGGTCATAACGGCACCGACTAACAGACCACCATTCGATCCTCCGTTAATTGCTAAATAATCGCTCGAGGTATAGTTCTTATCGATTAAGTATTCTGCTGCAGCGATGAAATCGTCAAATACATTTTGCTTTTTCATTTGTGTCCCTGCATCGTGCCACTCTTTACCATACTCTCCACCTCCACGAAGGTTAGGAACAGCATATACTCCACCATTCTCCAACCATACAGCATTAGGAACGCTAAATCTTGGAGTTAAGCTGATGTTGAATCCACCATAACCATATAAAATAGTTGGGTTAGTGCCATCTAACTTTATTCCTTTCTTGTGGGTGATAATCATAGGTACTTTTGTACCATCCTTAGAAGTATAGAATATTTGTTTGCTCTCGTAGTCATTACTGTTGAAGTCAATCTCTGGCTCATAGTATAGCTCAGACTCACCAGACTCTAAATCTAATTTATAGATACTTCCTGGAGTAATGTAGTTAGCAAAAGAGTAATACAACTCGGTTTCTTCTTTCTTTGCTCCAAAACCACTTGCTGTTCCTACACCTGGCAAGTCAATTTCTCTAACTAACTTTCCATCTCTATCGTATTGTCTAACAGTAGATGTAGCATCTTCCATATAGTTAGCAAAGAAATATTTTCCTGCTACAGATGGGCTTAATACGTTATCGGTTTCTGGAATAAGGTCTACCCAGTTTTCTGGAGTAGGATTGCTTACATCGGTAGTAACCACTCTTCTATTTGGAGCATCTAAATTGGTAACTAAGTATAGCTTAGAACCATCGTTATCCATTACGCTAGTATCCGACTCATCGGTAGCCATAATAGTCACAAACTCACTATTTGGATTGTTTAAGTCTTTTATAAACAATTTATTTCCAGAAGTAGAGATGCTTGCAGAAACCACTAAATAATTGTTGTCTCTAGTAACATAGCCACCTACATAACGATGTTTTTCATCTTCTGTACCACCAAACACCACTTTGTCTTCACTTTGTGGAGTATTCAGTTTATGGTAATAAAGTTTATGTTGATCGGTAAGTTCCGATAATTCACTTCCTTCTGGCTTATCGTAGCTAGAATAGAAGAATCCTTCGTTTCCTTTCCAAGAAATTCCTGAGAATTTGACATCCATTAACGTGTCTCCTACTTTCTCTAAGTTTTCGGTTTCTATTACAATAATTTTTCTCCAATCACTTCCACCTTCAGAAATAGCATAAGCCGCTAAATCTCCATCTTCGGTAAAACTAAGAGTAGCAAGTGACGTGGTTCCTTCCTCTGAGAAAGAGTTTGGATCTAAGAAAACCTCAGCATTTTCAGGATCTTCATCATTTTTAAATCGATATAGAACATTGTGGTTCTGTAGACCGTCGTTCTTATAAAAATAGGTGTAGTCCCCACGAACAAATGGAGCTCCAACTTTTTCGTAGTTCCAAAGCTCTTTAAGTCTTTCCTCTAAGTCTTTTCTGTAAGGGATTTTGTTTAAGTAATCGAAAGTAACTTCGTTTTGAGCTTTCACCCATTTTCCGGTTTCTTCGCTACGGTCGTCTTCTAACCA
>Ga0209487_1003185_pt1 | contig 12985 bp, 4 predicted proteins | sample Poulit2012_FD_187524 | JGI IMG/M metagenome (GOLD analysis project Ga0209487, IMG submission 187524) | Agricultural soil microbial communities from Georgia to study Nitrogen management - Poultry litter 2012 (SPAdes) (version 2) | ecosystem: Environmental > Terrestrial > Soil > Agricultural land... | reverse complement strand
CCACCACAAGGATCAGACACCTCAGGCACATGCGTATCCACTCCCGGCACCTGACCGCAGTACACGACCATTTTTCCTCTGGATACATTCTCGCGCGGATCATCATCCTGCCACGCCGATTCCATATTGATTCCAGCAGCAAAGCTTACATCAATAAATCCACTGGAGCAACGTCCCGTCTCATTTTCCACATGGAACTCCAGACGCTCCCCCATATAGGAAGAAACATCAATTCGGAAACTATCCTGGGCATTCTCCAGCTCAATTGGAAATCCGGAAATCATCACCCCCCATCGGTCATAAACCGACACCGTCAACGGATAAACATTCTCCTTCCAATTCACAATCAAATCCGATGACATCAACACCGCATTACAATCTGACAATATCGCAGGAGCGGTATTGCTACAGTTTGGCGGGAATACGTAGTCGTACAATATTGTAATCGTCGCCTCATTGCTCACCTGCCCCGCTTCATCCTCTATCGTATAAACCACCGGAGTGGGATCATCATAAAATCCGGGACCCGGCGTAAACGTCACACCACCATCTCCATTGGACACCCACACTCCTTCACCAGGCACATCCAATTCTGTACAGCGACCCAGTGAATCCACCGACAAACACTGACTTGGAACTCCAGCCTCATCTATTGTACTCAACAAGTCAATCGATCCTTCATCCAGAGGACCATCATTACCTGGAGCGTCATTGTCCCAAATCGGCAATGTCACTGGCCATCCCGGGATCTGTTTATCCTTAAAATCATCATCTGCCACAGGGGGTATATATATGTATCGAACTGTAATCTGCGCTCCAGTCTGCTGATCGCATTCGTCACGTCCCGTATAACTGATCGGCGTAGGCTGATCCAAATACCTCGGCTCAGGAGCAAAAATCACATCTCCGGTCAGTGTATCAACTGACCATGTCCCCTCTCCGTCCACTACAATCACCTGACCCGAATCCACACCATCCGGACTGTATAAAATCAATGTCTCCGTCAGTACAGGTCCGCAATTGCCTGGTTCATCATTTGACGTAATATCAGGAACCCGGACCGGCTGACCGGGGATTCCACCATCCACTTCATCATTCTCAGCTACAGGAGGGATCAGAATGATCACATCTTCTTCATCATCATCTTCCACTTCTTCTCCTTTCGGATCTTGTCCCGTAACAGTCGCATGATTGAAAACTCCTCTATTCACGATATCGGCATCCGTCACCACATAGCGAGCTGTAAAATGAGTCATGTCACTCTCTCCGGGCGACAAAGTTAAAGGATGGTCATTGCCTGAAATCACGATCCCCGGCAGAGTATCCTGCAACGTTATATTGCTCAATGTCACATTTCCGGTATTCGTCACCACAAAAGTATACTCAATCTCATCTCCATCCCGGTAATCGCCAGGAGATGCAATCTTCTCCAGCTCAATCGACGGATCCTGCTCCAATTCCGTCACGGTACAATCCGGACAATCCGGATCATAATTCGGATCGGAAGGATCCAAAGGCTCAGGATCTTCAGAATCATCTTCCACCGGATCACCCTCCGGATCTTCTCCTGTGGCGGTGGCAATATTCCATACCCCACCATCATCAATATCTTCTTGAGTAACCACATACTCATAAGTCACCGTCACAATATCTCCAGGTTCCATAGAAGAAGAAACAGGAAGTCCGACAACACCCAAACGGTCATCATCAAGTACCACATCAGTCAAGGTTACATTCCCTGTATTCGTCACCACAAAAGTATAATGAATCTCATCACCCGGATTCGTAATACTGTCGTCTGTCGCATCCACATATACTCCACTCTTCAGTAATTCGATCGAAGGATCCTGGTCCAGTTCTGTAAACGTACAATCCGGACAATCCGGATCATAATTCGGATCAGACGGATCCAAGGGTTCAGGATCTTCAGAATCATCCTCCACTGGATCACCATTCGGATCCTCCCCTTCCGCTAACGCAAGATTCCACACCCCTCCCGCATCGATATCTTCCTGCGTGATCACATATACACCCGTGAAGGTCGTCTCATCGCTCTCTCCCACTTCCAGATCAATCGGACCACCTTCCACCGGCATCATCGGATCGGACACAGTAATATTGGTCACCGTTACATTTCCTGTATTGATCACAGTAAACGAATACTCGATTTCATCACCCGGATTCACCATCCCGTCACCATTGGCATCCACATAAGCGCCACTCTTCAACAATTCGATCGAAGGATTCTGATCCAGCTCTGTAAATGTACAATCAGGGCAGTCGGGATCATAATTCGGATCAGACGGATCCAAAGGTTCAGGATCTTCAGAATCATCCTCTACCGGCTCACCCTCCGGATCCTCACCTTCTGCCAGCGCAAGATTCCACACCCCGCCCGCATCAATATCTTCCTGCGTGACTACATATACGGCTGTAAAAGTTGTTCCATCAGACTGTCCGGGAGCCAGCACGATCGGCCCGCCTTCCACCGGCATCATCGGATCACTCACCATGATATCACTGACCGTTACATTCCCGGTATTGGTTACAGTAAACGAATACGCTATCTCATCACCCGGATTCACCACTCCGTCTTCATTAGCATCCACATAAGTGCCGCTCTTCAGCAACTCGATCGAAGGATCCCTTTTCAACTTCAAAAATGTGCAATCCGGGCAGTAAGGATCATAATCCGGATCAGACGGATCCAAAGGCTGAGGATCTTCAGAATCATCCTTCACCGGATCACCATTCGGATCATCACCCGTCACTGTCGCCATATTCCACACACCCCCATCATCAATATCTGCCTGGGTGATCGCATATTCATAAACGACCGCCACACTGATATCCGGATCAATCGACGAAGAGACAAAAAGATCTGACACCCCCAAACGATCATCATCAATCACCACATCAGTCAAAGTGACATTCCCCGTATTAGTTACCGTAAATGTATAATGAATTTCATCGCCTACATTGACAATGTCATCACCATTCGCATCCACATAAACCCCACTCTTCAGCAATTCGATCGAAGGATCCTGATCCAGCTCCGTAAAGGTACAGTCAGGACAATCCGGATCATAATTCGGATCGGACGGATCCAACGGCTCCGGATCTTCAGAATCATCTTCCACCGGATCACCACTCGGATCATCACCCGTCACCGTCGCTATATTCCACACCCCGCCATCATTGATGTCTTCCTGCGTAATGGTATACGTAAAGACCACCGTCTCCTCCGCACCGGGAATCATCTCATCCGCAACAAATAAATCCTCTGCTCCAATCCGCGCATCATTGATCACCACATCGGTCAGCGGCACATTCCCGCTATTGGTCACCGTAAATGTATATTCGATCTCATCACCCGGATTCACCGTTCCATCTTCATTCGCGTCCACGTAAACACCACTCTTCAACAATTCTACAGAAGGATCCTGATCAAGCTCCGTAAAGGTACAGTCAGGACAATCCGGATCATAATTCGGATCGGACGGATCCAACGGCTCCGGATCTTCAGAATCATCCTCTACCGGATCACCACTCGGATCATCACCCGTCACCGTCGCTATATTCCACACCCCGCCATCATTGATGTCTTCCTGCGTAATGGTATACGTAAAGACCACCGTCTCCTCCGCACCGGGAATCATCTCATCCGCAACAAATAAATCCTCTGCTCCAATCCGCGCATCATTGATCACCACATCGGTCAGCGGCACATTCCCGCTATTGGTCACCGTAAATGTATATTCGATCTCATCACCCGGATTCACCGTCCCATCTTCATTCGCGTCCACGTAAACACCACTCTTCAACAATTCTACAGAAGGATCCTGATCCAGCTCCGTAAAGGTACAGTCAGGACAATCCGGTTCATAATTCGGATCGGACGGATCCAACGGTTCCGGATCTTCAGAATCATCCTCTACCGGATCACCACTCGGATCATCACCCGTCACCGTCGCTATATTCCACACCCCGCCATCCTGAATATCCTCCAGCGTCACAGTATATATAAATGACACCGTTTCTTCAGCGCCCGGGTCCATTTCATCCGCAACAAATAAATCCTCTGCTCCAATCCGCGCATCATTGATCACCACATCGGTCAGCGACACATTCCCGGTATTGGTCACCGTAAACGTATACTCAATCTCATCGCCCGGGTTTACAGCACCATCTTCATTCGCATCCACGTAAACACCACTCTTCAACAATTCTACAGAAGGATTCTGATCCAGCTCCGTAAAGGTACAGTCCGGACAATCCGGATCGTAATTCGGATCGGACGGATCCAACGGTTCCGGATCTTCAGAATCATCCTCTACCGGATCACCATTCGGATCATCACCCGTCACCGTCGCTATATTCCACACCCCGCCATCATTGATATCTTCCTGCGTAATAGTATAATCGAAGGTAATCGTCTTACTTTCCTGAGGAGATAAAAGATCTGTAACAGCAAGATTTTCCGCCCCCACTCTTTCGTCATTGACCACCACATCAGTCAACGGGATATTTCCGGTATTGGTCACCACAAAGACATACTGGATCTGATCGCCCGGGCTGACAACTTGGTCTTCATTTGCATCCACATAAGACCCGGTCTTGGTCAAATTGATATCGGCACACCCCACCACCTCTACCTTTACTCCCATCAGATTTTCACAATCAATATCCTGCTGGGTAAAAAATGCATAATAAACACCCAACCCTGCTTCTTCCGGATTATTTACTTTAGTATTGGGCGCCCGGTCTTCGGTGGTCCACCACTCCAGTTCATAATCAGCAGGAACGGATCCCGTCAGAGCTTCCGACAGATCTACAGTCAAATCGGGGCAGACCTCAAGATCCTTCACCTCCGGAACCGGGGGAAGCTCCAGAGCACAGAGATTGGGAATGGCCGCTCCATCAAACCGGTAGTCTTCAGAATTACCCGAATAATCACTGGCATACGATCCATTAATGGCATGACCGATATAACCCAGTTTATATTCACACCCTTTAAAAATAGTCGAAATATGTCCTCCGGTTTCCACCGCCAAAATTCGGTCATTTACCGGATCTAATCCGCCTGTCATAAACCGGGGATCAACACCAACCTGTGAAACATAATTAATCTGATCAGAAACCACGCCCCCCGGTCCCAGTGTATTCTGATGATTGGATCCCCAGGACCAAAGCTTACCATCAGAAGTCAAAGCCTGAACCACTGGCATATACGGATCGTGTTCATTGGGGCTGAGCCACACGACATCAGTCAATTTAGTATTCTGATCTGCCATTACATTCCCCCACTCCAATCGCTCAGTTTGAGTAAAATCCCCTAACTGACGTTTTCCATTCTCGCCAAGACTAAATATTTCACCATCGGTTGACAAAACATAAAAGGATATATAATCCTCTCCGACTCCAAAAGTACCTTGTGTGGCACCGATCATTTTAGGCTTAGCCCCTCCGGGCAAATTCGTCATTTTGGTAGCATAGTCACGGGAGGTTTTCCCAGTCCCATCACCTAAATAGGTAGACTGACCCCAAACATAAATCTCGTCCCGGCTGGTCAGGGCCATCAAAGCTCCTTTTTGACCTCTCATGACCACCACGTCATTTAGTGGAGTAGTGGGGCTGACCATCACACGATGCCAGGTGCTCGAATTATTTCCAGAACCATCAGTGCCATCCCCATTTCGGTTCCGTGACATGGCCATCACATAAGCTTCTCCGTCACATGTCACTATACCTAAAGCCTGATAGGTCCCAAACATCATCTTTACGTCTTGCGGATTGACACCAGAAGGAAGTCCAAAGGAATTCGTATTTCCCATCTGACTGATATTCACTTTCCCAAACAAAGCATTCGACTTCACATTTCCATCAACCAGAATTTCAGGCTCTCCCCATACATACAACCCCTCTGTTGTCAAAAGAGCAAACTGGCTTCTCCCCCCTGATCCGGCAAAAGTACCCAATGCCACTTTCAGCGGCGTCCCTTCATACGCAAATCCATTATCCGGATGAATGAGTACCGGCTCGGTAAAATTACCATTGCCGTCAGGATGGGTTGGATCCGCTCCCTGTCCCCAAATCAGGTAATTACCTCCTGTCTGCTTAGCAATCGTGTTGTGGAAACCCGAAACCATATTATCATATTCGATCGTATATGGATCCACTGTATTCAAAAATGAATTGTTATCACATCTGCCGGTGCCACAAAAAATTTGCGGCAACTTCTCTTCCATTCCCGCTACAGAAAATGAGGCGGTCAAAGGATTTTCCATCCCCAAATTATCCGCTCTTAACCCCCCATCGGAATACATCCCCAAAAAGGAGGTCATAAACAATAAAAGCAACACCCGATTACAGAAGCTGTTTACGCTCACATTTTTTTCACAAAAGTAAAATTCACCCATATCAATAGTTTTTCAATAAGTAATTCTGTTTCAAGACCGTTTCAGGATCATCACACATTGTAAACCTCATGTGCAGACCCTATCATCGCCTCCTGACATCTCTGTTTTATATTTCATAATTCACATATATAAATATTTACAAAGATGAACTGCGGCAAACTTAACTCACATTCCAACAAACATTGTGTCACTTATGCGAATTGTACATTTAAAAGGAAGGAAGCAGCCAAATCTTACATTTAACAAGAATCATTTTTTGATTTAAACACTTTCGTACAGATAAGCGGATTTGATGAGTAATTTTCATACTGATCTGAAAATTAACAATATATAGCCAAATCCCACCCTCTAAATTTTCAACACTCATGAAGCAGCATCCTCATATATGTAAAACAATAAACTACAGAGTTTCACATATAAATAAATAACATATGTGTAAAATTTCAAACATAATCCACTGATTTCATCTCAAAAATCCATAGTCCTGTAATATTTGACATCATGAAAACCACCTTCCACTGAACCAGATTCCGGATCAAAAGCCGTAGAAAGACAATTATAAAAAGTAAAAAACCAGATCACAAAACAAGAAGACCCAACCGATAAAATCCGGAATAACAGGAGGTGGTTTTGCCAAAACCATATAGAAATGCACTCCTTTATACTCAATCTAAAAATCAAAAATATTCAGACAATCATAGCCCATTCAATACCCATCCGCCCCCCTAAAACCATTAAACGGTTCAAACTTCTTCTTTTGTTAATTCATAGTATTGGGCCGGAGTCATTTGCTTGATCTCTCTAAACCAACGATAATAAGTAGATTTTGAATTGAAACCGCTCATATAACCGACATCTTCAACAGAAACCCCCTCCTTTTTATTTTGCATCAACTTGCAAACATGATTCACCCTCATCTCATTGATATAATAATTGAAGTTTTTCTTTTTTCTCACATTGAGCACCTGGGTAAGATGATGCCTCTGCATATTCAAATTCTCTGCTAATCTGCCCAGCTTAAGATCCTGATCTTTCCAGGGACTGTGTGCCTCCATATACTCATCCAGCTTTTGTTCATAAGCTACCAGTATGTCATCAGACAAACAAGTGTTATTGTAACTTGGAGTCTCTTTCTTCTTTTCCTCAACATCAGTTCTCAAAAGTGGGGGCCTTTCTTTTTCGTCTCTCTGTATGTCATGGGACCCGGGAAGTTTCTGTAATAGGTATATCAATAGAAAGACCAAAGCAAAAGCAAGAAAAGAATACATCATCATACCGCCATGGTTGAAAGAAACAGAAGAGTCACTGATCAATTTATCATAGCTTAGTATGATATTGAAAAAATAGAAGCTCAATACAGAAGATAACAAAACAAAATACATCAAAAACAAATAAAGCGCTCCCTTTATTTTTTCCATGAAGTGTATCAAAATCAAGCCCCAAAGCGAATAGCTCACAAGAGAAACCGGAACCAAAGCGTACAAAACTGTCATGTACATTTCAGCCAGATGAGATGTAGAATCTACTCCGAAAGCAAAAAAGAAGATCAATACGATAAGAAACAAAACAAAAGGACTCAAATGAGCTATCATCCTTTTGCGTGAAAATGATTTCGAACGAACCGAACTGATCAATAAATACAAAAACGGACCATATATCAATCCAAAAGGAGCGGAATCTTCTACCCAGTTATTCTCAGCAAACAGCAGTTTACAGAACAGCACATAGGTAAGATGAAAAAGCAGAAAAGAAAGTAAGCAGGTCAAAACCTGTTTGAAAACTTTATTCTGAAGGGTAATTTTCTTGAGGAGAAACAAAGCAATCAATACAAGACCTATATCAATTAAAATAATCACTATAAATTCAATCATAAGAAACGTTTCTTCTTCAAGAATCAGAAGCGAGTTCCTGCTTCTCAATTTTATCTAAGTATTCTTTTGGAGTACAATGATTTACGATTCTAAAATATTTATAAAAAGTACTTCGGGAGTTAAAGCCGCACTTTTCCGATAAATTCTCCAATGAAATATCAAGGTCTTTCTGCAACAGCTGCATGGCGTACCTGATCCGAAACTCTCCCAAAGTGTGATAAAATCCATTTTTAAAATAATGCTTGAACACATATGAAACCTTATAAGCCGGGATTTCAGCTTTGCGTGCTACTTCACTTAATGACAAAGAAGAAGATAAAAACAGCTGTTCATTCATCAAGACCCTCTCAATTTCATTCGCCAGCTCCTCCAATTCTTCTCCCCACACATCATCTGGATCTGCTTCATCACCGACCGGCAAGAATGAATCCTTGCCACTAACCCGATTATTAGGATTCAAATAAAACAGCACCCGGGAAGAAAGAAACACAATGGTCATGATTGTAATTGGATAAATACCCTTACTGATCACAAAGTGGGCCGGCAGCCCCACCTTTATATAATGATATAACTTAATTGAACTGATCACCAACATGAGAATTAGAAAATCAGCCAACACGAGTTCAGATCTGGACCGAAGAACATTTTTCCGAGCCGTTTTTTTCAAAACCGGAAACAAATTATACAACCCATAGAAATTCAGGATTATAGTCAATGTATAAACTCCATAAACCATATATTTTTTAGCCGTCAGTTGAAGCTGACTTGCCATAAGGCCAGAGGCAATTATAACGACGACCATAAATAGATAGGGGATCCAATTTCTTCCTTTAATCACCGTTTCCTCGGAAGATCCGGTGGTGGTTCCGGTATAAATCTTGATCAGAGGAATCATTATCAACATATATTGTAAAAACAGAATGCATATATTTTGATATAAAAAGGAAAAAACGAAAGAAAATATCAGGAGCAACACGGAAAAAAACTCCAATTCAGGCGTTGTCAGTAAAACTTTCGGTATCGACCTGTTATTTTTCTCTGAAGTTTGTAATATCATAATGAATATATTTTCAAATCAAAAAACCAAGTTTCGATGTCACACAAATAGATATACCAACACTAATCTTGCTCAATATGTCATTTCATAAAGATTTACGACTATCACTTTTATTACAATCATCATTAAATCCGGCTGGTCTTTCCCCCTGTTTTATACTTGTCATATTCCGACTTTAAAAATCAAACAACATACCCAAGAAATCTGATTCTTATCTGTACCCTCCCACGTCAGCACAAAAATCAAAAGCCACTAACCCGTATTTGACTCCCAACCGGAAACACTCCCTTGCAAACAATAATCTATCCCTCTGAATCACGGAAATTCGTTGATAATAAAAGGCAAAATCCATTTTAATATAAACAGTCAAAGATCCAACGGAACCAAGGTACAGGTACATCCAAAAACATACCAACCACTCTCTACCGGGGTACCCAACCAGCCAAAAACCATCATATTATATAAAAAACGCAAACAAAACGAAAATATAACATGTAAAAATTCAAATCTAAAGTATTTGACCTCCAAAATTTCATTTAAATACAGGGGGGAATAGATTGGATTTTTAGATTTCAAAAATTGTTCACCTAACATGGTTCGGAAATAAAAATTGATATGCTTACCTCCTCTATCAAAACGGGTCCGGTCATACTTTCAGATCTACGGTCATCAAAAACTTTCATCTACGAATCTCAGCCTAACGTACCTTTAAGAAATGTTGCATCTTATGCGATGGAGCCGTATGGAAGATTTATCCTATCAAAACCATGATCAGAAAGTCAATGTTGAAATTCCGGATTTCAGCCCATTAAACAATCCTATTCTTCTTTTTCCCCGGTGATCTCCAAAGAAAAATCATCTGAATAAACCTCTATTTTATATTCCAGGTCCACCCCATCGGAATCCTTAAAACGATAAGATGAAGAAATCAAATAATAGAAGCCCTCACCCGGAACGATTGACAAGAGATGGGTGACCGGGATCGTTATTTCACCTTTTGAGGCTGCGGTCTTTCCCATCACGGTATGACTTGACTCGTCTGTCACTACAATAGCCACAGAATCCAGGTCTAAATATCCGGCGCTGTCCCAATGAAGCGTCCAATCCATCGAAGGATCCAGATGGGTCACCTTTATATCCGGCACTTTCGGAATATCCAATGAAAACACCCGGTGATCCGGTCCAATCTGGACATTGAGACTCTGGCTGATAAAAGTATCCGCCACCATATACATGTGGTAATTATTTTGCACTTTTTCAGACTGGGCTTTTTGACCATTGATGACAAAGTCATGTCTTTGCGCATCCGGGATCAAACTATCTTTCTGATTCCGCTGAAAAAAACTCCATACTCCGGACAATTCACCACTTCGTTGCATATATCGAAGATCTGCCACGATCAGTGCATCCCCAAATTTACTACGCCCGGGAGAAGATTGACATCCATACACAACGAGCCCAGCAAGGATCAACATCCAGGCAAGGAGAGAAAAACTCAAAGAATCGTATACATTTTTTAATTTCTCTAAAATCTTTCGTGGTATTTTTGAAAGCCTACTCATATATTTACGCTTATTATAGCAAATATATCAAATGAATCGAGTCTTTAAATGAAGGAAAAAAAAATATTGATCACCGATGGTGTTCATCCGATCCTTCCTGATGAATTGAAAATCGCCGGATTTTCCATTGATTATAAGCCCGATATTTCACCGGATAAAACAAGAGAAATGATCGGAGAATATCATGGCCTGATCATCAACAGCAAAATAAGAGTAGATGCCCCCTTCCTGGACCACGCACCACGGCTCGAGTTTATCGGCCGACTGGGCAGCGGTATGGAAATCATCGATCAGCGAGAAACTAAAAAGAGAAATGTAGCCGTCTTCAATTCTCCGGACGGCAATTGTAATGCTGTAGCTGAGCATGCGATGGGGATGATGCTAATGTGGAACAATCATCTTCTTCGTGCCAATGAAGAAGTTAAAAATTTTCATTGGGATCGGGAAAAAAACAGAGGGATCGAACTGGAAGGACGAAAAGTGGGTATCATTGGCTTTGGACATACCGGTTCGAGGCTGGCCCGTAAGCTGGCAGGGTTTTCGGTAGAAGTCCTCGCCTATGACAAATACAAACCCGCTGGATATGCAAAGGACTTTGACTATGTAACTGAATGTACAACTCGTGAAGAGTGTATCCGGCACAGCGACATCGTCAGTCTCCATCTCCCCCTCAACATGGAAACACTTCATCTGGCCAACACTTCGTTTTTCAATCAATGTAAACCAGGATTTTTACTGGTCAACACTTCAAGAGGACCTGTGGTGGATACAAAAGCACTGATCGAAGCGCTGGAAAAAAAGCAAGCGGCCGGAGCTTGCCTGGATGTATTCGAAAATGAAAAACCTGAAACTTACACCACGGAAGAGAAGGAAATGTATCAAAAGCTATTTTCTTTTCCTCAGGTTTTGGTGAGCCCTCACATCGCTGGCTGGACCAAGGAAAGCAAATATAAACTGGCGAAAATCTTGCTGGACAAGATTTTAACGCATTACGATTCTATAAACCGTCGATAAAATCACTTACTTTGTACTGATTATTGGATTATTTTAACAAACATGGATTTCAAATGAGGCTTCCGCTCTTATTACTCCTTTTCTTATGGACCTGGAATGGATTCTCCCAAACTTCGATAGAAGGGAAGGTGACCGAAGAGTCATCGGACGAGCCTATTATATTTGGCAGCGTCGCTCTGTATCATAATGACGTTTTGGTGACAGGTACAGAAACGGATGAAAACGGCCACTATGCCATCTCACAGATCGACCCGGGAACCTATGACATCGCAGTGAGCTACGTGGGTTATCAGACCCGGAGAGTCAATGGGATCGTCCTGCACGCAGGAAGAACCACACGGATCGATATTGAACTTTCCAGCGGAACCATTTTGGAAGAGGTGGTGATCTCCGAATACAAAGTACCCCTCGTAGAACAGGATAACACCACCACCGGTGGAATCGTGACCGGGGAGCAAATCCGAAATCTTCCCATGAAGAACATCAACTCGCTCGCGGCCACTGCCTCGGGAGTTTCTTCTTTTAGCGGGGAGTCGGTCGCCATCCGGGGTTCACGAACCAATGCCACCGACTATTATGTAGATGGTATCAGAGTCAGTGCCAATCTTGTCCCGGAGTCAGAGATCGACCAGCTCCAGGTGATCACAGGAGGAGTGGAGGCACGATATGGAGATGTCACCGGAGGGATTATTTCCATCACCACCAAAGGTCCTTCGGAGACTTTTCAGTTTGGAGCAGAAGCCGAGACCTCTCAGTATCTGGACGCATTCGGATACAATGAAATCAACATCAACACCAGCGGGCCGCTCTGGAAAAACAAAAATACAGGACGATCCATCCTTGGATTCCGAGTGGCGGGCCGGTACCTGAATTTGCTGGATGGGAATCCGGGTGTACTCCCAAATGTAGAGGTCAAAAAAGAGGTTTTGGAAGAGATCGAAAATGATCCTCTGACGCTCATCCGTAACAGTCTTTTCTCAAAAGCGGAATTTCTTCACGATGAGGATGTCAACTTTGTATCGACCAACTCCAATACAAATCGCAATTCCTACAGTCTGACCG
>Ga0209487_1003184_pt1 | contig 12989 bp, 8 predicted proteins | sample Poulit2012_FD_187524 | JGI IMG/M metagenome (GOLD analysis project Ga0209487, IMG submission 187524) | Agricultural soil microbial communities from Georgia to study Nitrogen management - Poultry litter 2012 (SPAdes) (version 2) | ecosystem: Environmental > Terrestrial > Soil > Agricultural land... | reverse complement strand
CATCAGCTCGCTGGTCTCCCTGAGCCGCTACACGAGGGTGTGACATGACGACGACGAACCGTAGTCCCCGCTGCCTCGTCCGGTCCGTGGTGGCCGCGCTCCTCGCGGGCGTGCTGGTGGCCGGCGGGAGCGGCGCTGCCGCCGACTACGACGACGAGATCCGCCAGTACGACCGCCAGCTGCGCGAGCAGCGGGAGGAGCGCGAGCGCAACGCCCGGGACCGCGAGGAGCTGGAGTCGGAGCTGGAGGGCACGAACGCCGACCTCGCCGAGGCCTACCTCGCCCTGGAGGACGCCAACGCCCGCCTGCCCGTGGCCGAGGAGGCGCTGGCCCAGGCCGAGGAGGACCTCGCCGCCGCCGAGCGGGAGGAGCAGGCCGTGGCCGACCGCCTCGTCGTCGCCGAGAGCGAGCTGGAGGGCCTGGGGGAGGAGCTCGCCGAGGGCGACGCCCAGATCGAGGCGACCCGCTCCTCCATCGGTGAGCTGGCCCGCAGCACCTACCGTGGTGGCCCCACGCTCAACGGCCTCGCCGTGGTCGTCAACGCCACGTCCAGCGAGGAGTTCATCCGGCAGGCGGCGATCGTCGACACCGCCGTGCGGACGCAGACGAAGGTCATCACCGAGCTCGAGACGATCACGGCCGTCAACCGCAACCGCGAGCTGCGCCAGCAGGCGGTGCGGGACCGTGTCGACCAGCTCCACGCGCAGGCGGAGGAGGCGGTGGCCGCTGCCGACGCCGCCCGGGCCGCGGCCGACGAGCACCGCCGGGAGATCGTCGCCATCCAGGAGGAGCAGACGGCGCTCGCCGCCGAGCTGGAGGGGCTGCGCGAGCAGCTCAACGAGGACCTCGCCCAGAAGCGGTCCGACGAGGAGCGCCTGGCGAACATCATCGCCGAGATCGAGGCGGACCGCGCCGACACCGTCGCGGCCCGCGAGGCCGAGCGCCGTGAGCAGGAGCGGCGCGAGCAGGAGCGCCGCGAGCGCGAGGAGCGCGAGCGCCGGGCGGCCGCGAACCGGGGGAGCTCCGGCGGCGGCAGCTCCGGCGGCGGGTCGAGCAGCGGTGGGGGATCGGGCAGCGGGGGATCGAGCGGCGGCGGCGGTGGCAGCGGCTCCGGCGCGATGACCCCGCCCGTGCCCAACCCGCTGTACGTCACCTCGCCCTACGGCATGCGCATGCACCCACTGGCCGGCTACGAGTGGTTCCACGCCGGCGTCGACATCCGCTCGGCCTGCGGGAACCCGCAGTACGCCGCCGCGAGCGGCACCGTCAAGGCGACCATCCCCGCGCCCGGCAACGCCTCCCACGGCAACCAGGTGATCATCGACCACGGCCGGATCAACGGCAGCGGCTACGTCACGGTCACCAACCACCTCAGCCGCTTCAACGTGCGGCCCGGCCAGTGGGTCGCCCAGGGCGACGTCGTCGGCTGGACCGGGCAGACGGGCAACGTCACCGGCTGCCACGTCCACTTCGAGGTGTGGAAGAACGGCTCGACCATCAACCCGATGAACCTGCCGGGCTGGATCCGCAGCAACTGACCCCCAGCACAATCGCCCGGCCCCAGAAATCGCCGAGAGCCGAGTTGTTCCGCGGAACAACTCGGCTCTCGGCGATTACTGACGGCGGGGGCGCCGGTCAGCCCGGCTGGGGGAGGCCCAGCCAGTCGTGCCAGCCGTTGTGGAGCACGAGCCAGGCGAGCAGCCCGTAGCCCGCCTGGCCGGGGTGCACACCGTCGCCCGCGGCGACGTCGGCCAGCCACTGGTCGTGGGTGCGCAGCGGGGCGAAGGTCTCGACGTAGCGCACCTGGCGGCGGGTGGAGACGTCGGCGAAGGCGGCCGAGAGGGCCGCGACGGCGTCGCCGTCGACGTCCGGGCGCGGCGGCGGCCCGACGACGAAGACGTCCACCTGCTGGGAGCGGGCGCTGTCGAGGATGTTGGCGAGGTTGAGCCGGCTGCGGGCCAGGGAGAGGCCGGCGTCGATGTCGGCCGAGCCGAGCGCGACCACCAGCCGGTTGTCACAGCCCGCCGCGAAGCGCCGCAGGCACTCGCTCTCCCACCGGCCCGAGAGGGCCGTCGTCGTCTCCTGCGGCACGGCCAGGGACGTGACGAAGAGCGGGTCCTCGCTGGCGGTCCGGGCGGCCACCCGGCCCACCCAGCCCAGGCCCCGGGCGTCTCCCATGCCGGCGGACAGCTCGTCGCCGACGACGCAGATGCGGGTCTCGCGCCGTTCGCTCACCGTCTCTCCCCTCTGTTGGTCCCGAACATACAGGCGACGCGGGCCGGTCCCCAGGGACCGGCCCGCGTCGTGTCGCGTGTGCGTCAGCCGAAGGCGGCGTCGATGAGCTCCGCCTGCTGCTCCTTGTGCACCCGGCCCAGGCCGGTGGCGGGCGAGGCCGCCTCCGGGCGGGAGACGAGCCGCAGCTCGCGGCCGCCGAGCGTCTCGGGGGTGAGGTGGTCCGAGAGGAAGGTCCACGCCCCCTGGTTGGCCGGCTCGTCCTGGACCCAGACCAGCTCGGCGCCCGGGAAGCGCTCGAGCTCGGCACGGACGGCGTCCTGGTCGATCGGGTAGAGCTGCTCCAGGCGGACGATCGCCGTCGACGACGCCCCGGTCTTCTCCCGGTGCGCGGCGAGGTCGTAGTAGACGCGGCCGGAGCACAGCAGGACGCGGTTGACCTCGCCCTGGGCGCCCTGGTCGCCGATCACCGTGCGGAAGGTGCCCTCGGTGAACTCCTCCAGCGGGGAGGCCGCGGCCCGCAGGCGCAGCAGCTGCTTCGGCGTGGCCACCACCAGCGGCTTGCGCGGCCGGTTGTAGGCCTGGCGGCGCAGCATGTGGAAGTGGTTCGCCGGCGTGCTCGGCTGGGCCACGATCATGTTGTCCTCCGCGCACAGCTGGAGGAAGCGCTCGATCCGGGCCGAGGAGTGGTCCGGCCCCTGGCCCTCGTAGCCGTGTGGCAGCAGCAGCACCAGGGAGGACCGCTGGCCCCACTTCTGCTCGGAGGAGGAGACGAACTCGTCGATGACGATCTGGGCGCCGTTGACGAAGTCGCCGAACTGCGCCTCCCACAGCACCAGGGCGTCGGGCCGCTCCACCGAGTAGCCGTACTCGAAGGCCATCGCCGCGTACTCCGAGAGCGAGGAGTCGTAGACCCAGAACTTCGCCTGGTCACCGGTGAGGTACATGAGCGGGGTCCACTCGGCACCGGTCTCGGCGTCGTGCATGACGGCGTGACGCTGCACGAAGGTGCCGCGGCGGGAGTCCTGCCCCGCCAGCCGCACCGGCGTGCCCTCCATGAGGAGGGAGCCGAAGGCGAGCAGCTCGCCGAAGCCCCAGTCGATGTTCCCCTCGCGGGACATCGCCTCGCGCCGCTCCAGGAGCTTGGCGAGCTTGGGGTGGACGGTGAAGCCCTCCGGCGGCCGCACGTGCGCCTTGCCGATGCGCTCCAGGACGGGCGCGGGCACGGCGGTCTGCCAGCCGACCATGGTGCCGGCGTCCACCTGCTGCGACTCCGGCAGCTCCAGCCCGGCCACCTGCTCGTCCTCGCGGACGGGCGGGCGCCACCCGGACTGGCGGGTCTCGGTGAAGGCCTTCTCCAGCTCGGCCTGGTAGTCGTGCAGCGCCTGCTCGGCCTGCTCGGGGGTGATGTCCCCGCGGCCCACGAGCGCCTCGGTGAACAGCTTGCGGGTGCTGCGCTTGTTCTCGATGAGCGAGTACATCACCGGCTGGGTCATCGACGGGTCGTCGCCCTCGTTGTGGCCGCGGCGGCGGTAGCACACGAGGTCGATGATGACGTCCTTGTGGAACTCCTGCCGGTAGGCGTAGGCGATCTCGGCGACCCGCGCGACGGCCTCGGGGTCGTCCCCGTTGACGTGGAAGATCGGGATCTGCAGACCCTTGGCGACGTCGGTGGGGTAGTAGGTGGAGCGCGAGCTCGTCGGCCCGGTGGTGAAGCCGATCTGGTTGTTCACCAGGATGTGGACCGTGCCGCCGGTGCGGTAGCCGCGCAGCTGGGACAGCTGGAGCGTCTCCGTGACCACGCCCTGGCCGGCGAAGGCGGCGTCCCCGTGGATGAGGATCGGCAGCACCGAGAAGCCCTGCGGGCCGAGGTCGATGCGGTCCTGCTTGGCGCGCGCGACACCCTCGAGCACCCCGTTGACCGCCTCCAGGTGGGAGGGGTTGGCCGCGAGGTAGACGCGGGTCTGCTCACCGGTGCGGGCGGTGAACTCACCGACCGTGCCCAGGTGGTACTTCACGTCGCCCGAGCCCTGGATCGACCGCGGGTCCTGGTTGCCCTCGAACTCGGAGAAGATCTGGGCGTAGGACTTGCCGGCGATGTTGGCCAGCACGTTGAGGCGGCCGCGGTGGGCCATCCCGATGGCGACCTCGTCGAGGCCGTCGCGCGCAGCCCCGGTGAGGATGACGTCGAGCATCGGGATGAGCGACTCCCCACCCTCGAGGCTGAAGCGCTTCTGCCCGACGTACTTCGTCTGCAGGAAGGTCTCGAAGGCCTCCGCCTGCCCGAGCTTGTGCAGCACGTGCAGCTGGTCCTCGACGCTCGGCTTCTGGTAGCCCGTCTCGAGCCGGCTCTGCATCCAGCGGCGCTCGGCCGGGTCCTGCAGGTGCATGTACTCGATGCCGATCGTGCGGCAGTAGGTCTCCCGCAGGATGCCGAGGATGTCCCGTAGCGGCAGGCGGTTGGTGCCCGCGAAGCCACCGGTGGGGAAGGTGCGGTCCAGGTCCCACAGCGTGAGGCCGTGGTTGGTGATGTCGAGGTCCGGGTGGCGCCGCTGACGGTAGGTCAGCGGGTCGGTGTCCGCCATGAGGTGACCGCGCGAGCGGTAGGCGTGGATGACCTCGGCGATCCGGGCCGGCTTGCCCATCTCGGTCTCGGGGTCGACGTGGACGTCGCGCTGCCAGCGCACCGGCTCGTAGGGCACGCGCAGGGCGGCGAAGACCCGGTCGTAGAAGCCGTCCTGGCCGAGCAGCTTCTCCTCCAGGACCCGGAGGAACTCGCCCGACGCCGCACCCTGGATGATCCGGTGGTCGTAGGTCGAGGTGAGCGTGAGGATCTTCGAGACGCCGGCGCGGGCCAGGGTCTCCTCCGAGGCACCCTTGTACTCGGCCGGGTAGTCCAGCGAGCCGACGCCGACGATCGTGCCCTGCCCGACCATGAGGCGCGGCATGGAGTGGACCGTGCCGATGGTGCCGGGGTTGGTCAGCGTGATCGTCGTGCCGGCGAAGTCGTCCACCGTCAGCTTGTTGTTGCGGGCCTTGCGCACGAGGTCCTCGTAGGCCACCCGGAACTGGGCGAAGTCCATCTCCTCGGCCGCCTTGATGGACGGGACGAGCAGCTGGCGGGTGCCGTCGGGCTTCGGCAGGTCGATGGCCAGGCCGAAGTTCACGTGCTCGGGCTGGGTCATGCCCGGCTTGCCGTCGACCTCGGTGTAGGCGGCGTTCATCTCCGGCAGCTGCCCCAGCGCCTCGACGACGGCGTAGCCGATGAGGTGGGTGAAGGAGACCTTGCCGCCGCGCCCGCGGGCGAGGTGGTTGTTGATGACGATGCGGTTGTCGGCGAGCAGCTTGGCCGGCACCGCACGCACACTCGTCGCGGTGGGGACCTGGAGGCTGCTCTCCATGTTCTTCACCACGCGCGCGGCCGGTCCGCGCAGCTTGACCGTGCCCTCGGTCGGGGCGGACACCTGCTGGCGCGAGGACGGCCGGGAGGTGTACCCGGCGACGGCGGGCTGTGCCGCGGCCTCCGGGGCAGGCTCGTCCGCCAGCCCGGCCGCGACCTTCTTCGCCTGCGGCGCAGGAGCCGGGTTGTGCGACGTCGTGTCGGAACCGGGACGGGCCGTGGGCCGCGCCTCGCGGGAGTCGCTCGTCGAGCGTGCCGACGGCTCGGGGGTCGGGTCCGGGGCCGGCGAGTCGGTGCTCTCGCTCGTCCCGGCGGAGGCGGGCTGCGAGCCGGAGGGCTGCGAGCCGGACGTCGGTGAGCTCGACGGTCGCGGGCGGGACTGTGCCGTGGCGTCGACGGCGCCGTTGCCGGGCTGGTAGTCCTTGAAGAAGTCCCACCACGCTGGGTCGACCAGCGAGGGGTCCTTCTGGTACTGCTCGAACAGCTCTTCGATGAGCCACTCGTTCGTGCCGAAGTCGGCGGCGACGGGGTCAGGGTGCTCCTGAGTGGACACTGCGGGGATCGCCCTCTTCCAAGACGGTATGGGTGGAGGAGAAGTGCTCTTCAAGCGTAGGCGATCGAGGGTGCCGGGACGGAGCCGGGACGGCGGAAACGGGCGTATCGGAGCATAATTCGCCCGACGGCGGACCTCAGTCCCAACCCGCGGTCAAGGCAGTGTCAGCCCGGGCTCTGCATCGTCCCCGCGGGTACCCGTGGACCCCGGGCCGGGAGTCGCAGCCGGATCGTCGCGCCCTCCCCGGCCAGGGAGTCAACCGCCTGGATGGTGCCACCGTGGATCGCCACCGCCCACCGGGAGATGGCCAGGCCGAGTCCCGTGCCCCCCGTGCTCACCCGTCCGGTCACCGAGGGGCTGTTGCCGCGCTGGAAGCGCTCGAAGACCCGCTCGCGGTCGGCGAGGGGGATGCCGGGGCCGGAGTCGACGACGTCGATGACCACCTCGCCGCGCAGGGCGGCCGACGCGCGCACGGACACGAGCGTGCCCGGCGGGGTGTGCCGCACGGCGTTGTCCAGCAGGTTGGCCAGCACCTGGGCGATGCGGACGGGGTCGACCCGCAGCCGCAGGTCCTCCGGCTCCACCCGCACCTCCCACCGCACGTCCCGTCCCGCCGCGCTCGCCGCGGCCGCCGCCTCGGCGACGACGTCGTCGACCAGCTCGCGCACGCGCACGTCGCGCAGCTCCAGTCCGACGACGCCCGCCTCCACCCGCGACAGGTCGAGCAGGTAGCCCACCAGCCGGCCCAGCCGCTGGGTCTGGCGCAGGGCGCCCTCGAGGGCGTCGCTGCTCGGCTCCACCACGCCGTCGGCGAGGTTCTCCAGCTGCGCCTGCAGCGCGGCCACCGGCGTGCGCAGCTCGTGGGAGACGTTGGCGACGATCTCCCGGTGGGCGGTGTCGACCGACGCGAGGTCCTCGGCCATCTGGTTGAAGGCCCGCGCCAGCTCCCCGACCTCGTCGTTGCTCGTGGCGGTCACCCGGCGGGAGTAGTCGCCACGGGCCATCGCCCGGGCCGCCGCCGTCATCTCGCGCAGCGGCGAGGTCATGCCGTGCGCGAGGACCTGGGTCACGACCAGTGCGGAGACGATGGCCAGCGGGAAGGTGCGGGTGGGGCCGAGGTCGTGCCGCAGACCGAGCCAGGTGATGAACGCGGCGGCCGTGACCGTCACGGCCACGAGCACCCCGAGCTTGATCTTCAGCGAGCGGAAGCGGTCCAGCGGCCGGGACATGCGCAGGCCGCCGCGCGCGTGCCGCGCGCCACCCTCGCCGCCGCTCATGGCGCCGCCGCGCCTCCCTCGGCCGGCTCCAGGGCGTACCCCACGCCGTGGACCGTCCGCACGAGGTCCGCCCCGAGCTTGCGCCGCAGCGCCTTGACGTGCGAGTCGACCGTGCGCGTGCCGGAGGCGTCGATCCAGTCCCACACCTCGGCCAGCAGCTTCTCCCGGGAGAACACGGTGCGGGGGCTGGAGGCGAGGCAGACGAGCAGGTCGAACTCGGTGGGCGTGAGGTGGGCCTCCTCGCCGCCACGGCGCACCCGGCGCTGCGCGCGGTCGATCACCAGGTCCCCGAGTACCTGCTCACCGGGCGCCGTGTCCTCCACCACGGTCCGCCGGGCACGCTCGGCCCGGCGGACCAGCGCCTTGAGCCGCGCGAGCAGCTCGCGCATGGAGAAGGGCTTGGTCATGTAGTCGTCCGCGCCCACACCCAGGCCGACGAGGATGTCGGTCTCGTCGTCCCGCGCCGTGAGCATGAGGACCGGCACCTCCCGCTCGGCCTGGATCCGGCGGCACACCTCCAGGCCGTCGATGCCGGGGAGCATGACGTCGAGGACGACGACGTCGGGCTGGAAGCTCTGCGCCGCGGCCACGCCCGCGGGGCCGTCCGAGGCGACCTCCACGCGCCAGCCCTCGGCCGTGAGGCGGTGGGCGATCTGGGCGGCGATGTCCGGCTCGTCCTCGACGACGAGCGCCCGGGTGACCTCGCTGGTTCCATGACCGGTCGGTGCCATGGGTGCACTCTGGCACATCGGGGCGCAACCGCTACCCTCCCGGCGCGCGCGCCCGGTATCGTGCCCCCATCATGTCCGACCCTGATACTCGTCGAGTGGATGCCGCACCCCGCGCCGCGGTGGTGCAGGAGCCCGACGCAGACCCCCCAAGTCCGCAGGGCCCGGCGGCGGTCGCCCCACCCGAGGGTGACACCGACGCCGAGCCCCGAAGTCCCGGCGGCCGTCCGGCCGCCCACTCCCAGCCCGGAGCGTGCCGGTGCTGACCGAGTGGCTCATGATCCTGTTCGGCGTGGTCCTCACGGCGGGGACCGCGCTCTTCGTCGCCGCCGAGTTCTCGCTCGTCGCCATGGACCCCGCGACCGTCGACCGGCGGGTCGCCGCCGGCGACCGCCGTGCGGTCGGCGTCCAGCGCGCGCTGCGGCAGCTGTCCACCGAGCTGTCCGGGGCGCAGGTGGGCATCACGCTCACCACGGTGCTGCTGGGCTACACCGCCCAGTCGGCGATCGTGTCGCTGCTCACCGAGCCGCTCGGGTCCGCCGGGCTGGCCACGGCGGCCGCGGGCGCGACGGCCGTCGTCCTCTCGCTCATCCTGGTCAACGGCTTCTCGATGATCTTCGGCGAGCTCGTCCCGAAGAACATGGCCCTCGCCGACCCCTTCGCCACGGCCGGGGTCGTCGCCCCCCTGCAGGGCGCGTTCACGCGGTTCCTGCGCCCGGTCATCTCCCTGCTCAACGGGCACGCCAACGGCATCCTGCGGGCCTTCGGCGTCGAGCCGTCCGAGGAGCTCGCGGGCGGCCGCTCCGCCAGCGAGCTCGCCGCGCTCGTCCGCCGCTCCGCGGAGCAGGGAACCCTGGACCGCGGGACCGCCACCCTGCTCACCCGCTCCATCACGATGAACGCGCTCACCGCCGTCGACGTCATGACCGACCGGGTCCGCATGACGACGCTCTCGCGGACGGCGACGGCCGCCGACGTCGTCGCGGCCGCCCGCGCGACCGGCCACTCCCGCTTCCCGGTGGTCGGGGACGACCAGGACGACGTCGTGGGCCTGGTCAACGTGCGGCGTGCGATCGCCGTGCCCTACGAACGCCGTGCCGAGGTGCCGGTCACCTCCGCGAGCCTCATGATCCCCGCGCCGCGCGTGCCCGAGACGCTGGGCCTGGCCCAGCTCCTCGTCTCGCTGCGCGACGACGGCATGCAGATGGCCGTGGTCGTCGACGAGTACGGGGGCACCTCCGGGATCGTCACGCTCGAGGACGCCGTCGAGGAGATCGTCGGCGAGGTCTCCGACGAGCACGACCGACGGCGCACCCGCGCCCACGAGGCGACCGACGGGAGCTGGGTGGTCCCCGGCGTCCTGCGGCCCGACGAGCTCGAGCACGTCGCGCACCTCAGCGTGCCCGACGACGGCCCCTACGAGACGCTCGGCGGCCTCGTCATGGCCCAGCTCGGGCGCATCGCACGCGTCGGTGACGAGGTGACGCTGCCCGGCGTCGTCCTGCGCGTGGAGCAGATGGACGGCCGCCGCATCGAGCGGCTGCGCGTGCGCGGGGTGGAGGTGCACGCATGAGCTCCGGTACCGCACTGGTCATCGGCCTCGTGCTGCTGGCCGCCAACGCCTTCTTCGTCGGCGCCGAGTTCGCGATCATGTCCGCCCGGCGCAGCCGGGTGGAGCCGCTCGCCGAGACCTCCCGCCGCGCCCGCACGGTGCTGTGGGCGATGGAGCACGCCACCCTCATGATGGCCTGCGCCCAGCTCGGCATCACCGTGTGCTCCACCGGCATCGGTGCGGTGGCCGAGCCCGCCATCGCCCGGCTCGTCGAGGGGCCGCTGATCGAGCTGGGCCTGCCGGCCGCGTCCGCACACGTCGTCGGCTTCGCCGTGGCGCTCGCCCTCGTCATCTACCTCCACGTGGTCCTGGGGGAGATGGTGCCCAAGAACCTCGCGGTCACCAGCCCCGAGCGGGCCGCGATGTGGTTCGGCCCGCCCCTGGTGGCGATCTCCCGGGTCCTGTCCCCGCTCATCCGCGGCCTCAACGAGCTGGCCAACCTCCTCCTGCGGATCGTCGGCGTGGAGCCGAAGAGCGAGGTGACCTCCGCGTTCACCGCCGAGGAGGTCGCCGCGATCATCGAGCGCTCCCAGCAGGAGGGGGTGCTCCAGGACGAGCTCGGCCTCCTCACCGGGGCGCTGGAGTTCTCCGCCAAGGACGCCGCCGAGGTCATGGTCGGGGATGAGAACCTCGTCACGTTGGACCACGGGGTGAGCCCGGCGGAGGTGGAGACGGTGGTCGCCCAGACCGGCTTCTCCCGCTTCCCGGTGCGCAACCCTGACGGGGTCGTGCACGGGTACATCCACATCAAGGACGCCCTGTACGCCGACGGCCCCGCCCGCGAGGAGCCGATCCCGCGGTGGCGGGTGCGGGCGCTGCCCGTCGTCGCGCCGTCCACGGAGATCGAGGACGTACTGGCGGTCATGCAGCGCACGGGCACCCACCTGGCACGGGTGCGCGGCGAGGACGGTACCGTCCGCGGCGTCGTCTTCCTCGAGGACATCCTCGAGGAGCTCGTCGGCGAGGTGTCTGACTCGATGCAACGCCACGGTGCGCGCTCCTGAACCATCCGTGCACAGGCTGCGACGCGATTCTCGACGTCACCCGTCGCGCTCGTTACTGTTTCGTGACATGTGCCGGGCTCTTCCCGGCCCACCCTCCGTGCTTTGTCGAAAGGTCCTCTATGCCTGCGCGCGCCCAGCAGCCCTCCACGGCGCCGGTGACGCGACGGCAGCTCCGGGAAGCGGAACGGCGCGCAGCGCAGGTCCGGCCCCGTGAGTCCGCCGCGCCTCTCGCCGGAACCGTGCACGGCACGCACGGCGCCACCGCCGACCGCAGCCCCGCCGTCGACCCGGCCCCCGCGGCCGACGGGCCGGCAGCGCCGTACCGCACCCGGGCGGAGCTGCGCGCGGCCGAGCGGGCAGCCCAGCAGCGGCAGTCCCGTCACCTGCCGCGCTGGATGCCCCGGGCCGCCGTGCTCGGCGCGCTCGGTGCGGCCACGATCGTCGCCCCGCTGACCGGCTTCGTCGGGGCGGACCAGGGGGCCGCCGAGCAGGTGCCGGAGGTGGCCACGGTCCCGGCCGGGCAGACCCTCCTCGACGCCCTCGACGCCGCCGCGACCCAGCACGACACCGACGCCGCCGGCAGCTCCGCCGCCCTGCTGGCCGATTCCGGCGCCAGCGCCCGCGCCCTGGTCAACAGCTCGCGCAGCACCGACCGCGCGGACGGCCTCATGTGCGCCGCCACGGCGGGCAGCGGCGCCAACGGCGCCGGCGCGGCCCTCGGTGGCGAGCCCGTCGTCATGCCGCTCACCGCCGGCTCCTACCGCCAGAGCTCGCTCTACGGCGACCGCGTCCACCCGATCAGCGGCGTGTGGTCCAAGCACGAGGGCCTGGACTTCGCCGCACCGCTCGGCACCGACATCCACTCCGTCGCCGACGGCGTCGTCGTGCACGCGGGGGAGGGCCTCGACGGCCGGTCGAGCATGCTCGTCATCATCGAGCACGAGGTCGAGGGCCAGACCTTCTACAGCTGGTACGTCCACATGTACCCCGACGGCGTGTTCGTCGCCGAGGGGCAGAAGGTGCGCGCGGGCGAGGTCATCGGCGAGGTCGGCAACAACGGCAACTCCACCGGGCCGCACCTCCACCTGGAGATCCACCTCGACGAGCAGGGCACCACCACCGACCCCGGTGCCTTCCTGGCCGACCACGACGCGATCCGGCTCTCCGGCAGCTGCTGACCTCCCCGTCCCCCGCCCACGTGGTGAGAGGGCACCGGCAGGCGATGGACCCGCTGTGTGACCTCGGTTACGCTGGGCGAGCCGTGGTCGGACGCGGTAGCAGGAGCTGAGGGGAAGTAGCGCATGGCTGAGCCAGAGGAGTCGCCGGCAGACGTCGCCGGGGACCCGGAGCTCACCTCGCCCGCGCCCGACGCCACCGCCGGTCCCGCCCGCGTCGCCGGCCTGCGGGAGCGTGCCCGGCGCGCCGGGCTCGCCGGCTGTGCCGCCCTGCTCCTCGGGACCACCGCCCTGGGGGTCGGTGCCGCGCAACCGAGCCCGGTGAAGGCGCCGCTGGTCGGGGGGTACGTCGAGGGCAGTCTCGTGCTGGAGGCGGACCCCGACGCCGTCGCGGGGCACGCGCCCGAGGCGCGCGGTGGCATGACCGTCGTCAGCCGGGCCGCAGCCACGGTCAAGACGGCCCACCCCGACCCCTTCGTCGCGCCGGACCCGGACGCGCCCGTCTGCGCGAGCTACCCCGTGGCTCCCGGCAAGTACCGCCTCACCTCTCCCTACGGCTACCGGGTGCACCCCATCTTCGGCACCTACTCGATGCACATGGGCAACGACTACGCCGCACCGCTCGGCACGCCCATCCACGCGGTCACCGACGGCACCGTGGTCTACACCGGCGCCGGACGCCTGGGCCGCTCCAGCGAGCTCGTCATCATCGAGCACACCGTCGCGGACACGACCTTCTACAGCTGGTACGTGCACATGTATCCCGACGGCATCTTCGTCGACGTCGGGGACCGCGTGCGGGCCGGGGACGTCATCGCCGAGGTCGGCAACAACGGCAACTCCACCGGACCGCACCTGCACTTCGAGATCCACACCACCGACGCCGGCCTCGGCCTGCAGAAGAACCCCGTCGGCCGCTCGACAGTCTCGCTGCGCTCTGCGACGCCCGGTCTCACCGAGGACCCGACGGACGAGGCCACGGACAAGCCGACCGACGAGCCCACGGAC
>Ga0209487_1003183_pt1 | contig 12989 bp, 12 predicted proteins | sample Poulit2012_FD_187524 | JGI IMG/M metagenome (GOLD analysis project Ga0209487, IMG submission 187524) | Agricultural soil microbial communities from Georgia to study Nitrogen management - Poultry litter 2012 (SPAdes) (version 2) | ecosystem: Environmental > Terrestrial > Soil > Agricultural land... | reverse complement strand
AGGCCACCGGGCGCCTGCCCCATCGAGCCGGGGCCGCCGGGACCGGAGGGCGGGGGGTAGCCGCCACCGTAGTTCGACATATGTTCCTCTCTTCGTGATCGCGCGCCCGCGGGTGCGAGCCTGCTGATGATCCGCACCACGCGGACCCGGGACGTCGGGCGGGCCCATCCCCCCGGGCTCGCCCGTCCCGCCCGGAGCGTACCGGTCCGGGGCCACCTACTTGCGCGGACCGCGCCGAGGCGCGCACGCTGGTGTCTCGTCTTCCGGAAGAAGGAATCCCATGCGCACCACCGTCGCCGCGGCGACCGCTGCCCTCCTGCTCGCCCTCGTCGGCTGCAGCGGGGCCGAGAACGACGCCCCCGAGTCGCCCGCAGAGACGGCCTCCGCGACCCCCGACGCCACCCCGCCCGCGCCGGACGCGGCTCCCACGCCGCCCGCGCCCGACCTCGAGGGCCTGCCCGAGGTCGTGGCCGAGGTGGACGGCGAGGAGATCACGCTGGAGGAGTTCACGCAGGTCTACGAGAGCCAGCTCCAGCAGGCCTTCATGCAGTCACAGATGACCGGCCAGGAGGTGGACCAGGAGACCCTCAAGCAGCAGACGGCGGAGGGCATGGTGGACACCGAGCTCCTGCTCGCCGAGGCCGACGCGCGGTCCTTCGCCCCCACGGAGGAGGAGGTCGACGCCGCAGCCGAGGAGCTCGCCGCCGCCAACGGCATGGCCTCCGCCGACGAGCTGTTCGACACGCTCGAGCAGCAGGGCCTGGACCGGGCCGAGGCGACGGACCAGCTGCAGCAGCAGACCGCGCTGGAGCAGCTCTTCGCCGACGAGGCCGGGGAGTTCTCCGCCTCCGAGGAGGAGCTACGCGAGCTGTACGACGGTGCGGCCGCCCAGGGCGGGGCCGAGGGACAGCTGCCCGAGTTCGAGGAGGTGCGCGAGCTCCTGGAGGACCAGCTGCGTCAGGAGCACCAGAACGAGGCCGTCCAGGGGCTGCTCACCGAGCTGCGCGAGGACGCCGAGATCACCTACCACCTGTGAGCGGTCAGCCGACCACCGCCGAGTAGAGGGCGTCGAAGCGCCCGGCGAGGTCGGCGTAGTACCCGGCACGCCCGGGCACCGGGTGCACCGTGGGTGCCGTCGTCGGAGCGGCACGCTCGACACCCGGTGCCACCGTGTCCAGGGCGAGCAGGGCCGTGCCGTGGAGCGTCGAGCGCTTGATGGTCACGCCGGTCACCGGGGTGCCGGTGATGTCGGCGAGCAGCTGCAGGAGCGGCGGGAGGGCCTGGCTCATCCGACCGCTGGCGACGATCTGCTCCGGCGGGGACACGCGCGCGAGCTCGGCGACCACCCGCCCGTAGGCGAGCATGACGCCCTCGAGAGTGCCGCGGGCGAGGGCCGCGGGGGTGGTGGCCGCGGAGACGCCGCTGACGACGGCGCGGGCCGCGGCCGCCCACCCGGTGCTGCGCTCACCGGTGAAGAACGGCAGGACGAGCGGGGTGCCCGGGGCGGGCTCGGCGGAGAGCACGGCGGGGAGGTCGACGTCCTCCAGCCGGAGGGTGGACTCCAGCCACGCGACGGCGCGCCCGACGTCGTTGAGGGCACCGCCGAGCAGCGCGGTCGGCTCGTCCACGCGGTAGGCCCACAGCCCCGAGGGCAGCTCGGGCACCGCTGCTGGCACCTGGGCCCGGACGGCCCCGCTCGTGGCGAAGGAGGCGACGTAGCTGCCCACCTGCGCGCCGGAGCCGACGTTGGCGGCGAAGCCGTCGGCGACGACGGGGAACCACACGGCGCCCTCCAGGGCGGGCCAGCGGGTGTCCGCCGCCGGCAGCGGCTCGGTGGGGTGGTGGATCGGTGAGAGCGTGTCCGCGGAGATCCCGGCGACGGCGAGCATGTCCTCGTCCCACCGGCCGGTGTGGCGGTCCAGCAGCCCCGTCCAGGCGGCCGTGGACGTCCCGACGGCGGTCCGGCCGGTGAGCCGCAGGGTGAGGAACTCGCCCAGCGACAGCCACCGCGCCACCCGCGCCGTCACCTCCGGCTGCGTCTCGCGCAGCCACCGCAGCCGGGCGGGCAGGTAGCTGGTGTGGATCCGGCAGCCCGTCAGCTGCTGCACCTGTGCCTCGTCGAGCTCGGCGCGCAGCGCGGTGGCCTGCGCCGCGTTGCGGGAGTCGGCGTAGGTGAAGCACGGGGTGAGCGGCTGCCCGGCACCGTCCACGCCCACGAGGGAGGAGGCGAAGGTGTCGAGCGCGACCCCCGCGACCCGGCCCGCGACGTCCGCGGCGGCGACCCTGTCGAGGACCTGCTCGGCCTCGTCCAGGACCTGGGCCGGGTCGATGACCGAGGTGCCGTCCGTCGCCGTGGTGAACGCATGGCGCACCTTGTAGCGCCTGCCGGCCACCGGCAGCCCTCGGGCGTCGAAGAGGCCGCCCCGGGTGCCGGTGGACCCGACGTCCAGGGCGAGGACGAGCGGGTCCAGGGCATCGGCGAGGTCGACGGCGAAGTCGGTCATGGCACCTCCTGCAGGCGGGTTCTCGATCGTAGGCTCACCGCCCGGTCAGCGCTGGGCGAGCACGAAGGGGTGCACGGCGGCCGCCCCGGCCTGTCGCAGCAGCCGGGCGGCCACGGTGAGGGTCCAGCCGGAGTCGGTGACGTCGTCGACGAGCAGCACCGAGCGCCCCGGTAGCCCGGCGAGGGCGGCCTGCCCGAGCTCCAGCCGCAGCCGGCCGTGGACGTCGGCGAGCCGGGTGGCGGAGTTGACGTCCCGCCGCCCCGGCGGGCGCCCGGGATCGGGTGCGACGGCGCCGACCACCGGCACGCCCGCGAGGTGGGCCACGCCGCCGGCGAGGTGGGTGAGCAGCCGGGGACGGGTGGCCGACGCGACGACGACGACGCCGTCCACCCCGCTTCCCGCCTCGGCGAGCGAGGCCAGCTGGTCCGCCAGCACGCGCTCGACGGGACCGCGCAGCGCGCGCGGGAGCTCGCCGTCGTGGCCGCCGTGCGCCTCGGTGCCGGGAGCGCGGTCGGGCGCGGGCTCGAGCATCTCGCGCAGCGCCGCGGACCAGCCCAGCCCGTCGAGGCGGGCCACCGCCCGGCCGGGTGCGGCCTGTTCGTCGGCCGGGATCCGCCCCTGCAGCGGCACGCCGACGGCCGCCATGCCGGTGGGCCACTGGCGGCGGGCGGACACGTCCACGCCCGGGCGGTCGAGCGCCGCCCGCGCCTGCTCCACCCGGGAGTCCTCCACCTCCGCGTCCAGCTCCAGCCCGCCGCACAGGTCGCAGCGGCCGCAGCGCCAGCCCTCCGGGAGCTCGGGGTCGGAGAGCTGGGCCCGCAGGAATGCCATCCGGCACTCCCCGGCAGCCAGCCCGACGTACTCGACCATCGCCTGCTGCTCGCGCTCCCGGGCCTCCTCCACCCGGGCGTAGCGGGCGGCGTCGTACACCCACGGCTGCCCCGTGGCCCGCCAGCCGCCGGACACCCGCTCCACCGCGCCGTCGACGTCGAGCACCTTGAGCATCGTCTCCAGGCGCGTCCGGCGCAGGTCGACGAGCGGCTCCAGCCGCACCGTGGACAGCGGCTCGTCCCCGAGGGTGGCGAGCACCTCCCGGACCGCCGGCTCCGGCGGGAAGGCCAGGGAGCCGAAGTAGCTCCAGATGTCGCGGTCCTCCGGCCCGGGCAGCAGGACGACGTCGGCGCGGTCCACGCCGCGGCCCGCGCGCCCGACCTGCTGGTAGTAGGCGATGGGGGAGGAGGGGGCGCCGAGGTGGACGACGAAGGCGAGGTCGGGCTTGTCGAAGCCCATGCCCAGCGCCGAGGTGGCCACCAGCGCCCGCAGCCGGTTGGCGCGCAGGTCCTCCTCGAGCTGCTCGCGGCGGGCCGGCTCCGTCCGCCCGGTGTAGGACTCGACCTCCAGGCCCGCCGCCCTCAGCTGCTCGGCCACCTGCTCCGCCTGCGCGACGGTCAGGGTGTAGACGATCCCCGAGCCCGCCCAGGACGCGATGCGCTGGGCGAGCCAGGCGATCCGGCGGGCCTGGTCCGGCAGCCGGACCACGCCCAGGTGCAGGGACTGCCGGTCCAGCGAGCCGCGCAGCACGAGGACCTCGTCCCCGCCGACGGACAGCTGCTCGGCGACGTCGGCGCTCACGCGGTCGTTGGCCGTGGCCGTGGTGGCGAGGACAGGGACCCCGGGCGGCAGGCCCTCCAGCAGCGTGCGGATGCGGCGGTAGTCGGGGCGGAAGTCGTGGCCCCAGTCGGAGATGCAGTGCGCCTCGTCGACGACGACGAGCCCCGCGGTGGCCGCCAGGCCGGGCAGCACGTCCGTGCGGAAGGACGGGTTGTTCAGCCGCTCGGGGGAGCACAGGAGGACGTCCACCTCGCCCGCGGCGATGGACGCGTGCACCTGCTCCCACTCGGTGACGTTGGCCGAGTTGACGGTGACCGCCCGGATCCCCGCGCGCGAGGCCGCGGCGATCTGGTCCCGCATGAGCGCGAGCAGCGGGGAGATGATGATCGTGGGACCCGCCGGCGGGCGGCCCTCGACCCCGCCGCGGAGCAGCGACGTGGCCACGAAGTAGACGGCCGACTTCCCCCAGCCGGTGCGCTGCACCACGAGGGCGCGGCGGCGGTGGACCACCAGCTCCTCGATCGCTCGCCACTGGTCCTCGCGCAGCCGGGCGTCGGGGTTGCCGACGAGGGCGCGGAGGGCGGCCTCGGCCCTGTCCCGGGTGGTCATGTCCTCGTTCGTGTCCATCGTGCCTCCTGGCCCCACGTTCCCACGGGCCACCGACACATGGCACAGCGGTCCGGGCCCCCTGCCACCCCGCGCCTCCGGCTGCACCTCGCCGTCGGTACGCCGGGCGCGAGGTGCAGGTGGAGGCGCGGAGTCGGACGGGCAGCTGTGAGGTGCATCACACCTGCGCCTATTCGGCAACGTCGGGCGGCCGCGGCCAAACCGGCGGGGTCATGCGGATCCGCACCCCAGCCCGCACTCGAATTACGCAACGCGACCGGCGCATAATTGGGACCGAGGGCTTGTAGGTAAGCCTTACCTAAGCCTTAGATTGGCTCACCGGGCCGGGTCAGGCGCCGCCCGCCCCGATCCGAACTCGTCGACAGAAGGACGCACATGAGCATCGTTTCCCCCCTCCGCCCCGTGCGGGTGGCCGGCGCGGCCGCAGCGGCCGTCGTGGCGCTCGCCGCCTGCGGGCAGGCCAGTGGCGGAACCGCCGACGCCGACGCCGGCTCCGGCACCGAGGTGACGATCCAGACCAACAACGGTGAGATGACGGTGCCGCAGAACCCCGAGCGCGTCGTCGTGCTCGACAACACCGCGATGGAGACGGCACGCGACCTCGGCGTCGAGCCCGTCGCCCTGCCCAAGCAGCTGCTGCCGTCCGGCTTCGAGGAGTGGAAGGACGACGAGGAGATCCTCGACGTCGGGACGCACCGCGAGCTCAACCTCGAGATCGTCAACGAGGCCGAGCCGGACCTCATCATCGGTGGCTACCGCTTCGCCGACTACACCGACGACCTCTCCGACATCGCGCCCGTCGTCGACGTCGCCCCCGCCGACGGCGACTACATCGAGGGCCTCAAGGAGCAGACCACCACCCTCGGTGAGGTCTTCGACGCCGAGGACGAGGCGGCCCAGCTCGTCGCCGACCTCGAGGCGGCCATCGACCAGGCCGCCGCGGCCACCGGCGGGGAGAGCGTCTTCCTCGCCGTCAGCTCGGGCGGCAAGATCGACAACGGCGCCGGCCGCATCGGCCGCCTCCTGGAGCCGCTCGACCTCGTCGACGTCTTCGCCTCCGAGGACCTCGACAGCGAGTCGGTGCACTCCGACTCCGGACTGGCCCCCGAGACCGTCGCGCAGGCGGACCCGGACTGGCTCATCGTGCTGGACCGCGACGCCGCGACCGCCAACGGCGAGGAGGTCACCCCGGCCCGCCAGATCATCGACGCCCAGGAGGCGTGGAGCGGTCTGGACTTCATGACCGAGGACCGGGTCATCGTCCTGGACAGCCAGTTCTACAAGCGTGAGGGCATCCACGCCTACACCGAGGCCTACACCCAGATCGCCGAGGCGTTCAGCGCCCGATGAGCACCCTCGCCGTCCGTGGGACGCCCGGCCGTGGTGCCGGGCGTCCCACGGCGGCGTCCGTCCCGGGAGACACCATGAGCTCAGCAACCCAGGAGCGTCCGCTCACCCTCGCGGCACCGGCCGTCCCGGTCACCGCGCCGTGGACCGGCGGCTTCGTCACGGCGGCCCAGCGCCGTGAGCGTGCCGTGGCCGTCGAGGAGCCGACGACGACGGCGGCCCCCCGCCGGGGCCTGCCCACGTGGGCGCGCCGGCTCCTGCTCGTGCTCAGCGCCACCGCGACGGTGGCGCTCGTCGTCGCCTCGCTGCTCGTCGGCGGCTACGACATCACCCTCCAGGGACTGCTCAGCGACCCGGCCCAGCGCGAGATGTTCCTCATCTCCCGCGTGCCGCGCACCCTCGCGCTCATCTTCGCCGCCGTGGCGATGAGCTTCTCCGGGGTCATCATGCAGATGATCACGCAGAACAAGTTCGTCGAGCCCTCGACCGCCGGCACCAGCCAGTGGGCGGGCCTGGGCGTGCTCGCCACCCTCATCGTCGTCCCGGGCGCCCCGCCGATGGTCAAGATGCTCATCGCCACCGCCTTCGCCTTCCTCGGCACCATGATCTTCCTCGGCGTGCTGCGCCGGGTGGCGGTGCGCTCCTCGATCATCGTCCCGCTCGTGGGCATCATGCTCGGCGCCGTCGTCGGGGCCGTCACCACCTTCCTCGCCGGGAACTTCGACCTCCTGCAGTCGATGTCCTCCTGGCGCTCGGGCGGCTTCTCCAGCGTCGTGCGCGGCTTCTACGAGCCGCTGTGGGCGGTGGTCGTCATCGCCGTCCTCACCTACGTCATGGCCAGCCGCTTCACCCTCGCCGGCCTCGGCAAGGACGTGGCCACGAGCGTGGGGCTGCGCTACGAGCACGTCGTCATCGCCGGCACCGCGATGGTCGCGCTGTCCACCGGCGTGACGAGCGTCGTCGTCGGCTTCATCCCCTTCCTCGGGCTCATCGTGCCCAACATCGTCTCGATGGTCATGGGCGACGACATGCGCCGGAACCTGCCCTGGGTGGCGGTGCTCGGCGTCGGGCTCCTCATGGCCTGCGACCTCGTCGGGCGCGTCGTCGTCGCCCCCATGGAGATCCCCGCCTCGGTGATCCTCGGGGCCGTGGGCGCCGTCGTGTTCATCGGCCTCGTCGTGAGGCAGCGCCGGCATGTCAGTGCGTGACCTGCACGCCGGGCCGGCCCAGCCCACGGTGCGGGCCGGCTCGGAGGCCTCCGCGCGCACTCGGCTGATCGTCCTGAGCATCGTGCTCGTCGTGGCGATCGCCTGCTTCCTCACCCTGTTCGTCCGGGGCTCCTTCGACTTCGCCCTGCCGCGCCGCGCGACGATGGTCGGCGCCATGGCCGTGGCGGCCTTCGCCCAGGGCGTGGGGACCGTCGTCTTCCACACGGTGACGCAGAACCGCATCCTCACGCCGTCGATCATGGGCTTCGACTCGCTGTACACGCTGATGCAGACGCTGCTCGTGTGGTTCTTCGGCGGCGCCGTCATCGCCGAGACCGAGGGCCTGACCAAGGTGGTCGCGCAGACGGCCCTCATGGTCGCCTTCGCCACGATCCTCTACCGCTGGCTCTTCTCCGGGCGCTTCGGCAGCCTCTACCTGCTGCTGCTCGTGGGGGTCGTGCTCGGCATGGCCTTCGACTCGCTGTCCAGCTTCCTCCAGCGGCTGCTCGACCCGACCGACTACGACATGCTCTCGGTCCAGCTCTTCGGCCGGCTCAGCGGCGTGGACAGCACCTACCTGCCGCTGGCCTTCCTCGTCTGCGGGGCCGTCGGGGTGATCTTCTGGCGCCGGCGCCACACCCTGGACGCCCTCCTGCTGGGGCGCGAGACCGCGATGAGCATCGGCGTGAACCACAAGCGCGAGCTCACCCTCATGCTCGTCCTCATCGCGCTGCTCGTGGCCTTCTCGACGGCGCTCGTGGGCCCGCTGACCTTCTACGGCTTCCTCGTCGCCACCCTGGCCTACCAGGTGACCGGGAGCTACCGCCACGAGTACGTCATGCCGATGGCCTTCCTCCTGGGGATGCTCACCCTCGTGGGCGGTCAGTTCGTCATGCAGCACATCTTCTCCGCCGGCGGCTTCCTCACCGTCATCATCGAGTTCGCCGGCGGCATCCTGTTCCTCTACTTCCTGCTGCGGAGGCGCCGGCTGTGATCGAGCTCGCCGAGGTCACCAAGTCCTACGAGCACACCCGGGTGCTCGGCCCCGTCACCGGAACGATCGAGCGGGGCGGCATCACCGCGCTGGTCGGGGCCAACGGCGCCGGCAAGTCCACCCTGCTCACCATCATCGGGCGCCTCCTCGACCCCACGAGCGGCGAGGTGCAGGTGGCCGGCATGGACGTGCAGCACACCCGCTCCAGCGACCTCGCCACCCGGCTGTCCATCCTGCGCCAGGAGAACCACGTGACCGCCCGGCTGCGGGTGCGGGAGCTGGTGGCCTTCGGCCGCTTCCCCCACAGCAAGGGCCGGCTGACCGCCGAGTGCCACGCGGCCGTGGACGACGCGATCAGCTTCCTCGGCCTGGACGACCTCTCCGACCGCTTCCTCGACCAGCTCTCCGGCGGTCAGCGCCAGCGCGCCTACGTGGCGATGGTGCTCGCCCAGGACACCGACTACATCCTGCTCGACGAGCCGCTGAACAACCTCGACATGAAGCACTCGGTGCTCATGATGAAGCAGCTGCGCCGGGCCGCCGACGAGCTGGGCAAGACGATCGTCGTCGTCCTCCACGACCTCAACTTCGCCGCCGCCTACGCCGACCGGATCATCGCCCTGCGCGACGGCGAGGTCCTGCACGCCGGCACGGTGGAGGACATCATGCGCGACGACGTCCTCACCGAGGTCTTCGACACCCCCGTGCGTGTCTACGAGATCGAGGGCCGGCCCACGGCCGTCTACGCCATCTGACCGGTCGCCCCCCACCGCCGTCGGCACCACCACCGCGCATCTCGGCGGAGGAACAGGGGCGGCGCCTGGGGTGCGGGCGGGTCCGTAGAATGCTGGTCGTGGCTTCCCTTCCTGTTCGGCCGGACCTGGCCGGGCTGACGCCGTACGGCGCGCCCCAGCTCGACGTGCCGGTCCTCCTCAACGTCAACGAGAACCCCCACCCGCCCTCGGAGGAGGTCGTCGCCGACCTCGCGGCCGCCGTCGCCGCCGCCGCGCCGGGGCTCAACCGCTACCCGGACCGGGAGTTCCTCGACCTGCGTGCCGACCTCGCCGAGTACCTCGCCGTCGAGTCCGGCGCCACCGGCCTGCGCCCGGAGAACGTCTGGGCCGCCAACGGGTCCAACGAGGTCATGCTCCACCTGCTCCAGGCCTTCGGCGGGCCCGGGCGCACCGCGCTGTCCTTCGCGCCGACCTACTCGATGTACCCCGAGTACGCCCGCGACACCATGACGGCGTGGGTCACCGGCCGGCGCGAGGACGACTTCACCATCGACCCTGAGCACGCCGTCGCCCAGCTCACCGAGCACCGCCCCGCCGTCGTGCTCCTCGCCAGCCCCAACAACCCCACCGGCACCGCGCTGCCGCTGGTTACCATCGAGGCGATCGCCGAGGCCGCCCGCACGAGCGGGCCCGCGGGCCCCGACGGCGCGGAGACGGCGAGCGTCGTCGTCGTGGACGAGGCCTACGCCGAGTTCCGCCGCGAGGACACGCCGAGCGCGCTCAGCCTGCTCGACCGCTTCCCGCACCTCGCGGTGAGCCGCACGATGTCCAAGGCCTTCGGGCTGGCCGGGGCGCGCGTGGGCTACCTGGCCGCAGGCACCGAGCTGGTCGACGCGCTGCGCGTGGTCCGCCTGCCCTACCACCTCTCGGCCGTCACCCAGGCCGTCGCACGCGCCGCCCTGCGCCACCGCGACGCCCTCATGGCGCAGATCGCCGAGCTGCGCGCCGAGCGGGACCGCACTGTCACCTGGCTGCGGGAGCAGGGGTTCACCGCGGCGGACTCGGACGCGAACTTCGTCCTCTTCGGCCCGCTGGAGGACCGTGAGAGGGTGTGGCAGGGACTGCTCGACCGCGGGGTTCTCATCCGGGTCGTCGGTCCGCCAGGATGGCTGCGCGTATCGATCGGTACCGCGGAGGAGATGGCCGCCTTCCGGGCGGCCCTGCAGGAGGTGCTCGGGCTGTGACCGACAAGGCGCGTACGGCGCGTGTGGTGAGGACGACGTCGGAGTCGGACGTCGTCGTCGAGCTCGACCTGGACGGCACCGGCACCACCGACATCTCCACCTCCGTGCCCTTCTACGACCACATGCTCACCGCGCTGGGCAAGCACTCGCTCATCGACCTGAGTGTGCAGGCGACCGGTGACACGCACATCGACGTCCACCACACCGTGGAGGACGTGGCGATCACCTTCGGCCAGGCGCTGCGCCAGGCGCTGGGGGACAAGCGCGGCATCTCGCGCTTCGGGGACGCCTACATCGCCATGGACGAGACCCTCGCCCAGGCCGTCGTGGACCTGTCCGGCCGGCCCTACCTCGTGCACACCGGTGAGCCCGCCGGCCAGGAGTACCACCTCATCGGCGGGCACTTCACCGGTGCGCTGACCCGCCACGTCTTCGAGTCGATCGCCCACCACGCGGCGATCACCCTGCACGTGCGGCTGCTCGCGGGCCGCGACCCGCACCACATCGTCGAGGCGCAGTTCAAGGCCCTCGCCCGGGCACTGCGGGCCGCCGTCGAGCCCGACCCGCGCGTGACGGGGGTCCCGTCCACCAAGGGGGCGCTGTGAGCGACATCCCGGCCGTCGCCGTCGTCCTCACGCCCGTCGCCTCGGCGCCCGCGCTGGCCGGCCTGTGCGCGATGCAGGACGTCGACGTCCACGTCGTGCCCTCCAAGTCCGGTGCGATCGCGGTGGTCGAGCTGGAGCCCGCGCCGCCGGCCGCCGAGCCGGACGACTGGGACATCAGCGAGCTCCTCGGCGGGCAGGCCGAGCAGGTGCCCGCCAAGGCCGACGAGGCCGCCCGCGCGCTGTCCCGGCTGACGAAGGCGGGCGTCGTGCTCATCACCTCCTCCCTCACCCGCGACTCCGGCTTCGACCAGGGCCTGTCCGGCCAGCTCACCGCCCGTCGCTACGCCGGCGGGGAGCCGGGGGAGGACGTCGCCGTCGGCCTGGTGCTCGCGGGCGCCGACGACGTCGTGGAGGACCTGGTCCTGGGCCGCGTCCGGGTGTCGGACGTCCCCGGCCACGAGCGCTCCGGTGACCTGCCGCGGTGGAAGGCGGCCCGGATGTTCGCCAAGGGCCTGCGCAAACCGCGGCCCTGACGGAGCCGGCAGCCCCCGTACCGGCGTGACCCGCGACTCCGAACGGACTCGGCCATCACACGGCCGCCGCCGACGACGTAGACTTCTGCGGTGACCAGCCAGCCGAACGTCGTCGTCCTCGACCACGGCTCGGGCAACGTCCGGTCCGCCGTCCGCGCCCTGGAGCGCGCCGGGGCCGACGTCGAGCTCACCTCCGACCCCGAGCTGGTGGCTGACGCCGACGGCCTCGTCGTCCCCGGTGTGGGTGCCTTCGCCGCCGTCATGCGCCAGCTCCGCGAGGTCGGCGGGCCGCGCATGATCGAGCGTCGCCTCGCCGGCGGACGGCCCGTACTGGGCATCTGCGTCGGCATGCAGGTGATGTTCGCCAGCGGCAACGAGCACGGCGAGCACGCCTCGGGCCTGGACCAGTGGCCCGGCACCGTGGACCGCCTCGACGCCCCGATCGTGCCCCACATGGGCTGGTCCCCGGTACGTGCCCCGGAGGGCAGCACCCTGTTCGCGGGCCTGGCCGACGAGCGCTTCTACTTCGTCCACTCCTACGCCGTGCGCCGCGACCCGGCCGCCGACTTCGACGCGCAGTCCCCGCTCCCGGCTCCCCTCGTCACCTGGGCGGAGCACGGGTCCCCGTTCGTCGCGGCCGTGGAGAACGGTGCGCTGTCGGCCACCCAGTTCCACCCCGAGAAGTCCGGCGACGCCGGAATCCAGCTGCTCCGCAACTGGCTGAGCACCCTGCGCTGACGCGCGCCGCGCGTCGCACACCCGAGGAGAGATACGCATGTCCCGCCGCCTTGAGCTGCTTCCCGCCGTCGACGTCGTCGAGGGCCAGGCCGTCCGTCTCGTCCAGGGCGAGGCCGGCTCGGAGACCTCCTACGGCGACCCCCACGAGGCGGCGCGCACCTGGGCCGAGCAGGGCGCGGAGTGGATCCACCTCGTCGACCTCGACGCCGCCTTCGGCCGCGGCTCCAACCACGAGCTCCTCGCCGAGATCGTCGCCGACCTCGACGTCGCCGTCGAGCTGTCCGGCGGCATCCGCGACGACGAGAGCCTGGCCCGCGCGCTGGACACCGGCGCCACGCGGGTCAACCTCGGCACCGCCGCCCTGGAGAACCCCGACTGGACCTCCAGGGTCATCGCCCGGCACGGCGACCGCATCGCCGTCGGGCTCGACGTGCGCGGCACCACCCTGGCCGCCCGCGGCTGGACCCGCGAGGGCGGGGACCTGTGGGAGGTGCTCGCCCGGCTCGACGCCGACGGCTGCGCCCGCTACGTCGTCACCGACGTGAAGAAGGACGGCATGCTCTCCGGCCCGAACCTCGACCTCCTGCGCCAGGTGTGCGAGCGCACCGAGGCGCCCGTCGTCGCCTCCGGCGGCGTCTCCTCCCTGGAGGACATCGCCGCGCTGCGCACCCTGGTGGACACCGGGGTGGAGGGCGCGATCGTCGGCAAGGCGCTGTACGCGGGGGCCTTCACCCTGCCGGAGGCGCTGGACGTCGCGGGGCGTCCGTGACCCCGCTGCCCCCCGAGATGATGCCGCGCGGCACGCCGGGCGGCACCGCCGACTCCGCCGGCCAGGCCTGGGCCG
>Ga0209487_1003182_pt1 | contig 12991 bp, 13 predicted proteins | sample Poulit2012_FD_187524 | JGI IMG/M metagenome (GOLD analysis project Ga0209487, IMG submission 187524) | Agricultural soil microbial communities from Georgia to study Nitrogen management - Poultry litter 2012 (SPAdes) (version 2) | ecosystem: Environmental > Terrestrial > Soil > Agricultural land... | reverse complement strand
AAATCCTTCAAATCTAGGAAGACCAAATCAGCTACTTGACCTTTTTCTATTTTGCCCGTGTTGCTTAGGCCCAAAACCTTAGCGCTCCCCTGTGTAGCCATCTGAAAAACTTGTTGGCTAGGAAGCCAATAGCTAGGATTCGGTCCTTGTATACGCGATGAATAAGAAGCAAGTCGCATGGCATCAAACATATTTTGCTGATCAGCACAGCTGCAGGCATCAGTACCTATACCAACATTTACCCCTGCCTTTAACATCGCCTCGATTGGCGCAACACCATTGCCTAGCCGCATATTGCTTGCTGGGTTATGTGCTACAGATACACCCGTATTAGCTAGTATTGCAATATCCTCATCATCCACCCATATTGCATGTGCAACTGAGGTTTTTTTCGTCAAAAAACCAATATTCGATAAGTGTTCAACTATAGAGCACCCCCATCGCCTCTCAGCCATCAGCGCTTGTATTTTTGATTCTGCCAAATGTGTTTGTATAGGTACATTAAATTCATGTGCTAATTGGGCAACGCCATCTAATAGCTCATCAGAACTAAGTAAAGGAATAGAGGGGGCCAACCCTAATGTTATGTTGTTATTGCCGTGATCCCAATCTGTTAAGGTCTTTCTAAGTTGTTTTAAATGCTGCGCTGAATCTGCTTGCGCCAAGCTACTTACCCATTGTGCTTCCTCAGCGTCTAGACTTTCTATTAAGTTAGGGATAGCCTGCCAAAAGGTTTTATCAGTTACCGTTGCTGCTACCACGGCTTTTATACCGACCTTCTCATAACCAGCAGCGACCGCGCGCATTCCATCTATAGAGGTAAATGGGGTTTGGACGACCATATCATACGCTGCGGTACACCCATAACGAATCATGTCCGCGGCATTCAATTGAGCCATTAGCTTCATGTCATCTAATGTTGCGCCGTAATTTAGCCCCCCACCAGAATTTAAATGTAGCTCAAGGGTCCATAAATCACCATAGCCTCGTCCAAATGCAAAATGGCTATGTGTATGTGCGTTAATAAAACTCGGGACGACCGCTAGCCCACTAGCATCAATAGTCTTAGCACTCTCAGGAATGGGGCCAAGCTCCTCTGCTGAGCCTATCTCAACTATCTTACCGTCTGCTATCCATATATCTTTTAATTGGGTTTCATCATCGGTAACTGTAGGGACAAATATATTTTGTACTACTAGCGGTCGGTTTCTCATCTTTACACCTTTTATCTATACGTGCTCTTATCAGCTTTAACTATTTAACGGCCTTAATATCGGCATCAAGCATTTGCTGAAACTCAGGCTGATCTAAATAATCAAAGTCTGCATTGATACGATCCATCAGGACATTAAAGCCGTCATCTTTAGACAGCTCTTTGAAGGCGGTTCTTAGCTTTTTTATATTTTCTTCGGGTGTGTTAGATGGTGCAAATACACCAATCCATGCCCCCCAATTAATATCGACCCCTTCTTCACTGCAGGTAGGAACCTCAGGCAATCCTTCATACCTTTGTTGGTCAGAAACACATAAAGCAGTTAATGAGCCACTATCAATATGGTCCTGTACGACACTAGGTACCCCTGCATAGACAAGTGTATTGCCACCGAGCACATTCGTTACAGCAGGGCCACCACCATCAAACTCTACCCCACGCATATCAATGCCTGCAGTTCTTTTTAGTATCTCAAAAGCAGTGTACGTCCAACCATTAACATTATCTGAGCTATACACTACCTCGCCGGGATGCTCCTCTGCATAGGAAACGAGCTCTGGCATGGTTTTGAACGGCGCATCGTTATTAGCAACAAATACAAAAGGTGAGTTAGTTATCCGTGCGATAGGCGTAAAATCATCGGCCTCATAAGCTAAGTCTTCCAGCTCTGGCCGTATAACATTAATGCTTGGATCACCTAAAAGCAAAGTGTAGCCATCGGGCTTAGATGTTGCTACGTAGGTTGCCCCTACTGCACCACCCCCGCCACCACGAATCAACGATAGCATAGGCTGGCCTAAATGCTCTTCTGCAGAAGTTGCTACAACCGCACCTGTCACAGATAAAGCACCACCCGGCGGATAAGGAATGACTAATTTCACTGGTTGATTTGGAAAGTCCTCAGCATAAGACAAACTCGGTGCCACACTACTGGCAATGCCAATTAAACATAAGCTGATTATATTTTTGAATTTCATAACACCCTCCAAGGTATTAACTTATATAAAAAAACAATACAAAACTGCTATCAAGTAAAATCAAATTTTAGAAAGCTTTTTTCTTTTGATAACCCCCCTTCCGACCATAATTAATATAGAAAACAGAAACAGTCCAACTAACGTTGCTGAAATAGGTCTTGATACGAAAATCAAAAAATCACCATTTGATAAGGCTAATGACTGTCGCAAAGTTTTTTCAAACTGAGGTGCTAAAAGCACAGCAATAATAAATGGTGGAATAGGAACTCCGTTTCTTCGCATAAGGAATCCAAGCAGCCCGCCAGCCAACATAACAACTACATCATATGGATCAGATCCGACCGAATATGCGCCTGCAACAGCAATAATCACAACTACAGGCATAAGCAAATCAGAAGGTATTTTTACGACATAGGAAAAAGAACGTACCGCTGCAATACCAACAAAAAGCAAGGCAATATTGGTGAAAATAAGTAGTGCAAACAATCCATAAACTAAATGGCTATGAACGGTAAACAATAAAGGGCCTGGCGTAATACCTTGTGCTATGAACGCACCCAATAAAACGGCTGTAACAACATCGCCTGGTATGCCGAAAACTAACATTGGAATCAAAGTTGCAGGGACGGTCGCATTTGCACTAGATTCTGCTGCTGCCACACCTTCTAATGAGCCTTTACCAAATTTCTCTGGCTCTTTCGACCTTTGCTTGGCAATTCCATAGGAAACCCAGCAGGCAATTTCAGCGCCTAGACCAGGTAAGGCCCCTATAAAGGTTCCGATAGAGGTAGAACGAAATAAAACGGGCAGCTGACGAAATGCCAGTTTCTTGGTTAGACCTGTGCCTATTTCCCTTTGTCCAGCAGTTTTGGCCTCATCGCGGCGTTGCGAGATTTGCATCAAAACTTCACTTAGGGCAAACATACCCACTATTAGTGGGACTAGAGGAATACCTCCAAGCAATTGAGGCACATCAAAAACAAAACGCTGAGCCGCGGTCAACGAATCTAAACCAACACAGCCTATCAATGCACCTGCCACAGCACTAATCAAGCCTTTTAGTGGGTCACCTGCACTAACTGTGCCAATTAAAACGAGTGAAGCAAGAAATAAAACGGCATATTCGGGTGCGCTAAACTTAATTGCCAAAGCAGCTAACGGCGCAGCAACCGATAGCAAAACAATGGTTGCAAGCAAGTCTCCAAACATCGATGCCAATAGGCTCATCTGCAACGCTTTTTTTGCTTTCCCCTGCTGAGTCAGCGCATAGCCATCCATACTTGTGGCTGCAGCAGCCGGTGTCCCAGGTGTGTTAATTAAAATCGCCGGGATTGAGCCGCCATACACAGCCCCCTTATAAACACCCAGCAAGAAGCCGATACCTACTGTCGCGGGCAGGAAAAAAGTTAATGGCAATAAAATGGCTACGGCAATCGAGGCAGTTAAGCCTGGTATGGCGCCAACCACTACACCTAAAACAAGTCCTGCAAAAGCAGATAAAATAGGCCAATAACCCAAGCCTAAAACCGCATTGATAATTGTGTCTAACATTAGAACAGCCCCCATGTAGGCAACCTAACAGCAGCAAAAACGCTAAATACGAAGGAGATCGCAACGGGGGCTATTAGTGCTACCGCACCAAGCTTGATTAAAAAGGGTTTATCGGTTCTTTTTTGGTGCAACAAAACACCTAGGCAGAATATTGCCATTGCTGATGCCACCCAATAGCCTAGGTAAAAAATGCAGTAACCATATACAAATAAAACTGCTATCCCAACTATTGATTTAGAATTACTATGTTCATCATCCAGCACCTTCCCTGCTTGATTCGTTTCATTGCTATCTAGCGGCATTACTTCGGCAGGGGGTACTGCCTGTTTTTCTGTTTTGTTTTTTTGAGCTAGCATGCTGCGACATAACCCCCCACCACCTAGCATGAGCAATAAATATGCCAACAACAAAGGGAAAAAACTAGGTGCTGATGGATTATGATATTCGGCAACATCAAACGAGTTGAGAACAATAATAATGACAGCTGTGCCAACAATGATAGAAAATAAAGCAACTCGCAATTCCTTTGCTCTATCCATTGCCATCTCCTCTCTTTACTTATATGTAGTCCTAAATATTCATCTGGCGGCAGTATCTGCTTCTGGGGGCGCAATTTGATCTCGATACCAATCGGTTATTGCGCCTCCAGTCATAAAGCAAACCTTAGGATGAGCGCACAGCAAGTCCAACATTTGCTCGAAATAAGCAAAACGATGTGGTACCCCGATTAAATGTGGATGCAACCCCAAAGCAAGTATTCTGGGCTCTGTATTTGCTTCATGTTCGAATACTTTTAAAGTGCTTTTTAATCTTTTTAAAAACTCATCTGAGGAGTGGTTTTCAACAGCGTAGATTACTGAGTCGTTCAGTTCTAAGTTATAAGGCATTTGCAATAATGAGCCTGAACGCACTTTTAGCCAATTAGGCAAATCGTCAATTACCCAGTCGCAAACATAATCCACACCAAGCTTGGCTAAGATATCCGGCGTATTAACCGTTTCTTGTAAACCAGGACTTAACCAACCCCGGACTTTTCTGCCGGTGAAGCGCTCTATTTTCTCAAGGGCTATTTTTATCGTTTTTTCTTCGTTTTCCTCATGGTGAAGCATTCTCTGCACTAGACCATGACCGATAAACTCCCAGTTGGCATCTCGCATTGCTTCTGCTGCTTCAGGATATGCCTCAATTACACTGGCATTAAAACTCGTTGATACCGGTAACTGCCTATCGGTCAATGCCTTTAAAAGCCTTGGAAACCCACAACGCATACCATAATCCACCCAGCTAAAGTTAGGCACATCAGGTGAGAACCTCTTCCCATGGGGTGGGGTTATAATCGTTCGCGGCATCGGCTCATCAAAAGGCCAATACTCTATGTTTAGAACTAAATGCACAATAATTGGTTTATTATCAGGTGCAGTTAAACCGATTCCGCGGCTTCTTAAGGTGTAATCAAGTCGTGGGTTTGCCATCGTTAACGTCCTACAAAGTTTGGGGTTCTTTTTTCTTTGAATGCCAACTGACCCTCTCGATAGTCTTGGCTGTCAAAACACTGCTGTACTGCTTTTTCAACTTGCTCGTTTGTCAAAGCCTGTTGATCTGCGAAGGCGCCTTGGGAACGCTGTAGTAAATAACGTAAACTGAGCTTGACAGAGCGCAGGCTTAATGGTGCGTGGTGTGCAATCTCTTGAATCATTGACCGCGCTTCTTTATCAAAGTGTTCAGCTGCAAAACTAAGATTTACTAGCCCTAACCGCTGTGCCTCCGTACCATCAAACACTCGCGCACTAAGAAAAATATCCGCCGTATTGGCATAGCCCATAACGTCAACCGCTCGGGCCAACCCATGCAAGTCATAACCTAACCCTAGTCTCGCTGCTGGCATACGGAATTTTGTTTCCATACTGCTGTAACGCAAATCACACGCTAGAGCTACCCCAATGCCGCCACCGATACACAGCCCGTTAATAAGTGCTACTGTTGGCTTGCTGCTGTGCGCAATAGCATTTTGCGCCGCCTCTACAGCTTGTCCATACTCCTTGACTTGCTCCTCGGAGTCCCGCAACGTAGCAAACTCAGAGATATCAGCCCCTGAAATAAAAGCTTTGTCACCTGCGCCTGTAATCGCTATGACGTTTACATCAGCATGGTCTTCAGCTTGTTGAATACACTCTCGCAATTGTCTCCACATTTGCAAGGTCATAGCATTTCGATTGCGCTCATTATCAATTTCTACCCACGCAACTTTATCAGTAACCTTCAAAGAAACTTTTTTATTTTCAGACAACACGCCACCTACACTCATATGACCCCCTGGCTTTTTAATCCTTCAATTTGCTCACGCTCATATCCCAAACGCTCTAAGATCTCTTCCGAATGTTCGCCCCAACCAGGCGCTGTCCTGGCAATACCAGCTGGCGTTCGCGAAAGTGTGACTGGTTGGGTAATGAAATGACGAGCCCCACCCTGCCATGCCTCAACGGTTTTCGCGACCTCAAGATGCTTGACTTGTGGGTCTTCAAACATTTCTGGAACACTGTAAACTGGACCTGCAGGAACTCCAGCCTCATTAAGCAAATCTACCCAGTGCTTCACTGTTTTCTCAGCAAATAACTCTGATAAAGCATCGTTTAAGGCTGAACGATTTTTTATGCGCAGGGGCTCTGTTTTGTAATCAGGATGTGATAGCCAATCTTTTTTATCTAGAGCCTTGCACAGTCTCTTCCAACTACCCTCACCCGATGCCCCTAAATTAAATTGTCCATCACGCGCTGTGAACAGACCCATCGGGCTACTAGTGGGGTGATCATTTCCTGTTTGCACCGGTATGTCATCATCGTTTAAGTAACGCGCTGCTTGGAAATCCATCATAGCGATCTGGGCGTGTAACAATGAGGCGTGCACCCACTGCCCTTTACCTGAGCGCTCTCTTTCTAATAAAGCCACTAAAATACCGATAGCAGTATATAAACCCGTACTTGAGTCAGCGACTGCTAGTCCAGCGCGCACAGGCCCCTGTCCAGGTAAACCCGTTACTGACATCAAACCACCCATACCTTGTATGATTTGATCAAAACCCGGCCTTTTGGAATAAGGGCCATTTTGACCAAACCCTGAAATACTGGCGAGTATTATGCGGGGATTAATAGCCTTTAGCGACTCATAATCTATTCCCAATCTGCTCTTAACTTCGGGACGCCAATTTTCAACTACTACATCGGCTTCTGCAACTAACTTTTTAAAAACCTCTTTGCCTTCGGGTTTTTTTAAATTTAAGGTCAATGACCTTTTGTTTCTGTTAAGGTTTTGAAAATCCCCACCCCAGCGATCTGCTGCGAACATCGCCTCATTAGGATCAACACCCTTAGGTGGCTCTACTCTTATCACATCTGCACCAAAATCCGCTAGCATCCGCACGCAAGTTGGCCCTGCTCGTACACGTGATAAATCTAAAACTTTAAAAGGCGCTAAAGCCTTGGAAGCATTAATAGAAGTCATAAGCTCTAAAAAATTTAATATTACAGTTTTCTTGGACTGGCTACGGCACCATGCTATAGCGCAGTAAAGTGCTCTTCGATTTGTTTAGCAAAAATGATCAGATCTGCCTCTGCTCGAGGCTTTCCAATCGCTTGAATACTAATTACCTGGCCATCCCCATCTTTGTATATTGGGATGGTTATGGCAGGTAAACCTAAATAATTCACAAAACCCGCCCAAGCCAACATAGATAACAACTGATGTGCGTCAAAGTGTTTTGAGCGAGTGTCCACCTGTTTCCAAGTAGGTATACCGTGCGGTAAAACTGGAGTTAATAAAACATCAACATTACGATCATGGAAATAAAGGTCTAAAAATTGTTTTTGCAAAGCTGTTCTTGCCTGAAGTGCCTTTAAATACCAGATATTCGGCATGGCTACCCCGGGCAAGACAAAAGCTCGAGCATCATCAGATAGCTCTTGGCCACGCTGCAGTCTTTGATAATGGGTAGCCGTAGATTCCGCTCGCAACACTACCTCTGCATTTCTAGATAGGGTTTCAAGCATATTTATTTCGCCTATAAATATATCTGTCTTATTAGGTGAGTAATCATTCGCAACTTGGTAGAGCACGTCTCTCGTTTTAGCACTAGCGCTCCAACTAGGTACAAAATGCTTGTATGACGCTGCCACACGCATTAAACGACCCTCTTTGCTATATAGCTGACCTGTACAGACCCCTAAAACTGTAGCCAAATCATCGACTGATCGACCTAATAAACCAACAGTGTCTAAAGTGGGCGCTAATGGATAACAACCAATAGTGCTAAGCAAACCGTTGGTCGGCTTTAACCCCAAAACACCACAGGTAGCTGCTGGCACCCTAACAGAGCCAGCCGTATCGGTACCCAAAGAGACATAGCACATGCCTGCTGATACAGCCACCGCAGAGCCACCCGAAGACCCCCCTACCGCTAATTCGCTATTTAATGGGTTTATGGGTAACTCTGTATAGGGGTTTTGTGCGGTGATGCCCATTGCGAACTCTGACATTGAAAGACTGGCCAGAGCTGAACTACCGGCTGCTTGTAAACGCTCAAAAAGAGGACTAACTGGCGCATCAAAATCTGGGGCAACCTTTGCACCGCATGAAGGATTTCGGCCTGGCAGTTTGAACATATCTTTATAGCCAACCCCCACCCCCAAAAGTGGCACCCCTTCTGCATTACTTGACTCATAAGGTGGCTCATAAGAGCAAGAAGTCGCGGCGTTCTCTAATGTTGCTACTACTGCATTCCACTTATCTTGCCGGACCCTTTCCCCTTGCGCTTGTAAAATCTCAGAAAGATCCAGCCCCCCTTGCTGCAACTTAATATTCAGCTCAGCGATAGTAGCCGGTAACTTAGTCTGCTGATTTGCTTTTTGCCTCATAAACCCCTCGCTAAGCGCTGCAAAACCTTTAGGGCTGCTAAAACTTCTGTATGCTCTACGTGTATTGCATTTGCCTCATATATAGACTGCAATAATTGTTCTGTAAATTGCACTATCTCCCCCTATACAACAGTATCTTGCTTGTCGTCAGACAAGAATTAATCAGCACTATATGACTACATTAGGCTAAAGTATATTTAAAGTCAAGATAAATATTTATACAGGTTGCCCCAGCATCGAGTGGGCTGATGTTTTCTTTTTTAGAATCGAGCAGTATATAATACGAATAAACTGAGGGCGGTCGCCGACCATTATCCCTACTTTCTAATAAACCACTTCATCTATGAGTAACCGCAATATGCTGACTCCCCCGCCAATAAAAAGCAGTGACCGAATTCGAACCGCGATAGAGAATGACATTCGTTCCGGAAAACTACTGCCAGGCGAACTTATCGATGAAACGGCCGTGGCTCATCAGTTCAAGGTATCAAGAACACCGGTAAGAGAGGCACTCTTACAATTAGAGGCGCAGGGGCTATTAATAAGCCGGCCACGACAAGGCTATGTAGTCGCTAAAATGAATGTGCAGCAATTGCTGGCTCTGTGGGAATTATTAGCAGAACTAGAAGGAATCTGTGTTCGACTTGCGTGTGAGCGTATGACCGATGAAGAGCGCCAAGAGCTAGCAGAGGTACACAACAAAGCGCAGTCTATCGTCGAGGAAAACGACATAGAATCTTGGCGCGATGCTAACCATGACTTTCATGATGTGTTGTATCGGGGCTGCCGCAACCCCTTTCTACGTGAAGAGCTATTGCGCCTTCGAACCATGACAGGCGGTTATTTGCAACATGCATTTAGTGCGCTTGGTCGTTTGCAGACCTCATACGAGCAACATGAAAGAGTTCTCGAAGCTATCTTAAAAAAAGATGCACAGCTTGCTTATAACGAAATGCTACAACATATAAGCTTAGAGCAAGGGTCGGGAAAATTATCAGACTTTTTAATTAACCTACCTAAGTCACTCATCCAAAATTAAAATATATTATTGTATGTGTTGCGAGGATTGTAAGCATCCGCTGAACACACCTTGACGGGCCCGCTTAGTGCGGGCCTTGTTCTTTTGTTTTTTTATCGTTGTGCAGGCTGCCAGTTATGGGGCAGTAGTTCGCCTATGTTTTTGTGCGGCTGTGTGGGTAGCCGCTCTAATACATCTTTGAGGTAGGCAAGCGGGTCATGGCCGTTGAGCTTGGCTGATTGGATCAGGCTCGCAATCGCAGCAGCTCTTTGGCCTGCACGCACTGAACCTGCAAACAACCAGTTCTTATGACCCAGCGCCAACGGTCAAATCTGCTGTTCGATATTGTTATTATCAATGGGTACACGGTAATCTCCCTTTTTTAACACTTTATTTGGGTAGAATTAATATGAAAATGCTATACCCAATCTACGTACACAAAGATGAAGGAAGCGCTTACGGCGCTATCTTTCCAGATATTCCGGGCTGCTTTGCTGCAGCCGATAATATCGACGCTCTCCCCCAAGCGGCGCAAGAGGCTGTGGAGGTCCACTTTGGCATTGACGATGAGCCAATCCCCTCTGCTAGCGCACCTGACGTATGGTTAAACGATGAAGACTACCAAGACGGAGGGTTCTGGATGTTAGCAGACATTAATCTAAAGGGGCTAGGTGAAGTAAAGTAAGTGATCCATCGATGGCATTTTTCGCTAGAGGCAGCCATTTCAACTCTTAACGTAACCATATTGCGCCGCAGGTGACAAATCCAGGCAGGGGGCCTGCCTTTATTGAATCCATTATAAATAGTGCAGAAGCAGCTACCTCTTAGCGTTCACCGATCGCTCAATGCCTCGAGGGCTTTTCGGTGCGTAGACATGACCTGCTGTGCTGCTTTTTGTACTTCTTGTTTTTGAGCAGAGGTCGCGACACCAACCTTGATCTTTGGTCGGATAATCTTGCGAGGGGTTATCGTTAGCCCGTGAATGGTTTTCCCAATGTTTTTACTCATAGCACGCCTAGCACTGAAACTCTGGTACCGTAATCTACCACGATACCATCCATCTAGTGTGGGTCAAAATTAATGACCATCAAATCAACGGGCAACTATTATGACAGAGGGGGATGACAGAGGGAGCCTACCTCTGCCCCCCATGAGGTTAACTTCAAATTGCGGAAAACAAAAAACCGCCTTGGGAGACGATAAGGTATTTTGAGTTATGCCTGCTCTGTAGCTTGGGTCTCTAGGGCCTCTTGTAAGTTTTCTGCTAAGTTATTTGCGTTCACTGGTGGTGCAATAGCAGCAATAAGTGTGGTAACAGTAAGGGCGGTAGAGAAGGCGCTTGACCAAGCAGGTCGTCTAAGTTTTTTTATAGCTCTGAATGCAGCTTGTGCATTAAGATAAACCGACACAAAAAATGTAAGAACTTGCCCTAATGGTGATGTTTTAATCATATATTTCAACATAACCAGACTAATTTCTTCTTTGATTTCAGCTGAAAATTTATCAACAGCTGTGGGCTGATGTTGCTGTGGTTGATCAACGGGTCTGTCAGTTTGCTCGAGATTATTCTCTTTTTTGCCTTTAACTTCAGCAGATAAACGGACCATGAGCCCCATTAAAGTGGCTCTTTCTGTATAGCGAAGGAAGCCGTTAATGTGTTCTCTTAGCTCTTTGTAGGCCGGGTCATGCAAACCAAGCTTTTCCTCTTGAAAAAAAGCACGTACCTTTTTATCCCTGATGTCAAATAACTCGTCTCTGGCCTCATCTAAATATGTGGGCTTTATTACATGGTCCCAAGTGAGCAAGAGCAGCATCAACCCAAGACCTAGTAGAAGCAGTTCATACATCTTAATCTCCTTTGGGGGTGTTGCCTGTTTCAGTTAGTTTGCTAGATGAGCGGTTGGGCTCATCTTTCTCTAGCAGGTTTTGTAATCTAGCTTTTTCCTTGACGGCCCTTTCTTTTCCAGCCCTCTCTTTTCGGTAGAACACCACCATTATAATAAATAAAATATAACCCAAAGCAGAGCCCAACGGTAAGGCCGAAACAACCTTTGAGAAGGCACTTATCTCGTCAGCTGCCCCAGGTACTAATATAGGCTCCAAGCCCTTCATCACGATGAATACAGACATAACCCAAGCTATATACTTGGCCACCTTACCGAAAAAATTGAAACGTATACTTATTTTTTTAACTTCTAGGTCTTGAGCGCTTAATTTAGCATTCTCCTCTCTGTTTTCTCTCATCGCCTAATATCTCCAGGTTCATCACCGTGGGCTTTGGCCCTTTCAACAAGCGCGTTAATTACTGATCTAGTGTGTGCACCAGCTATGGTATCGCTCAACAGCTAAGCTTTTCTACCCATCACAAAGAGGCGTATAGCATTTTCACAAGACTTATTTCCAATGGGCAGATCGCTAGGTTCTGTATCACATTGTAGCTGTGGCCACACTGCTTATTAGCAGGATAGGACCACTCTGTCCTCCCATACCCAGGCAAGACAGCCAAAGTTTTAAATTATTTCATCTTGAATGTTGATGACATAGTTGATATCTAGCATTTAACGATCGCGTAATGCTTTAAGTAACTTTTTATGCGTGTGCATTACCTGTTGAGCTGCATGTAATACATCTTTTTTGTGGACCCTTTGCACTACACAAAAATCGTTGTGGAGCGTAGGATTGATTTCACGCCTCACAAAGTCAGTTGAAGAGCGTGTAGGCGATACAAAATGCAGGCAATAAAAAACCGCCCAAATGAGCGGTTTTGAGTTCGTATTCAAATATCCTCTTCTTTTTTTGTTTTCTTTACTCGTTGGGCGTTGTTAATAAAATCAAAGGGCAGTTCGTCAAAAGAACTTTGATTTTGTTTAGCGCTTTTTGGAAAAAAGGTTTCTTCAAACTGTTTATAGGTTTTAAAAACACGCTCTTTTCTATTTTCATTTGCTTCAACTGTTTGCGTCATATGGTCTCCTTTGTTGATTTATAAAATACTGATGATTAAGCTCAGGCTTAAAGTAATGCTTGCGCTTAATCCAGAGCAAGTTGTCACCCTTTAGAGTATAGCTCTTCATTTATTTTATTCGGCGAATCGTTGCTGCTGCCAGACTAGAGTGTTTTTTATGCCAATATGCATGCCGACGCGTACACAGTGGTTGTCTGTGCAGAGGCGTCGGGCATTATTACTCTACTTTTACTCGTTCAATATCCCAATAACCCAGCGGGTGGGCGCTAAAGTGCTGCACGCCGGGTCGTATGCCTGCTACGGTTTGGGTTTCGCATAGGTCGATTACGGGTGCATCGATGGCGAGTTGTTGTTTGACCTGTT
>Ga0209487_1003181_pt1 | contig 13001 bp, 14 predicted proteins | sample Poulit2012_FD_187524 | JGI IMG/M metagenome (GOLD analysis project Ga0209487, IMG submission 187524) | Agricultural soil microbial communities from Georgia to study Nitrogen management - Poultry litter 2012 (SPAdes) (version 2) | ecosystem: Environmental > Terrestrial > Soil > Agricultural land... | reverse complement strand
GACGCGGAACGCCTCCGATTCGGGCAGCTTCCACCACAGGAGCGGAACCATGAGCAGGCCCGCGAGTCCGCCGGCGGCGAAGAGCAGATGCCAGTTGTGCGAGTAGGCGACGGCCAGCAGCGAGATCCCGACGGCGCCGGCATGGTACCCGGTCATGGTCAGAGTCGTCGCCTTGCCGGTCTTGCCCGACTTGCTGTACTCGCTGATATAGGCCAGGCAGCTGGGCATCACGGCGCCGAGGAAGATGCCGGCGATGAACCGGAAGAGCGTGAACAGGGCGACGTTCGGGGCGAAGGCCACGAAGAGAGTGAAGAGGCTGAAGCCGATGACGCAGGCGATGATCGTCCACCGTCGTCCGATCCGGTCGACCACGGGCCCGACGGCCACAGCGCCCGATCCGACGCCGACGAGGCTGAGCGTGGCCACGAGGGTGGCCGCCTCGGGGGTGAATCCGAGGGCCTGAGTGGCCAGCAGCTCGGGGATGACTGCGCCGAGGACGACGAGGTCGAAGCCCTCGAGGGCGACGGCGAGCCAGCAGAGGACGGCGGGCCACCGGCCCACCGAGTCGGCGGCGGTGGCGGCTGGGGCAGGGGCGGTTGAGGACATCGGTGTCTCCGTGCGGTCGGCGGTGACCGGCGGTCGGCCGGTCGGGTGGAGGGGGCGGATCAGAACGGGTAGTCAGCGATCGTCGAGCGCATCGTCACCCATTGGGTTTCGGTGAAGGCCTCGATATTGGCCTCGGCCCCGCCGAAGCGGGACCCGTTGCCCGAGTCCTTCATGCCGCCGAAGGGCACATTGGCCTCATCGGAGACGGTCTGTTCGTTGATGTGGATCTTGCCGGTGTCGACGAGGTCGGCCAGCTCCATGGCCATGCCCACATCGCCGAGGATGCCCAGGGAGAGTCCGTATTCGCTGGCGTTGACCATCTCGGCGGCCTCGTCGAGGGTGGAGAACGTCGCCACGGGGGCCACGGGCCCGAAGATCTCCTGCGACCAGGCCGGGTTCGACGGGGTCAGGTCGGTGAGCACCGTGGGTGGGACGAAGGCTCCCTCACCGGGCCCTCCGGCGACGAGCCGGGCGCCGTCGGCGGTGGCCTTGTCGATGATCTCGCGGATGCTGCTCCGCTGCTTGTCGTCGATGATCGGCCCGATCGCGACCTCCTCGGCGGCGGGATCGCCCACCGGCAGGTTCCGGGCACGGCTGGACAGCTGCTCGACGTAGTCGTCGGCGATCGATTCGTGGACGAGGTGGCGGCCGGTGGTCATGCAGATCTGTCCCTGGTGCATCCACGAACCGAAAGCCCCGGCCGAGGTGGCCGGACCGACCTCGGCGCCGGGCAGGACGACGAGCGCATTGTTGCCGCCGAGCTCCAGGTGGCAGCGCTTGAGGAGGCGACCGGCGGCCTCGCCGACCTTGCGGCCGGCCGCGGTCGACCCGGTGAAGGAGATGACGGAGACCTCGGGGGCGGTGACGACGGCCTCACCGGCGTCGAGCCCACCGGGCAGGACCTGGAGGAGCCCCTCGGGCAGACCCGCCTCGGCGAAGATCCGGGCCAGGGCGACACCGCCGCAGACCGCGGTGCGGGGGTCGGGTTTGAGCAGGACCGCGTTGCCCAGGGCCAGCGCCGGGGCGACCGAGCGGATGGAGAGGATGAGGGGGAAGTTGAACGGGGCGATGACGGACACGACTCCGGCCGGGACTCGGCGGGCGAAGGACCAGCGGGGTTCGTTCGAGGTCAGCACCTGGCCCTTGGGGTGGCTGGGCAGCGCGGAGGACTCGTAGCAGATCTGTTCGGCGGAGCTGACCTCGAGTCCGGCCTTGGCGGGGATGGCACCGGATTCGCGGATGATCCAGTCCGAGATCTCCTCGGCGTGCTCGGCCCACAGCGCCCCGGCCCGGCGGAGCACGGCGGCGCGTTCGGCCGGTGTGGTCCGTGTCCACTGCTTCTGTGCGGCCGCGGCCCGCGTGGCCGCGGTGGTGACGTCATCGGCGCTGGCGGCGCCGAGGCGGCCCAGGGACGCCCCCGTCGCCGGTTCGATGACGTCGTAGGTCTCCCCCGCGCCTTCGGTCCACCGGCCGGTGAAGATCCTGCTGTGCCAGTCCGATCCCAGGAAGCTGTTCTCGCTCATGGTCTCTTCTCCCCTATTCCTTCTCTGGTCGTGTCTTCTCGGTGTTGACTTCGATCAGGCTGGCGCGGCCCTGTCCGGCACGGTCGATCGCCTCGCTGAGGGCGCGGTCGAACCCATCGGCGCTTCCGGCGTGTTCGGCGTGCATCCCGTAGCCGGCGGCGATGGACACGAAGTCGACCTCGCCGAGGTCGAGCCCCGGGGCCTTGTCGACGTCGAGCATGTCCGCGAACCAGTCCAGGGCCCCGTAGGTGCCGTTGCGCAGCAGGACGATGATGACTCCGATGTTCTCCTCGACGGCGGTGCGCAGGGCCGAGATCGAGTAGTGGGCAGAGCCGTCGCCGATGATCGCCACGACCGGACGGATCGGGTCGGCCAGGGCCACGCCCATGGAGGCGGGCAGTCCCCAGCCGAGGCCGCCGGAGGCCGGGAAGAAGTAGGAGCCGGGCAGCTCGAGGTCCATCTGCGCCCAGAACGCCGCGTTCGTCGAGGTGGATTCGACGACGTAGCGGGTCTCGGCCGGCATCGTCTCGCGCAGACCGGCGAAGACCTCCTCCGGGTGGAGGACGCCGTCGGTCGCCGAGGTGGCCGCAGCGGCGATCGCCCGTGCCGGGCCGGGGTCGGCGGCTGGGTCGGCGACGTCGAGGGTCTTCGCCAGCGCCAGGAGCGTCTGCACGGGGTCGGCGATGAGGGCATCGCCGAAGGGCGCGCGGGCAGCGGCCGCGGTGTCCTCACCGATCTGGATGAGCTCGGTGGTCTCGGGCAGGTACTGACCCGGCTGCCACTGGTGGTAGCGGAAGACCGGGGCGCCGATGACCAGGGCGAGGTCGTGGGACCCGAGGATCTGGCCGATCGGGGCGATGCCGGCGGGCAGGACTCCGCGGAAGTTCGGGTGCTGGTTGGGAAACGGCAGACGCGACAGCGACGGGGCGGCCCAGACGGGCAGGTCGAAGGCCTCGGACAGGGCGATCGTGGTGTCCCAGACGCGTTCGTCGTCGACCTCGGGGCCGAGGACGAGCACCGGCGAGGTTGCCGCTCGCAGCTTCTGCGCGAGTTCGGCGACGACGGTCGGATCGACGGTGCGGGCGGAGGTCACATGGCGGGAGAGCTGATCGATCCGGTCGGCGGGCACCTCGGCGTCCCAGTCGTCGTAGGGCACGGACAGATAGACGGGTCCGTGTTCGGAGGCGAAGACCGACTGGGAGAACGCGCGGGGCACATCGTGAGCGCTCAGGGGTTCCAGCGATTGGTGGACGAGGGGTTCGGCCAGTTTGGGAGCCTCGACATTGGCGAGCATGACCTCGGGCCCGATCATGTCCCGGACCTGCTGACCGGCGGTGATGACGAGCTTCGACTTCGAGATCGCCGAGTTCGTCAGGGCCCCGAGGCCGTTGCCCGTGCCCGAGGCGGCGTGGAGACTGACCAGCGTGGGCCGATTCGTGATCATCGAGTGGCCGTCGGCCATGGCCACGACGGCGGCTTCGTGAAGGCCGAGGATGTAGCGGGCGGGCAGGTCCTTGAGGAAGGGCAGCTCATTGGACCCGGGGTTGCCGAAGATCGTCCTCATCCCGTGGAAGGCCATGATCTCGTGAACTGCTCGGCGAACCGTGACTGTCGTCATCGACGTGATGCTCCTTGATGTGGCGGATCTGCGGGCACCGCCGACCGAGGACTGTGGTGCACCTCTCGTCAGAGTAGTGACCCGGACCACCAGGAGCCACAGTGTTTCCATTGATTGAGAATTTCCTCTCGGAATCGCTAGGATCGGGGCATGGCGAACTCCCGGTCCGGCGATGCGATGATCGATCGACTCGTGCGCGTGCTCGCCGCCTTCGATCCGGATCACCAGAGCCTGAGCACCGAGGAGATCGCCGCTCGTGCCGAACTGCCGAAGTCCACGGCCTACCGGCTGGTCGGCGATATGATGCGCCATGATCTGCTGCAGCGCGATCCCAGCGGCCGGCTCCGGATCGGAGTGGGGATGTGGGAGCTGTCGAACCGAGCCTCGGATGCCGTCGATCTCGCCTCGGTGGCCAGGCCGCACATGATGGCCGTCCATGAGTTCGTCGGCGAGAACACTCAGCTGGGGATCCTCCGCGAGCGCGAGGTGCTCATCATCGAGCGGATGTCGGCGCCGAACGCGGTCGTACACCGCTCGAAGACGGCCGGGCGACTGCCCGCCCACGCGTCCTCGTGCGGGCTCGTACTGCTGGCCTATGCGCCCAAGCATGTGCGCGAGGCCTATCTGCGGGGGCCGCTGAACGCGCTCACGGAGAAGACGACGACGGATCCGGCCGCCCTGCGGACGATGCTCTCGACGATCCGATCCCATCATTTCGCCGAGCTGTCGGGGCACATCGACGAGGGCACGACCGGCATCACGGTCCCGGTCTTCGACGGAGGCGGGATGGCGATCGCCGGACTCGGCGTCGTCATCGACTCCGAGCACAGGAAGGGCGTGCCCGCGATCATGCGGGCCCTGAGGACCGCCTCGGCGAGGATCACCCAGGACCTGGCTGTCGACGGCGGGGCGCTCGGCTGACCTGCCGCGAGCGCTTGCGGCCCGGGCGGCCGATAGACTGCGGAAGGAATCCAGACAGCGGGAGGATCATGAGAACCGAGGAATCGGCGATGACGTCGGAACAGCTCGACAGCCTGCGCACCCTGCGCATGGACTTCTCCCGGCTGATCATGCAGCATCGGTTCGTCGTCGACGAGATGCTCACGAAGATCTCGATCCTGCGCGAGGAGTCCGTCCACGCCCACAGCTACAACCCGATCGAGCACATCTCCTCGCGGGTGAAGTCTCCGCGGAGCCTGCTGGCGAAGATCCGCCGCCGCGGTCTGCCGCTGGAGATCGATGTCATCCGCAAGGAGATCACGGACATCGCAGGCATCCGCATCACCTGCAGCTTCATCGCCGACACCTACCATGTGCTCGAACTGCTCACCGCGCAGGACGACATCCGGGTCGTCGAGATCAAGGACTACATCGCCCACCCGAAGCCGAATGGCTATCGCAGCCTGCACGCGATCCTCGAGGTGCCCGTGTTCCTCCACGGCGGACCGGTGCCGGTCATCTGCGAAGTCCAGATCCGCACGATCGCCATGGACTTCTGGGCCAGCCTGGAGCACAAGATCCACTACAAGTTCAACGGCGACGTCCCCGACCGGCTGATCGACGAACTCACCGAGGCGGCCGACGCCTCCGACCAGCTCGACCGACGGATGGAGCAGCTGCACTCCGAGGTCCACGACCGGGCCCCGGCCGTCGACACCGGCGAGGACTTCGACGACGAGGCGATGCGGATCCTGTGGGACCTCAGCAGGCGCGAGGGCTAGACCTTTTGGGCCGGTAGGTGCGACCGAAACTGCGCGCGTTCGCCGTATCGATCATCGCGAGCTCCCAGTCGACCCGGCGCCCGCCCGGCACGTCGAAGATCCGGGTCCCGTCGCCGAGGAAGACCGGAGCCACATAGACCTGGAGTTCGTCGATGAGGTCGACTTCGAGCGCCTGCCGGGCGATATCGGCGCTGATGATCTGGATATCGCGATCCCCGGCAATCCGCTGTGCCTTCTCGACCGCCTCGGTGATGGTGCAGTTCATCGCGGTCACCGAGGCATCTCCCGCCAGCTCCTCGGGACGATGAGTGAGGACGAATTCCGTCCCCGACCACGCACCACCGTAGGCCTCGGAGGTCATCTCGTCGCGTTCATCGGCCTGCGCCCTGGCCGCGTCGTAGCCGCGGCGGCCGGAGATGATGACGGCGACCTTCGCCGCCATGCCCTCGGTGGTGCCCTCGGCATTCGGTTCGGAGGCCGAAAGCCATGACATGTCATGGCCCGGCCCGGCGATGAACCCGTCGATCGAGGCGGTGAAGCCCCATGCCACTTTTCCCATCACTCCCCCTTGAGCTGCGGCGCCCCTCGCCGGTGATTGCAGAATGCAATCAGTTAACCATCGTTGCGACGTCCGATCAATGGCTGGTGTGATCGAGCAGGCCCGCAGACAGAGGAATGTTCTCCGCCATTTCGTCGTTCTGCTTGGACGGGCTAGAGGCCAAGCACCCGCTCGGCCGTCTGGGCACCGCCGACGAAGTCGCAAAGGTCGTGACGTTCCTGCTTTCCGATGACGCCTCGTTCGTCACCGGCGCCTACTACCTCATCGACGGCAGCTGCACGGCGGTGTGAGGCACTGAGCCGACTGCCACCAACCCCGTGTTCAACTTTTCGTAGTGTTCAAGTGTCCTGAACGTATGTCGATCATTGAACACTGGACTGGTCGCATCCCGGCGTTCATCACCCGCGCCCTCGAGGCACTCGCGGGGGTGGGGTTGCGCGCAGATTGGTCGGCCCTGACGAGCGATCTCGGCCGAGCCGCCTCCGGCACGCTGATCGTCGACGACGGCCACAGCACACACGAGTTCCCCGCCATTGCCCAGGCTTCAGCGAGCGCAGCCGACATCGCACTGCTCCCCCACGACGAGCAGACGATCCTCATCACCGATCGTGTGTCACAGGTCCGTGCTCAACAGCTCGCGGACCGCGGCCGGGGAGGATACCTGGATTCTGCGGGCAACGCCTCCCTCCGCGGAGAAGGCATGATTGTCGAGATCGCGGGCCAATGCAAACCAGGGTCGGCCCCGACCCCCGCGACAACTGCCCCATTCACCCGCGCGGGTCTGCCGGTGACCTTCGCGCTCTTGGCTGCCCATGACCTCCACGGCACCATTCCCACCCAGCGTGCGACCGCCGAGAGTTCGGGGGTCTCACTCGGCACGGTCAATCGAGTCTTCCGCGCCCTTCGTGAGCGCACTCCGCCGTTCCTGGAAGGACGGCACAATGACCTCACTCGACCAGACGTCCTCGAACGTGAATGGATCTCGGCGTATTCGGCACAGCAGCCCGCCGCCTGGCCGGAAGAGCGCTTTACCAGCGGCGTCTGGACCATTCCCGAAGGTCTCCTCAATATCCCTCTTCCAGAGGGCGCGCTGTTCAGCTCGGAAGTCGCTGCCGCACGGCTCGGAGCGTCGATCCGGCCGGCTTCAGTGCTCATCCACGTCGACGGAGACGATCGCACACGGAAGGAACTGATTCGGCACGGGCGACTCCGCAGAGACGAGACCGGCATGATCCGACTCCGACCGGCGCTGTGGCGGATCCCACCGATCCCGACAGAGGGTCAGACCGTCCCTCGCCTCCTCATCCGCGCCGATCTGCTGCTCGAAGACGATCCTCGAACCGATGAGATCAGTGCCGAGTTCCGTGGAAACGACCGATGATCGACCTCACAGGTCGCATGGATGTTCCGGTGCCTGAAGACGTCCTCCGAGATCTGACGGCGCTCTGCCGGACAGCGGAGGTCGAATTCCTCGTCATCGGCGCGGCCGCACGAGACCTCGTCATCCACTCCCGCCAGCGGAGCGAACCCACCCGCGCCACGAAGGACATCGACATCGCTGTCGCGGTCCGCGGCGACGAGGATTTCCGCGCGCTCGCGCAGGTGCTTGACCGCAGAGGCAGAGCACCGCATAAGTTCATCGTGCACGGTCGGTGACCTTCTCCGACGGCAGCGTCTTCGACGCCACGGCAATCTCCGAGGCCCATTCGACATCGGTGACGGTGCGGTTTCCGCATGGAACCGAGGTGCAGGTCGCGTCGCCGGCGGCACTGACCGCGCTGAAGATCCTCGCCTGGAGAGAGCGCCGCGCCGACAACCCCAAGGACGCGCTGGATCTTGCCACCATCCTGACTGCGATGTCCGAATCCCCCTTCGGCGACTCGGTGTGGAACGACGACGCAGCGCTCGAGGCAACAGGTGCCGATATCTTCGCGGCTGCAAGCTGCTGCTACGCACGGCTCGCCGCCCGACCCTTCACCCGTCATGACGGTCAGAAGGTGCTCGACATCCTCGGCGATCCGATCCAGCGGCCGCTGCTGATCAGACAGATGCGCACGGCGATGGCCGGCGATCTCATCGATGCCTACCTCACAGGATTCGCGGCAGGGCTCGCCTGACTCGGTCTCAGTGCTCGTGCCCGGCAGCCACCCCGACCTCGTCCTCCTGACCGGGATCGATGACGACGAACTGACCCATCATCCCTTCGTCCTCGTGCAGGAGCATATGGCAGTGGTACATATACGGCAGGTGCGGGTCGGTGTAGTCCTCGAAGCGCATGAGGAGTCGGTAGACGCGATTCGGTTCGAGGTAGATCGTGTCCTTGCGCCCGCTCATCGGCACCGGCGGGGCCTCGCCGTCGATGTCGAGCACCTCGAACTGCACATCGTGGACATGGAAGCTGTGGGGAATCGGCTGCGAGCTGCGGACCTCCCACACCTCGGTGTCACCGACGTGGACGACCTCGTCGATGCGGCTCATATCCATCCTCTCGCCGTTGATCTCCCGCTCTGAGAGCTCGAACTTCCTGGTCTTGACCGCATCGGCCTCGTCCATCGCGTCCTCCTCGGCCTGCCGCGACGGCGACCACGCGGGCTCGGGCGAGGCCGCCAAGTCATCGGCGGCACGGAATTCGACGACGTCGAAGGAATCGGATCCTCCCATCGTCGACGGAACCGCAACCCCGCCGAGGTCGACCTCGGCCGAACGCATCCGCACGGTCTCGCCCGGGGAGAAGTCCACGACCACCTCGGCGCGCTCTCCCGGCGCCAGCCGAAGCCGGTCCACCTGGGCGGGTTCGTCGAGGAAGCCTCCGTCGCCGGCGATGAGCGTCATCGGCCGGTCGGGGAACTCGAAGGCATAGGTGCGAGCCGTCGATCCGTTGAGCAGGCGCAGGCGGACCTTTTCGGTCGTGACCTTCTGCACCCCTCCGATGGTGCCGTTGACCATGACGGTGTCACCGAGCATCCCGGGCTCGGCACCGTCGTGGGTGAGTTCGAGCTCACCGTCTCCGTCGAAGGACTTGTCCTGGACGATGAGCGGCAGATCGTCGACGCCGTACTCATGCGGCAGTTCGGCCTTCCTGCTCGCATCGTCTTCGACGATGAACATTCCGGCCAGCCCTCTGTACACATGGTCCTCGGTCTGTCCGTGCGGGTGCGGGTGGTACCACAGGGTCGCGGCGGCCTGGTCGATCTGCCAGTGCGGTGTCCACGTCTGCCCGGGCTCGATCATCTGGTGCGGTCCGCCGTCCATCTCCGCCGGCAGATGCATTCCGTGCCAGTGCACACTCGTGGCCTCCGGCAGCGCGTTGTCCACGTCGACTGCGATCTCCTCACCGCGATCGGCCCGCAGCGTCGGTCCGAGGAAGTCGCCGTCGAACCCCCAGGTGCGGGTGGACCCGTCCTGGCCGGCGAACTCGCTCCTGCCCTCCTGCGCGCTGAGGTCGAAGGTGCGGACTCCGTCCTCGACGTGCGAGTCGGCAAGCGGCGGGACGGCCAGTTCGTTCGTGAACTCGGGTTCCGTCACCGAGGTGGTCGAGACCCCGCATGCGGCCAGACCGGCCGCGACGAACAGCGAGACGGCCGCGACCGCCGCGGGTCTGCGCAGTCTCATCGTTCCTCCCGCCGACCGAGCAGCGCCTGGATGCCCGCGGCAGCCAGACCGGCCAGGCCACCGACTCCCGCACCCATCGCCAGGCTGGGAATGAACGCCATGAGCATGGCGGGACCGGCGCCGATCGCCCCGGTGCCCGCAAGCAGCCCGCCGAGGGCGAGGTTGATGAACCCGTGTGCCGCACCGCAGATGGTCAGGGTGAGCACGGGCCGGGCGACGCGGGCGAAGCCGACGGTCCCGATCCACACCGCACCGGTGATTCCGATGAGGACGAACGCCCGGAGCGGCCCCTCCCCGAGGACCGGCCACAGCCCGGTCAGCGGCCACAGCAGGGCCAGAGAGGACAGGCCGACGATGAGCGGCCAGGACAGAGGATCTCGTGTTCGGGGTTCGTCATTCATACCCTCAACCCTCCTGCTCCGCCGGCTGCGGCACATCGACCCCGAATCGTCACCTGCCTTCGCCCCGCGACGCGGTCACAGTCGCCCGCAGGCGACTGCCCGATCGACACCGAACGACTGCGCCGGTGCTCGAAGCTCCGTATTCTGGACCCATGGCCATCGACGATGCAGGAGCGACGGACGGGGCTGCGCGCACGCGTGAGCACCTCGACTCCCGACTGATCGACGCCTCCCTGGCGGTGGCGATGACGCTGGTCATCGCCTTGGTCATCGCCGCCGATTCGGCACAGACCTCACCGTTTCCCGGCCTCGTCTGGGCCGCCGGATTCGGAGCGCTGATGCTTCTGCGCCGGCACTTGCCCATCATCGTGCTCACGGTCACCGTCCTCGGCATCTTCGCCTATTACGCGCTCGATCTGCCGCCGATCGGCATGGTGCTGCCGGCCGTCGGCGCCCTCTACTCGACCGCCGAGCTGCGGCGCACCTCCTGGGCCGTCATCGGCGCCGCGGTCCTCGTGACCGTGTCCTCCTTCTTCCGCTTCGACGACCTCGACCCCCGCGCCCACCTCACCGGCTACGGATTCGTCACCGAACTGGCCCTGGCCGCCGCGGCGATCGCGCTCGGATCCGTGGTCCGACTGGTCCGGCACACACGTGCCCAGGCCGCTCACATCGCCGCGCTCACCGCCGCGGAACAGGCCCGGGCCGCGGCCTCGCGCATGCAGGCCCAGCGGATGCGGATCGCCCGCGATCTCCACGACACGATCGGTCACACCCTGTCCGTGGCGGCCCTGCACACCTCGGTGGCCGCCGAGGCACGCGACCCGGAGGAGGCGGCGGCCGCCCTCGAACGGGTCCGCAGCGCCACCTCGGAGGCGCTGCGAGAGCTGCGGGGCACGGTCAAGGTCCTCCGCGACGAACCGCTCGATCGGGCTCCCGCTGCGACGCTGGGTCTGGCCTCGCTCGAACAGGTGGCCGAGTCCGCCCGAGCGGCGGGTCTCGAGGTGAGCGCGGAGGTCGACGTCGATCCGGCCCGACTGCCGCGTGATGTCGATGCCGTGGCGTTCCGAATCGTGCAGGAGTCGATGACCAACGTCCTCCGCCACTCGACGGCGACGCAGGTGGCCATCGCCATCGGCCTCGACGGAACCGAGCTCGTCCTCGACATCGCCGATGACGGCACCGGGCCCGCCCACGACCCGGTGGAGGGGACGGGGATCCGTGGCATGCGCGAGCGCGTGCACCTTCTGGGCGGAGACTTCGCGGCCGGTCCCGGCGAGGGCGGATTCACCGTCCGCGCCCGGCTGCCCGCGGGCCCGCCGGCTGATGACGAGGAGAGCCCATGAGCCCGAACGCACCGATTCGCATCATCATCGTCGACGACCAGGAACTGGTCCGAGCCGGTCTGCGCCCCCTGGCCGAGCGCGATGAGGACATCACCGTCATCGCCGAGGCGGCCGATGGCCGAGCCGGTCTGTCCCATGTGCGCCAGCTGCGCCCCGATGTCGTGCTCATGGACATCCGCATGCCCGTCATGGACGGCATCGAGGCGACACGGGCGATCGTGGCCGATCCCGCTCTCGACGGGGTGAGAGTCCTCGTACTGACCACCTTCGACGAGGACGAGAACGTCTATTCGGCGATCCGAGCCGGGGCCGCCGGCTACCTGCTCAAGGACGTCTCCCCCGTCGATCTGCGCACAGCGATCCGCACGGTCGCCGCCGGCGACGCCCTGCTCGCACCGTCGATCACCGCCGCGGTGATGCGCGCCGTGGCCGATGGCCGCACTGCCGACCTCGACGCCGGTGCCCTCGAGGGGCTGAGCGAAAGGGAGGTCGAGGTGCTCACCTGCATCGGTCGGGGCCTGACCAATGCCGAGATCGCCGCCGAGCTGTTCCTCAGCCCGGCCACGGCACGCACCTATGTCAGCCGACTGCTCACCCGCCTCGACGCTCGCGATCGCTCAGCCCTCGTCGTCCTCGCCTACGAAACCGGTCTGGTGCGTCCCGGTGGGCAGCCTCGACGCTGAGGCTCTGTGTGCGGAGCCGATTCCCATCGAACGTCCTTCGATCTCTGAGAGCATGCTCTGCTTCGAGGAGTAGCCTCGAAGCAGAGTCCAAACGGCTTGGACCGTTGACGATGCCGAAGGTGATCGAAGATGAACACGCCGAAAGTCAATGACCGTCCGAAGAGCCTGTCGATCCGTCTGGGCAGGTCCGCTGCCCTCTTCCTCCTCATCGGCATCCTCGGATTCCTCTTCGTCAAGGTCGTCGGCCCGATCCTGCAGACCGGTCCCGAACTCGTCGTCGAGTCGATCATCTCCGGGGTGCCGCTGCTCATCGCCGCAGGCTGTGCCATCGCGGCCGTGACGGCCAAGCTCGTCAAGAGCCTCCGTCGCTCGGCCGCCTGAGTCCGTCACTGCGGGTGCGCGACGATATCGTCGACCGCGAGGCCCGGGATGACCCTGTTGGCGCTCACCACTGATCGTGGTCGAAGACCTGGCAGAACACGCTGGTCATCTGCTCGCTGAAGAGGACGAACTGGAGTTCTGCGATCGATTCCCAGCGTCCGCGCTCACGTCCTTCGACGATGACGCTGTGGGCCGCCTCGGCGACGTCCCTGGCCGACCAGCCGTAGACTCCCCCACCGATGGCGGGGAACGCGATCGAGGTGGCCCCGACCTCCTCGGCGAGGTTGAGGCTCGATTCGAAGCAGGATTCGAGGAGCTCCGGATCGGCCTCACCGGCGTGCCGGTTCGGACCGACCGTGTGGATGACCCACGTGGCCTCGAGGTCACCGGCGGTCGTGGCCACGGCCTGGCCCGGCGGCAGACCCCGCACATGGGTCGTCTGCCTGACCTCGCGACAGGCCTCGAGCAGTGCGGGACCGGCCGCGCGGTGGATGGCTCCGTCGACCCCGCCGCCTCCGAGCAGAGACGAATTCGCGGCATTGACGATGGCG
>Ga0209487_1003180_pt1 | contig 13004 bp, 4 predicted proteins | sample Poulit2012_FD_187524 | JGI IMG/M metagenome (GOLD analysis project Ga0209487, IMG submission 187524) | Agricultural soil microbial communities from Georgia to study Nitrogen management - Poultry litter 2012 (SPAdes) (version 2) | ecosystem: Environmental > Terrestrial > Soil > Agricultural land... | reverse complement strand
CGCTCGTGCTGGGCGTCCTTCCAGAAGTTGTAGTAGAACGGGCCGATCTTCCTGACCTCGGGGATCTTGTCCTCGGAGTCCAGGATGCTCAGGATCCGGTCCTTGAGCCGCCCGAATTCTTCGGTCGCGGCAAGGTCCGCGGCGTTCTCGGCGTTTCGGGCGCGCACCCATTCCAGGGCGTCATCGCCGTCGACGTCTTCCAGCCAGGTACGGGTGTCGGTCACGAACGGGTCCCTTCCGGTGTTGATGCGGGGCCTGGGCCAGGGTATCTGCTGCGGCAGGGCCCCTACTCTGGGCGCGGGCAAGTGGTGCGCGGGCACGTGCGTGCGCGGGCGGGCGCGCGAGGATCCTGCGTGAGGGCTACGCGACGAAACCGTCGATCATCCGAGCATCCGCGCGCCGTCGACAATGGCAAGGGCCCCACCGCCGTAGGCAAGGGCCAGCACCGCGAGTCGAGCCGAGCGGGCGCTGATCCGTTTGCTGACCCACTCCCCGGCGGCCAACCCGAGCAGGATCGTGACGACGATCGCCGTCCACAGCCACCAGGCATAGGTCGACAACTCCTGCGGAGCGCCGGCGATCTTGGCGGCGAAGGCCAGCACACCGCTGACCACGAAATAGGGCTGGATGGTGGCGGCAAAGACGCGTTGGTCCCAGCGGGTCAGCACCGCGTGCACGCTCAACGCGGGCCCGCCCACGCCCGCGGTGGTGTTGGTGAAGCCCGAGATCGCGCCGGCCACCACAGCACTCGGCGCGGCAGCAAGCGGCCGGAAACTGCGCCGCACGATCAACGAGACGGTCAGTGCCACCACGAGGGTCGCCCCGACGAGGATCTGCAGCACCGGGCCGGCGAACAGCACCGACACGACCGTTCCGGGCACCACGGCTAGTAGCCCCGGAATGGTGAGCAGCCAGAACTGGCGCCAGTCGATCAGGTGCCACACCCGGGTGATAATGAGCAGCGCCGCCACCGCGCCGCACAGGTTCACCAGCAGCACACCGTCGAACGCCCCGAGCAGAAGCACCAACACCGGGGCGGAGATCATCGCGAACCCCAACCCGGTGGCGCGTTGGGCCAGTGCGCCGATGAACACAGCGAGGATCACCAGCACGAACAGCACCCCACCATCCTGCCAGCGTCGGCGGCCGTGCCGGGATGCCGAGCCTCAGGCCCGGGCTGCCTCCCGGGAGGCGACGAACGCGGCCACGCACTCCTCGATGTGCTCGGGAGTGTGCGCGGCGGACAGTTGCACCCGGATGCGGGCCGCGCCCTTGGGCACCACCGGGTAGGAGAAGGCGGTGACGAACACCCCGCGGGCGAGCATCTCGTCGGCCACGCGGGAGGCCAGCACCGCATCGCCGAACATCACCGGGATGATCGGGTGCTCGCCCTCCAGCAGGTCGAAGCCCTCCTCGCTCATCCGACGGCGGAACAGCGCGGCGTTGGCGAACAACTGCTCGCGCAATTCGCTGGCGTCGGCCACCAGGTCCAGCGCGCGCAGCGTCGCGGCCACGATCGAGGGCGCCAGGGAGTTGGAGAACAGGTACGGCCGGGCCTTCTGCCGCAGCATCGCCACGATCTCGGCCCGCCCGGAGACGTACCCGCCCGAAGCCCCGCCCAGGGCCTTGCCGAACGTGCCGGTGTAGATGTCCACCCGGTCCGATACCCCCAGGTGTTCCGGGGTGCCGGCCCCGGTGGCCCCCATGAACCCGGTGGCGTGGGAGTCGTCCACCATCACCAGGGCGCCGAACTCCTCGGCCAGGTCGCAGATCTCACCCAACGGCGCCAGGTAGCCGTCCATGGAGAACACCCCGTCGGTGACCACCACGATCCGGCGAGCACCGCCGTCGGCCGCTGCCTGCAACTGGGTGCGCAGATCGGCCATGTCCCGGTTGGTGTACCGGAACCGGGCGGCCTTGCTCAGCCGGACGCCGTCGATGATCGAGGCGTGGTTGAGCTGATCGGAAATGATCGCATCGCGGGCGTCGAACAGGGCCTCGAACGTGCCGGTGTTGGCGTCGAAGCAGGAGGAGAACAGGATCGTGTCCTGCGTGCCCAGGAACTGGCTGACGCGTTGCTCCAACTCCAGGTGCTGGTCCTGGGTGCCGCAGATGAACCGCACCGAGGCCATCCCGAAACCGCGATCGTCCAGGGCCTGCTTGGCGGCGTCGATGATGCGAGGGTCGTCGGCCAGGCCCAGGTAGTTGTTGGCGCAGAAGTTCAGCACGTCCTTCGGGTCGGCGCCGATCGCCGCGGCCTGGATCTGGGCGGACTGGGGTGTGGTGATGGCCCGCTCGGCCTTGAACAGGCCGCTGTCTCGCAACTCCTGGAGTTCGGCCTGGAGGTCATCGCGCATCGTGGTGAACATGGCGTCCTTTCGGGTGCTGGGGGCGGCGGTGCTGGTGCGATCGGGTCGGGAGGAACTGCGTGTGGGCCAGGAGAACTGCGTACGGGTCAGGAGAACACGGCCCAGTCCAGCACCACCTTGCCGCTGCGGCCGTCGGCGGCGATCTGGAACCCGCGCTCCCAGTCGGTGGCGGGCAGCACGTCGGTGATCACCGAGGAGATGGTGCGGTGCAGCCACGGGGATGAGGACAGCATCGCGGCCATGGCGTTCCACGTCTCGAACATCTCCCGCCCGTAAATGCCCTGCAGAGTGAGCATGTGGGTGACCACGGTGGCCCAGTCGATGTCGATCGGCGCGTTCGGCAGACCCAGGAGTGCGATGCGCCCGCCGTGGTTCATGTTCCGGATCATCTCCGGCAGCGCGTCGGGATGGCCGGACATCTCCAGCCCGACGTCGAAGCCTTCCTTCAGCCCGAGTTCGGCATAGGCCCAGGCGATCGAACTGGTGGAGGCGTTCACCGTCAGGTCCACGCCCATCTGCTCGGCCAGCGCCAGCCGCGGTGCCGAGACGTCGGTGATGGCGATGTAACGGGCGCCCACGTGCCGCACCACCGCAGCGGCCATGAGCCCGATCGGACCAGCGCCGGTGATGAGCACGTCCTCGCCCACCACCGAGAACTTCAGCGCGGTGTGCACGGCGTTGCCGAACGGGTCGAAGATCGCGCCCAGTTCCGGAGTGATGAGTTGGTCGCTGTTGTGCTTCGGGTCATCCGGTTGGGGGTGCACCCAGATGTTCTCCTCGGGGATCACCACGTACTCGGCGAATGCCCCGGGGCGCTGAACTCCCACCGAGACGGTGCGGATGCACAACTGGCGCCGCCCCGCGCGGCAGTTGCGACACGTGCCGCACACCACATGTCCTTCACCGGAGACGCGGTCGCCCACCCGGACATCGCGCACCCGCTCGCCGGCGGCCACCACCTCGCCGTAGAACTCATGACCCGGGATGAGCGGTGCGGCCACCATCGAGGCGGCCCAGGTGTCCCAGTTCAGGATGTGCAGGTCGGTGCCGCAGATACCGGTGGTGAGGACCCGGATCTTGACCTCATCGGGCCCGGGCTGCGGCTCGGGCAGGTCGATCAGTTCAAGGCCGGCTTGCGGACCGGACTTGTACAACGCGCGCACTAACGGCCTCCGCGTGGTGAGGAAGGTGGCGATGGAAACGGTCGTCGTCAGGCTACCGGGCCCGCGCGGCGCGGTGACGGCGTGGGCTGGGTCACCCTTGGAACGATTCCCGGCCGATCGAGGGTGAAACCCAGGGTGATAAACGCGGTCTACCCCCGGTTTCGTGGCCCGGGGTTGCCCAGACTGAGGCCGGTGCCCGGCGTCTGCCAAGTTTTCTGTGCGCCGGGTCGGTACGTGATCAAGAGAATCTCCGGGGGAGTACTTTGTCGCAGCGGGTTGGTGTGGGTAGTACGGCTGGTTCGGCTCCGATGAGCCGGCGGCAACTGCGGCACGGGGCACGACGGCGGCGGCGCGGCGAGCGGGCACGAAAGGCTTGGGCGGCTTTGCTCGCCTTCGTGGTTGGCCTACCGCTCATGGCCGGGCTGGCCGCGCCGGCCGCGGCGCAGCAGGCGCAGTACCTGATGGTGGACAAGACGGTTGATGCCACCGAGGTGCTGCTACCCGGAAATCCGTTCTCCTACACCATCAGGGTGAACTGTGCGGAAGCCGACTGCATCGATGCCGAACTCACCGACGCGCTGCCCACGGAACTTCACGGCTTCCCTCTGACCAACGTCAACACCTCGCCCGGAGCGGGATCGCTGCCCCGTGAGATCACCTGGACCGAGGCCGGTGAGCAGATCGATCAGCCCGGGGTTGTCGGTTCGGCAACCGCCCTCCGGGTGAACTTCCAACAGGATCTCGCCGACGGCGGGCAGGGTCTTATCGCCGGTGAGGACTTCACGATCACCCTCACCTTGGAGGTCCCGGCGGGGCAGCCCTCACTCGAGCCGACAGAGGTCGTCAACACCGCCGAGACCACAGCGGATAACTCCTTCGACGACGCCAGCAGTGCCACGATCTCGGTACGCACCCCGGCGAACTTCGACGTAGCGGCGAGCAAGTCTTGGGCCCCGGCCGAGCAGTCTTTCAACCCTGGGGAAGGCTCGACCATCTCCTTGGGCGTGACCAGTGCCGACTCGAACGTACCGGTGGACTCGCTCGTCCTCCAGGAACCGGCGAGCGCCGCTGACGGCGCCTCCGAGTTGGATCCCTCGAACCCCTTCACCATCACCGACTTCACCGGTTTCGGCAGCAGCACGCTGCCCGACGGCGCCACCGCGGTCCAGGTCGACGCGTATGTACGAACTGGCGACACCTGGGCCTGGGTGACCGGCGATCCCAGCGGAACGGTTGCCCTGCCGGCCGGTGTGGAGGCGGGCGATGTCGGCGGCCTGCGTCTCACCTACACCGGTGAGATCGAACCGGACTCATCCGGCACGATCGACCTCGAGCTCGAGCAGCGCGCCATGCATCGGAACACTGACGAAGACCTGTCCACCGAGAGCCATGCTGTTGCCAACGTCGTTGCGGCAACAGCCACTCTGGCGGGTTACGAGAACGCTACCGATGAGGCCTCGGCGTCCTACACCGTGTCCCCGGCCAACGTCGCCGCCGAGACATCCAAGAACATCCAACCGAACCGCATCGGCGCCGGCGGAAGCGCGAGCGCGACGCTGACGGCCACCAACGCCTCCGACGTGGGCGTGGCCGAGATGCGCATCTCCGATCTGGACTTCTTCACAGAGCAGATCACCTTCGCCGGCTTCGATTCGGGCATCTCGTGGCCGGAAACCGCATCCGAGGCTTTCGTCATCTACTACCCGCTGGACGGATCCGACGCGCAGCAGGTGTCGTTCAATGACGGTGAAACGCCCGCCGCGCCGATCTCCGACATCTCCGGCCTCGAGATCGTCTTCACCTCCGACGACGGCGAGATCGCCCCCCACTCCACCGCCAACGTCGCCTTCACGATCGAGACCGCCGAGGACGCCACCGGTGACGCCGCTGAAATCTCGGCCACCAACACCGTGACCACACAGGTGGCCGCCCCGAACGGACTTCAGGCCACCGCTACGGACTCCGACATCCTCGAAATCATCCGACCGGGCGTTGACGTCTCGTTGGACAAGACAGTACGCCCGAGCACCGCCGTGGCACCGGGTGAACGCGTGATCACCTCGTTGGCGACAACGGCCAACGCGCTCTCGGATAATTCCACCCTCACCCAGATCGTCGTCGAGGACGCCTGGACCGGTGGGACGGACGGCTTCTGGAACGCCTTCGACCTGTCCGAGATTGCACCCACGCAGGTGCCCGCGCACGCGTCCCTGACCCTGCAGGTCCGGGACGGGGACAACTGGGTGACGATCGCCGCTCAGGACGCTCGAGATGAGGCTTGGATCTACTCCCTGACCAGCGCGGAACTGGGCAGTGCGCTCGATGACGCAAGCGTCTCCCCGGACGCTGTCCAAGGAATCCGGTTCACCTTCGACAACGACACCGGGTTCCCGGCCAACACCACGATCACACCGCACGTGGTGTCCCAGGCGCGCGCTGAACAGCGTGCCAACGGTGAACCCACCACGGCGATCCCGGAAGATGAGCCCGCCTACGCCGAATATCCGAACACGGCTATCACGGTCGCGGCGGGGCGCACGGACAGTGGCACGCCGCTGGAAGATCGTGACGAGGACACCGATCAGGGTCAGATCGTCACCTACCCCGGTGAACCAGGGCCGCTGAAGATCGACAAGCGATGGACCCGGCCATCGGTGGTAGCCCAGTCCAGTCAGCAGGCGAGCACGGTCTTGGACTGGCGCGTCAGTGCCGACGCCGGACTGGAGCGGGTCACCATCGCCGACCCGGTCGCCCCCGAGCCGGTTGCGGATTCCGTCTTCGACACGTTCGACCTAGTCGCCCTCGCCGCGATCCCAGCGAGTAGTGAGCCGTTCAGCAACGGCTGGTACCTGCGTTACGACACCGTCGTCGGTATCGAGTTGTACGACGGCGAGGACTGGGTCGCCGTCGATGTGCCCGGTGATGGTTGGGTCCAGAACGGTTCCTTCGTCGGCTACGAACTGTCCGAGGAGGAGCAGCAGGAGGCCATCGGCGTGCGGCTGGTTCTGGAAGAGAACACCTCGGCCCGGCAGACCGCTTTAGAGGACGGAACCGACCCGTTCGCGCCACACCCGGGCTCTGGTGTCGCAGCCGGCCCGGACCGCGCCTTCATCCTGGACTGGCGGGTCCGAGACCGGACTCGCGCCGATAACGCGTGGGTTACCCAATCGGGAACCTATAACCACGCAGATGCCGGCGTCGTCGACAACAGCGTGGAACTGGTTGGAGAGGACGCCCAGGGCCGTACCTGGCGCAGCACGGACAATGCCACCATCCGGATCCTCAATGCCGACCCTGCGGTCAACCTGGACAAGTCGGTAACCCTGCCCGATGAGGGCGCTGACGACCGGCTCTTCACCCCGCCGACCGGGACCGACCCAGAGGATTACCCCGAGGTCACGTATCACCTGGTGGCCAACAACGCCTCCACTTCCCGCGCTTCATACGTGCGCATTACCGACCCAGCCACCTGCGGGGACACAGACCTGACCGATTGTCAGACCGAGGGAACCGTCGACGGAGCGACGAGCGATCCATTCGACCCCGAAGTGGATTGGCTGAACGCCCCCGGTGGCTTGTCCAACGTATTCGACCGGTTCACCCTCACCGGCGTGGAGATCTCCGCCGATCTCGCGGGAGAGGTGGACCTGAGCGAGAGCACGGTGTGGCTGTTGCGTTACGACGGCCAGACCTACACCTCCCAACGGTCGAACGCTGCCCAGGTGAACGACCTGGCTGCCGAAGACTTAGCGGACGTGGTCGGGCTCAGCGTCACTTTCCAGGGCAGTGACCCGGAGAACAGCGGCGGCACGATCACTCAACGCAACCGGCTCCGGGTGGACCTGACGGCCCAACTGCGCAGCCAGCAGCGCAGTACCGGCGAGGCGCAATTCCTGCCGGCGACCAGGACGATTGATCTGGACAACCGTGCTTTCGCGCAGTCCTACGATCCGATCCTGGCTGACGGGCAGAGTACCGGCGACACGGACAATGCCCAGGTGGTGCTCACCGGCGGAGAGATCAACGTCGCGCCGACCAAGTCGATCACCCCTGATGCCATCATCGAAGCCGCCCCCGACGTCCCGGTGACAGTCGCGCTCGGCGCGAACCAGGGCATTAGCCCACGCAGCACTCTGTCCCCGAACCGGGTGGTTATCGAGGATCAAGCGCTCAGCGGCGACTTCTGGAACACCTTCAGCCTTACGGGCCTGGGGGAACTGGAACTGCCCGACGGCGCCGATCGGGTACAGGTGGATGTCTACGGGCCGTTCGGTGACGACGGCGAACTCGACTGGGTAGCCGGTGCCCCCTCGGCATCTGCCCACTTGCCCGACGTCGACTTCGCTGAGGTTCAGGGAGTACGTGTGACGTTCGACCGTGAGGATGGAGCACTGTTCTCCACCACGGTGCCGGCACCGAACTGGTCGGGCTCCCTGGAGTTCACCTACGAACTGCGCGAAACCTACCGCGACTCCGGGGATCCGGTGCTGTTCGCGGGCACCGTGACAAACACGCAGACCTCGCAGAGCCTGCGCGATGACGGCAGCGAATCGGACGTCGTAGACACGACCGCGACGATCGACCTTGGTCCGGGCACACAGGAGTTGTCGGTCCAGAAATTGGCGAATAACGGCTCCCGCACCGGTAACCGGGGACAGAGTTACCCGTGGGATCTGACCTTCGAGAACTCCGGCACCGGGTTCCTCACCGTGACCGAGTTGCGTGACGCGTTGCCTGAACACCTCATCTACACCGGTGAACAGGACCCGGTTTACACCGCCGAGCCGGACGGGCTGCTCTCCGATGAGGTGACCCTGGAGGTCGAAGACCAGGAACTGATCTTCACCTGGCCCGAGGATGGCGACCGGATGGCGCCCGGGGAGACGTTCAACATCCGAATCCACCTGGAGTTGGGAATCGGCGCCCCGGCCGGTCAGAACGTCACCAACACGATGACGGTGCGGACCGAGGAGGAACTTACTTCCTGTTCGCACATCGGCAACGGTGACACCACGGGTGCCTGGGGTGATGACCCGACCACGTGCGGGACTACCGACTACATGACCCCGAGCAACATTGCCAGCATCTTCTCGGCAAAGGGTGTCATGGGTAGCCTGGATGGGGCCTACAACCCGAATAACCCTGACGCTACCTGCGCCCCGACCCTGAACCAGGACGAGGACTCCTACTACCGGTACCCGTGCGTCGCCCACAGCCAGATCGGCGGGGTGGATGATTGGCTGCTGCGGGCCGCGAACTCCGGAGGCACCGGAGTGGCTGAGTTGACGCTATTCGAGCAGTTGCCCGTCGAGAGCGACCAGTTGCTGTTGACAGGCAACCCGCGCGGCTCGCAGTATCGTCCGCAAATCGTGCAGGAGTCCCTGCAGGCCCACGCCCCGGAGGGCACCGAGATCACCGTCGAGGTGACCACGAGTTCGGGGGTATGTGTCGGCACGTACACCAACCTGGAGAACCAGGAGGTCTGCGAACAGAACGGTGAGGTGTGGGAGCCAATCGGAGTCGACACCGACTGGGCCGCGATCAGCGGCATCCGCGTCCATTTCGACTTCACCACCACCACCGCCGGGGAGTTGCAGACCGGTGGGATCGCCGATGTCACCTTCTCCACCCGGAACGTGCCGGCCACTGAGGCCGACTCCTCCGGGGCGCCGGTGGAGGTAGGGGTCGAGGACGCCCTTGCGTGGAATCAGGCGGGCCTGAAGTTCCGCTACTCCGGTTCGCAAGCCTTCGGTAAACGGATCCCCGCTCAGGTCGGGGTGCACCTGTTGTTCGGCTCCGTCCAGATCGACAAGCAGGTCACCGGCCCAGCCGCCGAATACGCTCCTGATGAGTTCGTCGTCGACTTGGCCGGCTCCATCGGCGATGTCCCGCTGGACTTCGGTGCACAATCCCAGGTCACGCTGTCCGAGGCGAATGGATACACCGTGCGGATCGATGGCATCCCGTATGCCACCGATCCAGCCACGGTGGTCACCTTCTCCGAACATGGGCAGACCGGTGAATTCGGCGAATCAAGTCGATCGCTGGATCCCGCGGATGGTCGGTTGAGGATCACCGAGCCGGCAGACCCGGCCGGTGCCGAAGCAGCTGTGTCGCCCGGGCAGACCGGTACGGTCATCAATGACTACCAGTTCACCGGCCTGTCAATCACCAAGGAAGTCGACACCGAGGCCACCGAGGGTGACTTCGGGCCGTTCGACTTCACCCTGCAATGCACCACATCGACCGGTGCGGAGGTGGTGTTCGACGATGACGGCAGCACGCTGCAGGAGTTCACTTTGGAGAACGGTGGCACCTTCACGGCTCCGGAGAACCGGATCCCCGTCGGAGCCGACTGCGTGCTGACCGAAACCGACTCCTCCTTCGCCGACCAGATCGTGGTTGTCGGGGATAACGTCGAGGACCACAGAGACGGCACCGCGACCATCACCCCGGGAACAGAGCCAGCGGAGGTAACCGTAACCAACGGCTACGACGCGGGTGTCTTTGAAGTCGCCAAGATCGTCGACGGCGAAGGTGCGGAGTTGTACGGGCAGGGGCCGTTCGGGTTCGACGCGGTCTGCACTTACCAGGGGCAGACGCTGCTCCAGGAGTCCTTCGAACTCGAAGGCGGCAGCACCCGATCCTTCGGGGTGTTCCCGGCCGGCACCGAGTGTGAGGTCATCGAGACCGCCGATGGCGGAGCCACACGAACCTGGATCAACCCCGAAGGTGGGATCTTCGAGATCCCGAACCCCGTGGACCCGGACGAAACCTCGATCGCCGTGGTTGAGATCGAGGCGACGAACACCTTCGATTTCGGTCAGTTGCAGATCGACAAGGTGATCGAGGGTGAGGGCGCGGATCTGTACGGCGCCGGCCCGTTCCAGGCCCAGGTGATGTGCGCTTGGGAGCGTGACGGAGAGGTTCTCGACATCGAGTTGGCCAATGACGGTGTGGTGGCCCTGTCGGAGGACAACGGTTACACCGCGACGATCGAGAACCTGATCGTGGGCGCCGATTGTGAGGTCACCGAGACGCTGACGGGCGGTGCCACGTCGTCGTCCATTTCCCCGGCGAACGGTGCGGTCACCGTCCCTGCCAACGAGAACGGTGAGCAGCAAGCGGTCACGGTCACGCTAACCAACAGTTTCGACGTCGGGCGCCTCGAGATCGTCAAGGACGTAGTGGGTGATGGCGCGCAGTTGTATGGCGCCGGCCCGTTCGAGGCTCAGGTGATGTGTACCTGGGAGCGTGACGGTGAGGTTCTCGACATCGAGTTGGCCGATGACGGCGTGGTGGTCCTGTCGGAGGACAACGGTTACACCGTCATGATTGAGGATCTGGTCGTCGGGGCCGACTGTGAGGTGACCGAGACCCTCACCGGCGGTGCGACGTCGTCGGCGGTCTCGCCCGAAGGTGGCCTTGTCACCATCCCGGCCAACGATGAGCCTGGTGAACAGCAAACGGTCACGGTCACGCTGACCAACGTCTTCGACGTCACCTCCCTCGATGTGACCAAGGAGGTTCAGGGCAATGTCGAGGCGCCCGGCGCGACCGGCCCCTTCACCGTGGCACTGACCTGCACCTGGGAGGTCGATGGTGTAGTCACCGAGGTGGAGATCCCTGGCGGCAGTGAACGCGAACTCAGTGAGGGCAACAATCTCAAAGCTACCTATGACCACTTGCCGGTCGGGGCTCACTGTGAGATCACGGAGACCGAGACGCAGGGAGCCGACGGCACACTGATCACGGTGGTCGTCGCGGGGCACGAACTGCAGACGACGGAGGGCACCACCGCCGACGTGGATCTGACCTCGACGACCGAGCCCGGACAGGCGCGAGCCATCATCGTCAACTCCTTCGACGAGGAACCAGTCGCTCCAGTCGTTCCGGAGGGCGAGGCCGGCGCGAACGATCGGGTAGGCGGCCTCTCCGCGACGGGTGTCGCAGTCGGAGCGGCGATCGCACTGGCGCTCCTCCTACTGCTCGGGGGCACCATGCTGGTGCGCCGGAGCCGGGTAGAGGGCTGAGCCGGATGCGGGGCCGCCACGTGCAGGGCTGAGCCGCCACAGACCAGCCGCGCCACCACTCACCCCGATGGGTGGTGGCGCGGCTAGTGGCGATCCGCAACGAACACTTTGCGCACCGCTACCCCACCCGCACCCATCACCTGCCGGCCCAACTACTGTCGCTCTCCGCCGTCAGGCGCGGACGGCCTGCAGCGCGGGCCGGGGGAGGCGCGGGCGGGGTGCGGGCGCTGGTGTTGAACGCGGATTGGTTCAGGCGCGCACGAGGTCGCAGGGGATCCGCTCCGGTGAGACTGATCCGTTTCGGTGATACCCACCCGCTCCGGTGACCCCCATCACCCCAGTACTAAAGTCCCGGAATCCCACGTCTGCGCCTACCTACCATGCGAGTAGGAACGAATCCAATAGTCGGGGGAAGGCATGGGGGAAGACACGGTCATCGGAGTGCCGCGGAACTCACGGCACCATGTGAGCCGCGCCCGGCTGCTCCGCCTGCTCGACGACGTCCCGCTCATCGTGGTGCGTGCACCGGCGGCCACCGGAAAGACCGCTCTGGTGGCCGAGTGGGCCCGCAACCAGGAGCGCGCGGGCCTATGGGTCACGATGGGCGACCCCGTACCGACCAGGCTGGAGTACTGGCGCACCGTGGTGACCGCCCTGGCCGACATCGACGCACTGGACCGCGAATCACCACTGCGCGAACCCCTGCGCGAGCCCACCTTGCGGCGCACCCTGGTCCGAGGCTTCGCACGACTCCGCAAGCCGTTCACGCTCATCGTGGACAACCACAACGTTACCGATGCCGATGTGGACACCGACCTGGTGACGCTGGCGCAGCACGTGGACGAACTGACCATTGCTGTCGCCGGCAGGGCCCGGACCTCTTTGGAGCATCCGCGCACCCAGATACTCGTCGATACACGCGTACTGGGCACCAAGGCTCTCGCATTCACGGCCGCAGAGACCGAAGCCCTACTCGACCGCCACGTGGATGAGGCGACCACCGCTGATGGACGATTCGTACACGAACTGACCGGCGGGCACCCCGGTCTACTTCGCGCCGTCATTGCCCACACCCAGCACCGAGCGGAGGCGCTGGTCAGTCGCGAAGGGTTGCAGGAGTTCCTCACCCTGCTGGTCCGGGCAGAGGTGCGCCGAGCACTGCAGGACCCGCGACAACGCCCCGCCGCAACCTTCGTACTGCGCTGCAGCCTGGCTGATCAGATGCGCCCGGTTCTGGCCCACCAGTTCGCCGCCGACTTGCTCCTGGAGGAGCCGCTGGAGGAGGGCTTACACCGGCTGGAGATGCTCGGCGTGATGGATGTCGACGCCATATCCGGCACGCTCGAAGTCTCGAACTACCTGCGTGCACTGTTGCGTGTGGAAGCACGCACCCACCTGCGCGAGGAATTGCCAGAACTCTACGCCACGATCGCCCGCCA